>Ga0172367_10001483_pt1 | contig 33802 bp, 31 predicted proteins | sample Lak10m_FD_114542 | JGI IMG/M metagenome (GOLD analysis project Ga0172367, IMG submission 114542) | Freshwater microbial communities from Kabuno Bay, South-Kivu, Congo - kab_022012_10m | ecosystem: Environmental > Aquatic > Freshwater > Lake | place: Democratic Republic of the Congo: South-Kivu...
GCTGGAAAGCAGAGGGCGCCGCGATTCTGGAAAAGATCCAGCGCGCCAGGCTCGCGCAGGCAAAGGCTGTTTTGTAACGGCATTAGAGAAACACTACACTAGGACTCAATCCGTTCGGGGCCTCCTTGAGTCCGAGGACTACGGTGGGAATTTCCCACTTGCGTACGTGTGGGCAGACTACTTTCTTGAGGATTACCGTGCGCTCCGTGGTCAAAGATTCCCGCTTCGAGTTGGTCACCGAAATCCTCAAGCCTGACGCCAAGAAGCGTCTCACGTTGGGTCAGGTGCTGCAGGAGGAAGGCGTGGCGTACAACGTCTACCGCAACCGACTCGGGCAGATCATGCTCGATCCGGTCAAAGCGGTGCCGGTCTCCGAGACGTGGCTTTACGACAACCCGCCGGCGCTCGCTGCCGTCAAGCGCGGCCTGGCCGACTCGGCCGCCGGGCGCACCCGCAAGCGCGGTTCTTTCGCCGCCTACGCGAAAGAGGAGTGATTCATGCAACGGGTGCTGCGGTTCACCCACGAGGCCGACGAACAGCTGACCTCTCTTGAGCGCGATCCCGCGAAGCGAGGAGTCCTGAAGCAGGTCCGCAAGACCCTCGGATTGCTGGAAACGAACATCCGGCACCCAAGCCTCAACACGCACGAGTACGAATCGCTCGTCGGAGCGAAGGGCGAACGCGTCTGGGAAGCTTATGCCCAGAACGATACGCCCGGTGCCTACCGGGTCTTCTTTCACTATGGTCCAGATGAAGACACGGGTCGGAAGCGCACGCCGGTTCTGACAATCGTGGCCATCACGGCCCATCCCTGATCACCCCGCTGCGGGCGGGTGCGCCATGTGAAGCCAAGTCGGAATGCCTCCCGCCGGGTCGCCGTGGAGGCGATCTCGATCCGGCAACTCCACGGGGAGACGAAGCGCCGGGCACTCCTGGCGCAGGAGGTCGGTGAACGTGCCGTCACGGCAACGGGGTTGGATCGTGGCGAAGATCGTGCCGGCCGCCGGGCCGCCGCCACCGCCGTACTTCGCGCGGCGCACCCTGTTGCTGTCCTTCCGCGTGACGAAGCGGGCCGGCGGCGCGCTTCACGGGGCGATCGCCTCCGTCAGGGGTCTGACGGCAGCGTATCCCCACGATCCCGTTTCGTCGCCGCCGCCGGGCGCTTCGGCCCGAGGGGCGTCAAGGTCGCGGCGGAGTCCTGAACACGCGCTCGACGGTGCCCGGGGCGGCGGATTTCGCGGATTGCCTCCCCCGCACCGGTGCCGCCATGGATTGTCCTGCCTATGAGCCAAGAAACGTGGACGGCGGTGGATCGGTACTTCGAACGGACCTTGCTCGGGAGCGACGCCGCCCTCGAAGCCGTCCTCGAGCGTTGCCGGAAGGCCGGGCTGCCCGACATCAACGTCAGCCCTTGCCAAGGCCAACTCCTCGCGCTCCTCGTCAAGCTCTCCGGCGCGAAGCGCGTCCTCGAACTGGGCACCCTCGGGGGCTACAGCGCCATCTGGCTCACGCGCGCCCTCCCCAAGGACGGTTCACTCCTCACCGTCGAGGTCAAGGATGCGTACGCGGCGCTGGCGCGCGAGAATCTTGCGCTCGCTGGCGTGAGCGACCGCGCGACCGTGCGCTGCGGCGACGGTCAGGTGGTGCTGCAGGGCCTGATCGGGGACGGGGTCCCGCCCTTCGACCTGATCTTCATTGACGCCGACAAGCCGTCCTACCCGGCCTACCTCGCGCTCGCGCGAAAGCTGTCGCGGCCGGGAACCGTCATCCTCAGCGACAACGTGGTCCGCAAGGGCGCCATCGTGGACCAGCAATCGGAGGATCCGCGGGTGCTCGGGGTCCGTCAGTATTGCGAGGACCTCAAGGCCCTCGGCTGGGAAAGCACGGTGATCCAGACGGTCGGCCTCAAGGGCTACGACGGCTTTACGATGTCCCGCGTACCGTAAGCGGAGCCGGTCACCCCACCCCCTTCGCGCCATGACGCTTGCCGCCCTCGCGCTTCTGCCCCTCGCCACCGCCATGCCCGCCGCCCTCACCGTCACCCGCGATGTCCCCTACGCGCCCGACGCCCATCCGCGCCACACGCTCGACATCTCCGCGCCGGCGGGAGCCAAGGGACTACCGGTCGTGTTCTGGATTCATGGGGGCGGCTGGACGAGCGGAAGCAAGGCCGAGGTCGACCTCAAGTCGGCGTGTTTCACGGCCCACGGCTGTGTCTTCGTCTCGACCAACTACCGGCTCCTCCCGGAGGTCGACATGGGCACCTTGGTCGGCGACGTGGCCCGCGCGCTGGGCTGGGTGCACCGCTCGATCGCCGCGCACGGCGGCGATCCCGACCGAATCTTCGTGATGGGCTACTCGGCCGGGGCGCAGCTCGCGGCGTTGCTCTGCACCGATGATCGCCTCCTGCGAGCCGAAGGCGTGCCCTTCTCCGCGCTCAAGGGCTGCGTGCCAGTCGATGGCGACACCTTCGACCTGCCCGCGATCATCGCCACCGCCGAGACCCGCCGGCGCGTCCACGGCCAGCCGGAGCCGAAGGCGACCCACCGCGCGAAGTTCGGCACCGAGGCGCAGCACCGGGAATTCTCGGCCGTGACCCACGTCGCGCGCGGGAAGGGAATACCGCCCTTTCTCATTCTTCACATCGAGGCGAACCCCGACACGACGATTCAGGCCCGTCGCCTCGGCGAGGCGCTCGTGTCCGCCGGCATCCCGGCCCGCGTGCTCGGCGATCCCGAGGCGACGCACCGCAGCATCGACCGTCGCCTCGGCGAGTCCGGCCACCCCAACACCGAGGCGGTGCTGGCGTTTCTCGCGGCGCAGTTGAAGTGAACGCCGGGCCGCTGACCCGCAGCGCTCGCCGGCTCCGGCCCCCTCCGTGCTCGCGCGCTCGCCCCGCGATCGGACTCCCGCCCGGCCGGGTGGCTCGATCACGAGCGGCCTCTGCCTTTACTCGCATCCCGAATCCCGGTCCCCGATCACGCGCCGCGTCACCGATGGCCACCACGCTCCGCCCCGACGCTCCGCGGCACGAGGAAGAGGAGGTAGAATCCGAGAATCGTCCACTGGAAGAGCTGGATGTTCAGCGTCCACTCCAGCCCCAGGTGAAACGCCAAGCCCACCAGCAGCACGGGCACGCGGAGCCGCGAGAACCAGATCAGAAGGGGAAACCCGAGTTCCACCGCGAGGGTGGAATAGCTCATGACCTGCGACGCGAGCCGGGTCATGAGAAAATCCGGAATCGGGAACCGCTGGAGCTCCCCGAGTTGCAGGACGGTGCCGACGGCATTCCCTTCCTGCCATGCCCGGCCCGAGGCCTTCACGACGCCGGTCACGAAGTAGGTCACGCACACCTGAAGCTGCAGGATCCGCTGGGGCCACGCCGGCACGGGTTCCAGCGACGCCGGCAACGCCGAGGGATCCGCCCGCCGGGCCCTCCAGTCTCGGATCCACACCGGAAGCGCGAAGGCCCGCCCCGACTGGGCGAAGATCAGGAAGAACGACCCGATCCGCAGCAGGTTGTCCCCCGAGTGCAGGATGTACATGTTCCGCCAAGCAAAGCTGCTCACCGCGAGCCACGACAACAGCGCCCCCACCCGCGGATAGACCCCGAGCAGCAGACTCAGGCCGCCCACCACACCACACGCACGGATGAGAGTGATCGCATGGTCCGTGTAGCCCGTGAACGCATAGAGCGTCAGCCTCCTTCCCCCTAGAGTCGAGGCGTGCACCGCCGGCGGCAGCACGCCCTCGTTGCCCAGCCAGAGGGGCATGTCCGGCCACAGCAGCGCCAGATTGGCGAGGCACACCAACCCCAACCAAGCCCGGAACCACGCGATCGGCCGGGGATCCGTGGGCGTCTCAATCCACGCAAAAACGCCTCCGGCCAGGCGTCGCACGCCCTCGCCGCAAGCGCGCAGGGCGGTTCATATCTCCCTCCAATTGTGCACCTTGACTGACGATGACCGCGGCATGGGTAAGGATCAGGGAGCGGGGGCGCCCGGGTTCTTCCAGGTGTGGAAGGTGACGTGATTCCAGCCTTCGGTCCGTTGATCAGCCCGCAGTCCTCGCGCCACCGGAACGATGGCCGGACGCCACCAGCGGATCAGTTCGACGGTCTCCGGAACCACCCCACGCCGGGCCTCCTCCCGTCGCACATAGTCCACGTAAGGCTGCCAGAGGTGCGACTTGGCATCCATGCGCAGGTGCTCGTTGAAGAACTTGCGCCACCGCTCCTTCTGGTACCGCTCCAGGTAGGGTAACTCAATCATCCGGGACACCGCCCGCTCGTGCTTCTGGCCGGCCGCATCCGTCACCGTCATCTGCACCCAGATATCGTCCCAGAGTGGCTCGGGCCCGAACATGCCCCACGCCTGCGAGAGATTGAAGAAGAACAACGGCTTGGAAATGATGGGATCGAGCGTCGCCTTGAACGGAAAGTACCCGCTTGGAAGCGTCCAACACAGCGCGGCAAGCGTGTAGCCGAGCGTAAGAGCCTTGCGCCAGTGCTTGAACATCGTCTCGCCCCGCAATTGTGAGCATCGTCGGCCAGGGCAAACCCGGCACGGGCCGCAACACGGTCGCCGAACTGCTCCACGAGGCGAGCGTGGGTGCCAACGCTTCCCTTTTCCGGATCGACTGCTCCCTCAGCTCGGAAGCCCACTTCCGCACCGGCCTGCTCGGCGAGAACGGCCTCGGCGGGAATTGGGTGACCTCCGCCCGCGGGGGCACGCTCCTGCTGAAGGAGATCCACGAGTTGCCGGTGCCGCTGCAGAAGGAGTTGGTCTCGGTCCTGCGCAACACCGCCCACGGATTCCGCCTGATGTGCACGACCACCGTGGACCTCGAAAAACGCGTCGAGGAGGGCCGCTTCCACGATGAGCTTTTCTACCGCGTCGCCTCGCTGCCCATCACGCGGCCACCCGTCCGCGAACGCTAGGAGGACATCCCGGAGCTGATCCGCCACTTCACGCAGTCGTCCACCAATCCGCAGTTCGAGGCCGCCGCCATCGCCTTCGCGGCCGACGCCTTGGAGGCACTGCAGGCCTACGGTTGGCCGGGCAATCTCACGGAGTTGCAGCAGGTCGTGACGGGCATCGCCACCACGACCACCCGCCGCCTGATCACCGCCGATCAACTGCCCCCGCGGCTGCGCGGTTCCCCAAACTGGGCGCCGCTCACCGAGTTCCTCGCCACCCAGGAAAGGCAGTACATCGAACGGGTCCTGAACTCCGTCAGCGGAGACCGCGAAGCGGCCGCCCGGATCCTGAAGATCGACGCCGCGCGGCTCGCCTGAGCGCGCCCAACTCGGCCGAAACCAACCGGGTCGGTCGAACGCTCACGGCGCACCGACACCGCGCCCGCGGATTCAGCCGCCCGACGCCGCCACGCGCGCCCGAACCGCGCGCCACACGTCCACGAGCGCCGCAAAGTCCTCGTCCCGGCTCCGGCTCTCGATCCGGTAATCGAAGGAGCCCGCCTCCGCCAGCTCGCGCTCGGCCGTGCCGAGCCGCCGCTCGATCTCCACCGCACTGTCCTGCCCGCGCTGGACGAGACGCTCCCGCAACTCGCCGAGCGGGACGTTGATGAAGACCGTGGCGAGATGTCGCCGCAGGAGCGGACTCGCCGCCGCCGCCCGCCGGAAGTTGCCGACGCCCTGGACGTCCACGTTGATGACGAGGCTGCGACCCGCCGCCAGCGGTTCGAGCACCGACGACGCGAGCGTGCCATAGCGATGCCGTTGGTGCACCCATGCCCACTCCAGAAAGGCGCCCGCCGCCACGCGCTCATCGAACTGCGCCGGACTCAGGAAGTGATAATGCACGCCATCCACCTCGCCGGGACGCGGGGGCCGCGTCGTCGTCGTGATCACCCGCGAAAATCCAGGGATCTCGCGCACCATCCGCTCACACAACGTGGTCTTGCCCGAACCCGCCGGTCCGGCGAGGACCAGCAGCACCGGGGCTTCACCCGCAGCGGGGTCCGAGGAGGCGGGAAACGGGGAGCGCATCAAGCCAGTCATCCCTCCGCCTCAGTACGTGAACGCCACCACGCCGAGGGTCGCGCCGTACACCGCCAGCACCGCTCCGATCATCCGCGGCCGCTCCGCCGTCGCAAAGAGCCAGTCGAAGAAGTCGCGGAGCCGGAACGGCACCGCCCCCAGATAGATCGCCAGCGCAATCCCGACATACACCGCGGAGACCATGAACAGCCGCTGGGGGTGGTGATACTCCATGTACGCGGCATCCAGCAACGGCGTCGCCGCGAGCAGCATGAGCGCCGCCAGTCCCCGCACCGCGAGGAAGTCCGGCACCTGCGAGAAGGCCAGCACCGCCAGCAGCGCGAAGAAGATCAGCAGCGCGGTCCGGTACTCGCCGAAATCCGCCATCGAGAGGTTCCAGATCCGCGTCAGGAACCACACCGCCGCCCCGCCGAAGAAGACCAGCGTGGCCGCCCGCGAGCGCGGCATCGCCTTGCAGGCCGACACCACCAGCGAACTGCGCGAAACGAGCAGCGCTCCGGCAAGGAACAGGACGACTCCAGGAAGCAGCGTCGCAAGGGTGAGGCTCATGGGAAAGGAGGTTGAGGGGGAACGTCCGCCACGCCGCGCCGCCCGGTCAGGCCGGCACCCCCGCCAGGACCAGTTCGCCGTAGAGCGTGCTCACCGATGCGCGCTCGATCCGCAAGGGGACCACCTCACCGACCAAGCGGGGATCGGCGGCGAACACCGCGACGCGGTTGCCCTCGGTGCGTCCCGTGAACCGCTGTCCGGTCTTGTCCGGTCCCTCCACGAGCACCTCCTCGACCGTGCCGAGGAGGGCGGCGTTGCGGCGGAGCGAGTTCTGGCGGAGGATTTCGAGCAACTCCTGGTTCCGCGCCTCCTTCACCTCGTCGGGCACTTGGTCACCCATGTCCGCCGCCGGCGTGCCGGAGCGCACGGAGTACTTGAAGATGTAGGCCATGTCGTAGTTGCAGTCCGCGAAGAGCTCTCGCGTCTGCGCAAAGTCCTCCTCGGTCTCGCCCGGGAAGCCCACGATCACGTCGGTCGAGAAATACATGTCGGGCCGGACCGCCCGCAGGGACGCCACGATCTCCCGGTAGCGCTCCCGGGTGTAGGGCCGGTTCATCGCCCGCAGGATCCGGTCACTCCCGCTCTGCATCGGCAGGTGGGCGTAGCCGCAGAGCTTGGGCAGGCGGGCGTAGGCCTGCACAAGGTCGTCCTTGAAGCCACGCGGGTGCGGCGACGTGAAGCGGATCCGTGCGATCCCGTCGATCGCGTGCACGCGCTCAAGCAGTTGCACGAACGGGGTGATCCCGCCGGTGTGCGCGTAGTCGCGCCGGCCGTAGCTGGTCACGATCTGACCGAGGAGCGTGATCTCGCGCACGCCGCGCTCCGCCAGTTCGGCACATTCCCGGACGATGTCGTCCATCGGCCGCGAACGCTCGTCCCCTCGCGTCTTGGGCACGATGCAGAAGGCGCAATCCATGTTGCACCCCTGCTGGATGGAAACGAAGGCGCTGACCTGCCACGGGGCCGCCGCGTCCTCCGGCACGAGGTGATCCTTGATCGCGTTCTGCGAACCCGCCTCCTCCGCGATGTCGACGATCGTCTCGCCCACCGGCAGCCCGGCCGAACGGGCGGCACGCAGGTTGTCGAGGTAGCCCGGGACCTGGTGAAACTTCTGCGTGCCGATGATCAGGTCGACATCCGGCAACTGCTCAAGGAGCGACGACCCGCGATTCTGGGCCATGCAGCCAAGGATCCCGAGCACGAAGTCGGGTTGACGACGCTTGCGGACGGAAAGGTACCCCGCCTTGCCGATCGCCTTCTGTTCGGCGGCGTCGCGGACCGAGCACGTGTTCAGCAGCAGGATGTCGCACTCGTCCTCGGACGGGACGATTCGATAGCCCCGGGCGCGCAGCATCGAGGCGACGGCCTCGCTGTCGCGCTCGTTCATCTGGCACCCGTAGGTCTTGATGTGCACCCGGTTCATCCGTCGGAGAGGGTCACGCTAGGCGGCCCCTCCCCCCGGTCAACGCGGGAGTGACCCTACGGTCGGCCACCGCTGCGGCAGTCGAGGAGCAGGCGGGGCGACACCCTCTTCGACCGCTTCGTCACCTGCGAACCTGGGGAGTCACCCCCGGGCGTCCCGAGCCACCCGGCGGCGCCCGCCTTCGCGATCGGGAGAGGATTCCCCGACGTCAGGGTTCCTCGACGTAGCCGTGCTTGATCGCGTAGCGGACCAAACCCGCGGGCTCGTACTCGCCCAGCTTGTCCCGCAACCGGGCGAGCGAGTTCTGGACGGTCTTGGGGCTGACCTTGAGCCGGGAAGCGATGACCTTGATGTTCTCGCCCCGCGCAAAACCCCGCAGCACTTCGCGCTCGCGGTCGCTGAGATTGCCCGCCACCGCCGTGGCTTCGCTGCGCAGACTCTCGACGAGGAGCCGGGCACTGTCCGGACAGTAGAACGTGTTCCCGCGCAGCACCTCGAGCACCGCGTGCCGCAGGGTGGCGACATCGGACCGCTTCAGCACGAACCCGTGCACGCCGAGCGAGATCGCCTCGCGGACAAGGTGCTCCTGCTCGTTTCCCGAAACGAAGAGCCAGCGCGTCCGCGGCAGGAACGGCCCCACCCGGCGGACGAGGTCGAAACCGCGCCCGTCCGGCAGCATCCAGTCCACGACCACAAGATCCGGTTTCTCCCGCAGGCACGCCACCACCCCCTCGGCCACCGTCCGACAGTCGGCGACCAGCCCCAGCCTCAGGTCATCCCTGACCAAGGCGGCCATCAATTGGCGGACCAGCGTGTGGTCCTCGACAAGCACAACACGAGAGGGGGGGGAAGGTTTCGTCTCAGCCATAATCCGGGCGGAATACTACCAGATTCGGAGCCGCAATGTTCGGGAAAATCGGAAAGTGGTCGGGAAATCTTCCCGCTGAAATGACGCTTCGTCCCGGGACGCCCGACCCCGATTTGGGGTAGGCTGGGGTCTCCGGGAGCGGTCTGTCCGCGAACCGGGAGGGGTCGGGGCCGTCACCGGGCCTGACCCACCAACCATGCCCCACTCCATGACACCCTATCCCGATCCCCACACTCGCAGGCCCTCGCTGCTCTCCCCTGGCTCTGGCGCAACGCTGCCCGCCCGGGTGGCGGGGTTGGCGGCGTGGCTGCGGGGGCGGGACGCGTCGGGCCTCGCCCTGCCAGAGGCGCGTCTGGCGAGCCGGGTGGAGGCCTGGATGGAAGTCCATGAGCCGGATGGCCGGGTCCGGGAGGGCCTGAACTTCACCTCCTGCGATCACCTCGGGCTGTGCAGTCACCGGGAAGTGCGGGCGGCGGCGGCGGACGCGCTGGCGCGGTTCGGTCCGCACAGTGCGGGTCCGGCGGCGGCGGGTGGACGGCACGTCCTCGCGGAGCCGCTCTGCGCCGGGTTGGCCGAACTGACGGGGTTGGCGCACGTGACGGCGATGCCGAGCGGGTGGGCCGCGGGCTACGGGGCGATGCGCGCCCTCGTGGGCCGCGACGACGTCGTGCTGCTCGATGCGCAGGCGGGTGGCGCACTGCGCGAAGGTGCGCGCGCCGCTGGGGCGGCGGTCCACGCGTTCCGGCACACCGATCTCTCGCACCTGCAGCAGCGCCTCGTCCGTCTTGGGGCGGCCCGGCCGCGCTCCCTCATCGTCGTCGCCACACCCGCGCTGTTTCCGCATGATGGAGCGACGCCGGATCTTCCCGCGCTGCGACGCCTGACCCGCGACCACGCGGCCCTGCTCATGGTCGATGTCGGTCAGGATCTCGGCTGCACGGGTCCGGGCGGGCGCGGCGAACTGGGGCTGCAGGGCGTGGAGGATGCACCCGACCTCCTCGTCGGCAGTCTCGCGCGCACCTTCGCGAGCAACGGCGGCTTCGTCGCCGCCGAGTCGGCGGAACTTCTGCGCTACGTGCAGCACTACTCGCCGGCGTACGGCGGGAGCTCGGCGCTTTCTCCGCCGCAGTTGGCCGCCGCCACCCGCGCGCTCGGCATCGTTCGCTCCGCGGAGGGCGCCGCCCGCCGGGCGGCCCTGCAACGCGCGGCGATCACGCTGCGCACCGCCCTCGCCCGCGCGTGGCTGCGACCCGAGAGTCCGGGGCCGATCCTCGCCCTCACGTTCGCCCACGAGGCCGTCGCCCCCGTCGCCGCCGCTCGCTGCGGCGAGGAGGGCGTCGTCGCCACGCCCCTCGAGCCTCCCACCACCGCCCGCGGCACGTCCGTACTTCGCCTCCACCTCATGGCCACGCACGAGCCCGCCCTGCTCACCGGGGTCGCACGCATCCTGACGCGCAGCATCGAGTCCGGTCTTCAACACGCCAACTGCCTCGCCCTCGCGCGCGACTGACGCCCGGAGAAAATCAGCGGCACCGAAGTCAGCGTCTCCGGCGCGCCCACCGTCACTCCCGCTCTCGCGGGCGAAGGACACCGCGGTTCACGGTCACACGGGAGTTCGCCCGTTCTCTCACCCGCACGCGCGCTGGTCGCGCTCGGTACACGGCGTTCGGCGCGGCGATTCATCCGCGACAGACCACGACTGCGCTGCGCACCGCAGACGAGGCGCAGTCAGCTCATCGCAGTCCACGCGTTCGCCGCGAGCCAGGCGATCCGCGCACCCAAAACGGTTCCCCGCGCGCGACGCGATCATCGCATCGCGCACGCTCACTTCAGCGCCCGCGCTCGCCGCAACGTCGGCGATCATCACTACGTCGCGATGATCCCGACCCCGCGATCATCCACCTCCACGCGCTCCGCACGATCGGTCCGCGGCTGGTGGCGCGCCGCGAGCACGCGCACGCACGCACGGGGGGAATTTACCAAAACGTGAAATTCCCCTCGCGTTTGCGTCACGTTCGTTTCAATGATGGATCCGCATTCAGATTTAACCGGCCGACACTTAAGTCGGCCGGCCACAAAAAAAACCCGAACACACACGATCCCCATGGCCAAGAAAGCCGCATCCAAAGCCAAGAAACCCGCCGCCAAGAAGAAGGCTGCGAAGAAGAAGTAATCACTTCGCCGGGAGGGCGGCGGGGTGTTCTGCTCCGCCGCCTCTTCCCGGTCGGATCAGTTGGCGCGAGATTCGGTGAGGGAGCACGACTCCCCGCGATACCTCTCACGCCCCGCGGTCGGCCCCCCCTCACCCGCCACCTCACCTTCCCGATCCTTCGGGAACCAAGGCCACCCACAACGGCCCCCGTCCGCCGCCCTCCCGCGGCGGAATTTTTGTGCCTCTCCCCGGAGTGCCTTGCGCCGCCGCGTGACGGCGCGAGCGGTGCCGGGAGGAATCTTTCCACGAAACGGGGCCGGCGCTGACTTCGGTTTTGCCACCCGCGCGCCCGACGCTTCCTTCGTCCCATGGGCTTCTTCGATCGTTTTCGCTCCCGCAGGACGGAGCCAACCCCGGCCAACCCGTCGTCCCCGACTCCCTGCGAGAACGCACCCGGCACCGCACCGAGTCCCGCGCCAGGCACCCGGCCCGACGCCGCGCTCTCTGCCGCTCCCGGCTTGACGGCGGCTGCGACATCCGGTCCGACGCCAGCCGCGGTGCCCAGCCCGGCATCCGCGCCTGCACCCGCACCCAACACCGCGCCGCAGTCCCCGACCGGCGCATCGGTCGCCGGCACCCTGCTCGCCGCGCGTGAACGCCTGGACGCCCGCGACCTCGCGGGAGCCCTCGCGCTCTACGAGCCGCTGCTCGCCTCCGCCGGCGAACGCGCCGATGTGCTCGTCACCATCTCCGGCGATCTGGGTTCCACCGGCCACGTCGCCACCATCATCGAGCTCATCGCGCCGCGCTACGACGCAGAGCGCCACGGCCCCGCCACCGGGCTGAACCTGCTGCAGGCGTACCTCGCGACGCGCAATCCCACCGCCGCACGGCACCTGCTGGACATCCTCTTTGGCCTGGGGCGCCCGGAACTCGAGGAGCGTCTGCACGGATTCTCCAATGCCCTCGCGGATCTGATCGAGGCCGAGAGTCCGGGAATGATCCCGTCAAGCGCTCCCACCGACGCGGGAGGTCCGGGCGGCGCGGCCGCACCCGCACCGTCGGCGGGCACGCACATCAACCTCGTCACGATCAGCCAACCCATCTGGTTCTACGGGCTGGAGCCGATCAGCGAACGCATCCTCCCGGCGAAGGGTGACCGGATCCGCCGTGTCGCCTTCGCTCAACTCGCCCTGCCCGGCATCACCGACGCCGCGGAGCGCGCCCGCGCCCCCGAGGACGAACTCGGTCGGCTCTGCCGCGCCCTGCCGCTGTGGCTGGCCGAGACTTTCAGCTTCTCGCCGCTGTACGCTCCGATCGGCACGCTTGGCGTGGTCGACGGCGCCCAGCACTACGCGGTGTTCCCGGCGGAGTGGTCGACCGACAATCTCCGCCAACTCGTCGAAACTCACAGCCAGCCGCTCGACTACATCGTCACCGGCGCACTCCGCCGTGTCACCGGCGACACCGAGGTCATCCTGCGCGTGTGGGAGGTGCGGAAATTCAGGGAGCGAAAGCAATTCATGGCGCGGTGGAACCCAGCCACCGCCGACACCGCCCTCGCCGGCCTCCACGAGCAGATCCGCCTGTTCATGGAGTGGCGCGGCTTCCCCGAGGGTCAGGGGGTTGCCTACACGCCTCCTCCTTCCCCGAGCGCGTGGCTCGAGGTGCTGGCGGCGTCCGCCACGTGCTTCCTCGGCGACAAGGGCCTGCTCCGGCCCGATCACGTGGCCGCGGTCGCCCCGCTGTTCTCCACCGCCGCCCAGACCGCGCTGGGCTCCGAGTCCGCCTCCCTCGCCTGGCTCACGCTGCAGGACCGCGCCCGGCGGCTGAGTTTGGACGGGGCCGACTCCGGCGGCGCCCTTCTCGTGGACAGTCCGGTGGTCGGTGCCGCCCGCGCTCTCCTCGGTTGAGGTCTTGACCTCCCGTCAGCGGCCCGCGGGCGCCGCTTCCGCGCGCCGCCAGCGGGCTACCTCGTCACCGGCGCGCTCGCCAGCTGGCCGCAACCCGCCGCGATATCGATGCCGCGGCGCTGGCGCACCGTGCTGGGCAACCGATACTCCTCCGCAAGAACGGCCTGAAAGGCCTTGGCCGCCTCGCCCCGACCCGGCCGCCCGTCGTAGCCGCAGGTGGGGTTCAGCGGGATGAGGTTCACCTGCGCCGGCAGACCGCGCAGGAGCCGCCCCACGGCGTGCGCGTGCTCGGCGGAGTCGTTCTTCCCCGCGATCAGGGTCCACTCGTAGAAGATCCTCCGCCCGGTCAACCGGCTGTAGGCCGCGCAGGCATCCATGAGTTCATCCAGCGGCCACGCCTTCGCCGCCGGCACCAGCGCCGCCCGCTCCTCCTGCGTGGCGGCATGCAGCGACACCGCGAGGCTGACTGGCTGGTTCTCGGCGGCCAGTCGCCGGATGCCCGGCACCACGCCCACCGTGCTCAAGGTGATGCGGTCCGCCCCCAGCGAAAGTCCCGCCGAGTCCCGCACGATCCCGACCGCGCGCAGGGTCGCATCGTAATTGTGCAGCGGCTCACCCATGCCCATCAGCACGATGTTGCGCAGCCGGGGTTCGCCCGCCCGGCGCAGGGCGCGGGCGACGTGCACGACCTGCGCCACGATCTCGCCGGCCGTGAGGTGCCGCGTGAAACCCATCTGGCCGGTCGCACAGAAGACGCAGCCCATCGCACAGCCCGCCTGGGTGCTGATGCACGCCGTCGCTCGACCTGTGAATCGCATCCGCACGGTCTCAATCGTCCGCCCGTCCGGCAGGGCGAGCAGGAACTTTCGGGTGAATCCATCCGACGAATCCGTCGAAAGGGCGGGCGGCAGCACCCCGAGGCGCGACTCGGCCTCCAGCCGGCGCCGGACTTTCGCCGGAAGCTCGGTCATCGCCCCGAAGTCATCCACCAGTTCCCAGTACAGGTAGTTCCAGAGACGCGCCGCGTGGACCGGAGAAAGCTCCCACTGCCGGAGTTGCTCCTCGAGCTCGGCGCGGGTCAGGCCGTAAAGATCCCACGGTGTCGCATCGGTCGTCATCGCGAAACCGGCTCCGCGGGCTCGGCGGCCCGCAGCGAGGCGCGGGCGGCCGCGAGGGGGACGGACTGCCGTTGGCGATCGAGGAAAAAGGAGACCTCCCGGAAACCGGCCGCCTCCAGCATCCACAGGGCTTCCTTAAAGCGGTCCGCCACCCGCTCCGCCCGGTGGGCATCGGCGCCCAGCACGACGGGAATGCCACGCTCCGCCATCAGGCGGAGCATGTCGCGGCCGGGATTCATTTCCGGGAACGCCTTGTTGAGTCCGCTGGTGTTCAGCTCCATCGCCACGCCGGTGCGGGCGATCCGGTCGAGCGCCCGCTCCACATCCGGCCGGATCCGGACGAAGTCCCATTCGTCGGGCGCTTCATTCTTCACGAGGTCGGGGTGCGACAAGGTGTCGAAGAGGCCGCTCTCCGCCGCCTGCGCGAGGTGCTGGAAGTAGGTCTTCTGGTAGTCCCAGGCATCGCCGCGGTAGTACGCCGCGCGATAAGGTGCCGTCTGCGTGTGCACGGACCCGAGCACATGGTGCAGCGGGGCGCGGGCGTGCAGCCGTTCCAGCCATGGCTCGATGCCGGGGAAATAGTCGCTCTCCAGCCCCAGCCGCACATCCACCCGGCCCTGCAGGCGCTCCCGCGCGCCGGCGATCAGGGCGACGTAGTGGTCGAACTGCTCCGGATCCATGCGCCACTGCCGCGAGTGGCCGTCGGGCAGGGGGCAGTGGCAGGTGAACACGATGCCCCGCAGCCCGCGGGCCTCCGCCCGGAGGGCGTAGTCCTCGGGCGCACCCGTCGCATGCTTGCACAGCGGCGTGTGCGCATGGGACTCGTAGAGCAAGGGAGCAGGCGTAAGCATCAACCGCTCAGCCTACGCCGATTCCGCAGCGCCGCAATCCTGCGCACGCCCGCTCAGAAAAACGTCCGGTAACGTCCCTCGGCCAAGCGACGGATGAGCAGCGCGAGCTCCATCGTGTGGTAGTCGCCCCACATCGACGACTCGCCGCACGGCACCTTGCGGCCCTTCGGCACGTAGTCCCAGCCGTTCGGGCGGTGGTAGACGCTGTGCAGGAGGAGGCCTTGGTGGCGCGGGTCGACCGACAGGTACGGCTCGTCGAAGAGGGTGTTGGCCACCGTGAGCCCGGCCTGCAGGTAACGCGCACCGGCGGCCTTTTGCCCATGGTTCTGCAGCCAGCGGCCCAGACGGAGGAAACCCTGCGCCGTGATCGCGGCCGCGGAGCTGTCGACGGGCTCATGGTCATTGAACGGATCCGCCGCCCGCGCCGTGAAGTCACCCAGGCGGTGGGTGTTCAACGCGCAGCTGTCCCAGTAGGGCACGCCATCGCGGGAGGAGTAGCCGTCGATGTAGTAATCACTGGTGGCCTGCGCCGTCTCACGGAAGAGCTCCGTCACGGCCCCGCGCCCGCCGACGCCCTCGAGCGCCGCGTCCGGCACGGAGTCGAGGAATTCGAGCTGCTCGGCGTAACCGCAGATGATCCAAGCCGCCCCGCGCGTCCAGGTGGTGAACGGCGAGTAGCCCTGCTGGGAGCTTGGGCAGCGGAACTGGCCGTCGTTGCGGTTGAAGACCGACTCATGCGCCACGCGGCCGCGCACGTCGTAGCTGTCGCGGCCCTGGCCGAAGAAGACGTTGAACCGGGCGGTCGTCGCCGCGTGCTCGATCGCGCGATGGAGCAGGTTGATCGGCTTGTCACCCTCGCCCATCAGCGCATGGCCGAGTTGGTGCGCCACGACCAGCGAGCGCATGGAGCGGATGGTGTCGGCGAAGAGGGACTGCGGCCCGTTGAAGGAGTAGACGTAGCCACCCGGAACCACGCCCGGGGCGCCGGCGACCGGGGACCACGGTGCCTTCACCGAGGTCGGGGCGTAGCGGGCCGCCTGCACGGCGCCGGAGACCTTCAGCGCGAGCTCACAGAAGTTCATCTCGTCGACGTTCGCCGGAATGCGGCCCTCGCGCTGGAGGCGGCGGAGGTTGCCGTAGGTGGACACGTTGTTGAAGCCGTGGTCGTGCACGCCGACGTGGGAGACGTGCGACGCCATGAGCGCGATCGTCTTGCGGCGGCCGAGCTCGAGGAAGTCGGCCTCGCCGGTGGCGTCGTACTGCAGGAACGCCATGCCGAATTGAAAGCCCTGCGTCCACTCGGTCCAGCCGCGCGAGGTGTAGCGGCCCTTCACGGTGAAGACCGGGGTGCCCTTCGCGGGATCCCACGCGGCATCGATCGCGCGGATCTTGCGGCCGGCGAGTTCGAAGACGCGGTCGGTCTTCCGCTGCAGTTTCTGGGGCGTGAGCCTGAGGTCGATTTTCATGACGAAGGGTCGGGGGAAAAAGCGGTGGCCGGAGACGGCCGCGGTCCCTGCAGCCTGCCCGGCGGCCGGGACGAAACAAGGCCGAATCCGGCCGCGAGCGGTTTCGTGCTGATCCGGATCGGATTTGTCGCCCCGCCCGGGCGCGGCCGCGCCGGTGGAGCCTCGCCCACCTCCCGGCGACGAAGGCATTTTCGCCGTGCTTCGGCGTCCGAAGTCGCTAGCGTTCGCAATCATGGCCCTCGCCGATCTCCGCCGCGATTACAGCCTCGCCGGGCTGCAGGAGAAGGATCTCGCCCGCGATCCGTTCCGCCAGTTTGAGACGTGGTTCCAGGAGGCCACGGCGGCGAAAGTGCCGGAGCCGAACGCGATGGTCCTCAGCACCGCGACGCGCGAAGGACGGCCCTCGGCGCGCACCGTCCTGCTCAAGGGCATGGACGGGCGCGGCTTCATGTTCTTCACGAACTACGAGAGCCGGAAGGGCCGGGAGATCGAGGCCAACCCCTTCGCCACGCTGGTCTTCCCGTGGATCGCGCTGGAGCGGCAGGTCATCATCGAAGGCGCGCTCACCCGGCTCGCCCGGGAGGAAAGCACTGCTTACTTCCACTCGCGGCCCCGCGCGAGCCAGCTTGCCGCCTGGGTGTCACGGCAGAGCAGCGTGGTGCCCGACCGCTCCGCGCTGGAGAGCGGCATGAAGGCCGTCGAACAGAAGCACGCGGGGGGAGAGGTGCCGGTGCCGCCGTTCTGGGGCGGGTACCTGCTCACGCCGGCATCGGTCGAATTCTGGCAGGGACGCAGGAGCCGGCTCCATGATCGCCTGCGCTACCGCCGCGAGCAGGCGGGCGGGCCGTGGATCGTCGAGCGGCTTTCGCCCTGACCCCGCCGGCGCGCCGCGGCGCGCCGGGCTCGTTGGACATGCTCTACCTCGTTCGCCACGCGCACGCCGTTCCGGAGGAAGAGGATCCGGAGCGCCCGCTCAGCCTCCAGGGCGCCACGGAGTGCACGCAGTTGATCCGTTTCTTCCGCAGCAACGGCGCCCTGCCGGGGCTCCAGTTCTGGCACAGCCCGCTCGCCCGCTCCCGGCAGACGGCGGATCGCCTCGCCGCCGCGCTCGCCCCCGACGCCGTGCGTCTCGAAACGCCCGGACTCCTGCCTGAGGACGATCCGGAGCCGACGGCCCGGCGTCTCGACACCCTCGGCACCGAGGCCGCGATCGTGATCGTGGGGCATGAGCCTCACCTCGCCCATCTGGCGTCGCTGCTCCTGACCGACCGCGCCAAGCCGGCCGTGATCGATCTCCCCAAGGGCGGCGTCCTGGCCCTGCGCCGCAAGAAGATGCCGCACCGCAAGACCGCCCACCCGCGCTGGCAGCTCTGCTGGATGGTCGTGCCCTCCCTCCTCGCCGACACGCCGGCACCGGGGGGCTGAGCCAGCGGATGACGGCGATCCGGCCGCGGGGCCATCCCCGCAGCGGTCCGAGGGGGGCCTGCCGCCGTCGCGACCGGAACCGCCTCGGCGGGCCATGCGACGGCGTCGGGGCCGGAGACTCGGGATCGGACCGCTCCGAGACGACGACGCGGGCAGGGCTCTGCTGAACGTTGAGTCAATTCCTTCGCCGGACAGCGGCTCTCCGGCTTGAAGACTGGCCGATCCGTCGCAGTTTGCTGCGCGTTCCCCCACCCCCAAGCGACGAGTCTCCCCACCCATGCCCTCCCCCGAAAGTCCCTCCCCTGATTCGGCCCTGCTTCGTTCCGTCGAGGGTCAATCCCTCTCCCAGCGTCTGCCCGTCTACCTGAAGCTATCCGGACCGGGTTGGCTCCAAAGCGCGATCACGCTCGGGGGTGGATCCCTCTCCGGCAGTCTCTACCTTGGGGTGCTCGGCGGCTTTGGTCTGCTCTGGCTCCAGCCTCTGGCCATGATCATGGGCATCGTGATGCTCATGGCCATCGGCTACGTCGTGATGCACACCCGTCGCCGTCCTCTCGGAGCCATCGCGGAGCACGTGAATCCGGTGCTCGCGTTCGGGTGGGCCGCGGCCTCGCTCGTCGCGAGCATGGTCTGGGCGATGCCCCAGTACTCCCTCGCGATCGGCGTGCTGCAGCAGAACCTGCTCCCCGGATGGCTGGGTGCGACCGGACCCTTCGGCGAGTTCGGCGGCCGGCTGCTTCCCACCGCCGTCGTGCTCGCCTTCTCCACGTACATCACGTGGAACTACACGAAGGGCGGGCGGGGCGTGAAGATCTACGAGGGCATCCTCAAGGTCATGGTCGGCGTGATCGTCGCCTGCTTCGCGGGCGTCATCCTGCGCCTGACCTTCTCGCCGGGCGGCCTCGATTGGGGTGCGACGTTCGCCGGGTTTGTCCCCGACTTCACCCTGCTCGGCCGTCCTGCGGATGCCTTCCTGCCGCTCATCGAAGCGACGGACGCGGCCCACCGGGCCTATTGGACGAGCGTGATCGTTGACAATCAGCGCGACGTGATCGTGGCCGCCGCCGCGACCGCCGTCGGCATCAACATGACGTTTCTCTTTCCGTACTCCATCCTGCGGCGCGGCTGGGGGAAGGAGTTCGTCGGCCTTTGTCGCTTCGATCTCGCGACGGGCATGTTCATTCCCTTTGTCCTCGCGACCAGCTTCGTCGTGATGGCTGCGGCCTCCCAGTTCCACGCCGCGCCGCAGCCGGGCCTGCTCAACGCCGCCGGCGAGGTGCAGTACTCGGGCGCGGCTTCGGCCCGCCAGGTGCGTGAATTCGAAACCCTCCTCGCGAAGGTGCCGACTGCCGCCGAGGCTCCGGTCTCGAACGCCGACCGCACCCTCGCCGCGATGCTGGTGACGCGGGATGCGTCGCACTTGGCCGCCGCGCTCGAACCGCTCACCGGGCCGTTCATCGGGCGCATCATCTTCGGCCTCGGCGTCCTCGGCATGACCCTGTCCACCATCACGCTCCTGATGCTGATCTCCGGCATGGTGGTCTGCGAATTCTTCAACCGGCCGCTGACGGGCTGGACGTTCCGCCTCGGCAGTCTTCTGGCCGCCTCCGGCGCGCTGGGGCCGTTCCTGTGGAGCAAGGCGTCATTCTGGCTGGCGGTGCCGACGTCGGTCTTCGCCTTCATCCTCATGCCGATCGCCTACCTGACGTTCTTCCTGATGATGAACCAGCGCTCCCTGCTCGGCGACGCGATGCCCCGTGGCGCCGCTCGCTGGCGGTGGAATGCGCTGATGGGCGCCTGCCTCGCCGTCGTCGGCGGCGCGAGTGCGTTCATGCTCTGGAAGAAAGGCGGCGTCTGGGGCCTCAGCGCCGCGGGCGTTTTCCTGGCGGCCGCCTTGGTCGTCGACCTGCGACGCCGCGCCGCGCGGAGCTGAGCGGCGGAGGCGTCAGCGTCAGCCGCGTTTGAGCCGGAGCAGGCGCTCGCCGGCGGCATGCAGGGTGGCGGGGCGCTTGGCGAAGTTCAGCCGGACGAAGCGGTTCTCCGGCTCGGGGAAGAAGCTTGAGCCCGGCACCGGCGCCACACCGATCTCCCGCGCCATCCAACGCGAAAACTCCACGTCGTTCGCCTGTCCAAAGGGCGAAATGTCGAGCATCACGAAATAGGCGCCCTCCGGCCGGGTGTAGGCGAGTCCGGTCCGATCCAAGTATCCGCAAAGGATGTCGCGCTGCGCCGCGTACTCCGCCGCCAGCTGCGCATAATACTCCGGGCCATACCCGAGCGCCGTCACCACCGCATGCTGCAGGGGCGCGGCCGCGCCGACGGTCAGGAAGTCGTGGACCTTCCGCGCCTGCGCGGTGATCTCCGCCGGGGCGTGGACGTAGCCGAGGCGCCAACCGGTGATCGAGAAGGTCTTCGAGAGCGAGGAGCAGGTCAGGGTCCGCTTCGCCATCCCGGGCAGGGTCGCAAACGCGATGTGCTTCCGACCGTCAAACACGATGTGTTCGTACACTTCGTCCGTAATGACGAAGGTATCGAACTCCTCGGCCAACGCCGCGATCTGCCCGAGTTCCTCGCGGGTGAAGACCCGGCCGGTGGGGTTCGAGGGATTGCAGAGCACGAAGGCCTTCAGGCCACGGGCAAACGCCGCGCGGAGTTGCGCCGGATCGAAGCCGTAACCCGGCGGCTGCAGGGGCACGTGCACCGGCGTGGCCCCGGTCAGGATGGCGTCCGCATTGTAGTTTTCGTAGAAGGGCGAGAAGAGACCGACCCGGTCCCCGGGGTCGCAGACGGTCATCATCGCCACCATCATCGCCTCGGTCGCGCCGCAGGTGACGACGAGTTCACGCTGGGGATCCACCGGCAGGCCGCTGAAGTGCGTCAGCTTGGCCGCCAACGCGTTCCGCAGCTCAGGTGAGCCCCACGTGATGGCGTACTGATGCCGGCCGGCGTCCATCGCCGCCTTGGCCGCCGCGACCAGCGACGCCGGGGGATCGCTGTCCGGGAAGCCTTGGGCGAGGTTGATCGCCCCGTGCTCCTGGGCCACGCGGGTCATCTCCCGGATCAGGGACTCGGTGAAGGAGGAAGTGCGGCGCGAGGTCGCGGGCATGGCGGGGACGTTCGCACCGGCACCGCCGGCGGCGAGCAAAAAGCGTTCACCGCGGGGGAGTTCCCGAACCAGGACCCGGCGTGGTCCCGGGGGGTGGCCGCCCCGCTCGCAAGATTTGCACCGCCAAAGCCAACCCCTGCGGAGCGGGCCCCGGCACCCAACTGCCATGATGGTCCAACCGCATCGGTCGTCGATCGGCCGCCCCGCGCGCCCCCACCCATGAACCCGCCCGGCCCTACCCCCACCGCCCTGCCCGCCCTCTCCGACTCTTCCGCCGCGTCCGCCCCTGCCGTTCCGGCGTCCCGAGCCGCCACCTTCGCCACCCTCGATGCCAACGAGGCCGTCGCCCGCGTCGCCTACCGGCTGAGTGAGCTGATCGCAATCTATCCGATCACGCCGTCCTCCGCCATGGCGGAGTCCTGCGACGAGTGGTCCGCCGGCGGGCGCCGCAATCTCTGGGGCGAGGTGCCCCGCGTCACGCAGCTTCAATCCGAGGGCGGTGTCGCCGGTGCCGTCCACGGCGGGCTCATCGGCGGCGCGCTGACTACGTCGTTCACCGCCTCGCAGGGACTCCTGCTGATGATCCCCAATCTCTACAAGATCGCCGGCGAACTGTTGCCGTTCGCGCTGCACGTCAGCGCGCGCGCCATCGCCGCGCAGGGGCTGTCGATCTTCGGCGACCATCAGGACGTCATGGCCTGCCGCGCCACGGGGTGCGTGCTGCTCTGCTCCAACAATGGTCAGGAGGCCCAGGACCTCGCCCTCGTCGCCCACGCCGCCACGCTGCGCGCACGGCTGCCGTTCATCCACTTCTTTGACGGTTTCCGCACCTCCCACGAGGTCTCCAAGCTCGAGTTGCTCGACGACGACCAGCTCCGGGCCGTGATCGATGAAGCCGACCTCGCCGCCTTTCGCGCCCGCGGGTTGAGCCCCGATCGACCCTCGCTGCGGGGCACCGCCCAGAATCCCGACGTCTACTTTCAGGGGCGCGAATCGGTCAATCGGTTCTACGACGCCCTGCCCGACATCGTGCAGTCGACCATGGACCGCCTCGCCGCCGCCTGCGGCCGACAGTATCACTTGGTTGAATACTCCGGCCATCCGGAGGCCGAGCGGGTGGTCGTGGCGATGGGCAGCGCGGTCGACACGCTGGGCGAGACATCGCGCTGGCTGCAGGAACACCACGGCGAAAAGGTGGGCGTGATCGCAGTGCGGCTCGCGCATCCGTTCCCCGCCACCGCGTTCCGCGCCGCGCTCCCGCGCACGGTCCGCAGCGTTGCGGTCCTCGACCGCACCAAGGAACCGGGCTCGCTCGGCGAACCGCTGTTCCTGAACGTCGTCGCCGCAGTCGCCGGCAGCGACCGCTCGCCGCGGGTGATCGGCGGCCGCTACGGGCTCGGGTCCAAGGAGTTCACGCCGGGCATGGCCCGCGCGGTGTTCGATACGCTCGCCCAGCCCCAGCCGCGGCATCCCTTCACCGTCGGCATCCTCGACGATGTCACCGGGCTGTCGCTGCCGTACGACGCCGATTTCGACCTCGAGCCCGCCGATGTCCGCCGCTGCGTCTTCGTCGGTCTTGGAGCCGATGGCACGGTCGGCGCAAACAAGAATTCGATCAAGATCATCGGCGAGCAAACGGACAACTTCGCCCAGGGCTACTTCGTCTACGATTCGAAGAAGTCGGGCTCGGTCACGACGTCGCACCTGCGCTTTGGCCCACGCCCGATCCGTTCGCCGTACCTCATCCGCGCGGCGGACTTCGTCGCGTGCAGCCAGTTCAACTTCGTCGGCCGCCAGCGGATCCTCGAGTACGCCCGGCCCGGCGGCACCGTGCTGCTCAACTCGCCGCATGCGGCGGAGGAAACGTGGCACCGGCTGCCGCGCGAGTGGCAGCGGACCCTGATCGAGCGGCGGCTGCGGCTCTGGGTCATCGACGCCACCCAGGTCGCGCAGGCGAGCGGCATGGGACGCCGCACCAACACCGTTCTCCAGACCTGCTTCTTCGCGCTCTCCGGCGTGCTGCCGCAGGATGAAGCGATCGCCCAGATCAAGAAGGCGGTCGTCAAGACCTACGGTCGCAAGGGCGAGCAGATCGTGAAGATGAACTACGCCGCGGTCGACGCCGCGCTCGCCGGTCTGCACGAGGTCACGATCCCGTCGGAGATCGATCCCGACGCGACCGCGATCGTGCCGCCGAGCTACCCGGATGCCCCGGACTTCGTGCGTCGGGTCACCGCGCAACTGCTCGCCGACCAAGGCGACCTCATGCCCGTCAGCGCCCTGCCCTGCGACGGAGCGTGGCCGACCGGGACGACCCGTTACGAGAAGCGGAACATCGCGCTGGAGATCCCGCAGTGGGATCCGGCCATCTGCATCCAGTGCAACAAGTGCGCGCTGGTCTGCCCGCACGCCGCGATCCGGCCGAAGTTCTACGCACCGTCCGCGCTCGAGGGGGCGCCCGAAGGCTTCAAGTCGACGGCGTTCCGCTCGACCGAGTTCCCGGACCAGCGCTACACGCTGCAGGTCGCGCCGGAGGACTGCACCGGCTGCTCGCTCTGCGTGCAGGTCTGCCCGGCGAAGGACCGCAGCAACCCCCGCCACAAGGCCATCGACATGGTCGCCCAGCCCCCGCTCCTCGCGGCGGAGCGCGCGAACTGGGACTTCTTCCTGAAGCTGCCTGATCCGGATCGCACGCGCCTCGACCTCGGCACGGTCAAAGGCACGCAATTCGCCCAGCCGCTGATCGAGTTCTCGGGCGCCTGCGCCGGCTGCGGCGAAACACCGTACCTCAAGCTGCTGACCCAGCTCTTCGGAGATCGCCTGATCATGGCAAACGCAACGGGCTGTTCCTCGATCTATGGCGGCAATCTGCCGACCACACCCTACTGTCAGAACGCGGACGGTCGCGGACCGGCCTGGGCGAACTCGCTCTTCGAGGACAACGCTGAATTCGGCTACGGCCTGCGGCTCGCGGCGGACCGCCGCCACACCACCGCACGACGCCTCTTGGAGGAGCTGGCGCCGACGCTCCCGGGGATCGACGGCGGGGCGATCCTGACCGCTCCGCAGTCCTCCGAAGCGGACCTCGCAGCGCAGCGCGCCCGCGTCGCCGCGTTGCGCGAGGCCCTCGCCGGGCGCCGCGACCTGGCATCGTCGCGCCTCGCCGCGCTCGCCGATGAGTTGGTCAAGAAGTCGGTCTGGATCGTCGGCGGCGACGGCTGGGCCTACGACATCGGCTACGGCGGGCTCGACCACGTGCTTGCCTCGGGCGCGAACGTGAAGGTGCTCGTGCTCGACACGGAGGTCTACTCGAACACCGGCGGCCAGTCGTCGAAGGCCACGCCCCTCGCCGCGGTCGCCAAGTTCGCCGCGGGCGGCAAGGCGACCGCGAAGAAGGATCTCGCCCTCATCGCGATGCAGTACGGTCACGTCTACGTGGCGAAGGTCGCTTTCGGCGCCAAGGATAGCCAGACGGTGGCAGCGCTGCGGGAAGCCGACGCCTACCCCGGCCCGGCGCTGGTCATCGCCTACTCGCACTGCATCGCCCACGGCTACGGACTGCACCTCGGGCTCGACCAGCAGAAGCTGGCGGTGGACACCGGGTACTGGCCGCTCTTCCGCTACGATCCGCGGCACGGTGCGACGGAGACGGGTTTCCGGCTCGACTCGGGTGCCCCCAAGACGGACCTCGCCCGCTTCATGGCCGGAGAGACGCGCTTCAGCATCCTGCGCAACATCGCCCCCGCGCGCGCGGACGAACTCCTCGCCCATGCCCAGGCCCAGCTGCGCGAGCACTTCGGCATCTATCAGCGACTCGCCCAGCCGCCCAAGACGGAGACGGCCGCGACCCCGGGGGCCGTCGCTGCCGCCACCGAGGCCGCCCCCACCCGACCCGCCGCCCCGCGGTCGGAAGCCCCGGCTTCCTGAGCGAACACTCCCACGCCGCGCGTCGCCCCCGCTCGCCTCGTCACGTCCGACCTACCTCCGACCTCCGTCCGCGCCCCCCCCCGTCCGCCCCACCCGTCCGCCCCACCCCACGCCATGAAACTCGCCACCACCTACCTCGGGCTGAAGCTCCGCAACCCGGTCATCGTGGGCGCATCGCCCTTCTGCGACAACCTCACCACCGTGTGCCGCCTCGAGGAAGCCGGCGCCGCCGCGATCGTGATGCACTCGCTCTTCGAGGAGCAAATCAACCTCGAGCAACGCGCCCTGCACCACCACACGGAGTCCATCGCTGAGAGCAGCCCGGAGGCTACGTCCTACTTTCCGCAATACGACGAGTTCCAGCTCTCGCCCGACCACTACGTCCGGCAACTCGGCCGCCTCAAGGCCGCGGTCACCATCCCCGTGATCGCCTCGCTCAACGGCACCCACCTCGGCGGTTGGACCGCCTACGCCAAGCTGCTGGAGGATGCCGGGGCGGATGCGCTGGAGCTGAATCTCTATCAACTGGCCACGGACCCCGACGTGCCCGGCGACCAGATCGAACGCGACATCATGGAGGTCGTCCGCAGCGTGATGGGAACGGTGCGGATCCCGGTGGCGGTGAAGCTCTCGCCCTTCCACTCGGCCCTCCCGCACTTCGCCCGGAACCTCGACCGTCTCGGCGTCGGCGGGCTGGTGCTCTTCAACCGGTTCTATCAGCCCGACTTCAACATCGAGGAACTGGAGGTCTTGCCGCAGTTGAAACTCTCGGATCCGGGCGACCTGCTGATGCGACTGCGCTGGCTGGCGATCCTCTCCCCCCACATCCGCGCCACGCTCGCGGCGAGCGGCGGCGTGCACACGGCCCCGGACGCGATCAAGGCCCTGCTCGCCGGGGCCCACGCCGTGCAAGTGGTGTCGGCGCTGCTCAAGAAAGGGCCGTCCGTGATTCCGCTGATCCTCTCCGGCCTGGAAGCGTGGATGAACGAGTATGGTTACACCCGCATCGATGAATTCCGCGGGGCCCTGAACCACGCCCGCTGCCCGGACCCCGCGGCCTTCGAGCGCGCCAACTACATCCGCATCCTTCAGAGCTGGAAGGTCTAGCCACAGAGCGGTGCCCCCGGCGCGGCCCGCGGGCCGCGTCCAGTCGTCGCACTCGCGGCGGACTTCGTCCCCGTTGGGGCACGGACGTGTCCCGCTCGTCGCCGTGCGCCCCCCTAGGTTCGTGATTGAGGGGCCTCCATCAAGGGCGTAGCTGCGCCCCGATGTTCCTTCGATCGGTTTGGGAACCCGCTTTCCCCCCCGCTGTCATGGAGCGAGCCGCGCGGCCGCGGACCGAGAGCGACTTGACGGCGTCGCCCGAGGTGCCAGACCCATTCTGGCGTCGGGTCACCGCCAGCCCGCGCGGCTCCACCACCTTCCCACCCGCCCCGATGCAGTCCGTCCTGCGCACGTCAAAGCACGCATCCCAATCGGTCAGCTCCGGGCAAAACGGTTCGACGGCCGCCGCCGGACGATGTGTCCTCGGGGCGGCCGGAGCGAACGGGATCAACCTGCGACGACCTTCGACGTGACGCGCCAACCCGTATGCTAGACCCCACGCAATCCCGCCTCGCCGCAGCTTCGCCGGCGCCGAACCGTTTCGCTCAACGTATTGCCCATCATGGACTATCGCTGCGCCGTGCCCGCGCGCGTGTCCTCCAAATCAACGTTGGCAAACGCTGCAACCTCTCCTGCTCGCACTGCCACGTGAATGCCGGCCCAACGCGCACCGAAGCGATGACGCGCGCCACGCTTGAACGGGTGCTGGACTGGCAGGCCCGCCACCGCCTCCCCATCGTCGATCTGACCGGTGGGGCCCCCGAACTCCTACCAGATTTCCGGTACTTCATCCGGCAGCTTCGGGAGCTGGATGACCGCGCGACGATCATTGACCGCTGCAACCTCACCGTGCTGCACGAACCCGGTCAGGAGGATCTGGCGGAATTCCTCGCGAGCCTACGCGTCGAAATCGTCGCGTCCCTCCCTTGCTACACCTTTGAGAATGTCGATGCCCAACGCGGTGACGGGGTCTTCGATTCCAGCATCTCCGCCCTGCAACAGCTCAACCAACTGGGCTATGGACGTGATCCGCTGCTTCAACTCGATCTCGTCTACAATCCGGTGGGCGCCTCACTCCCCGGCGCGCAGGCGGAGTTGGAGGCGGACTACAAACGCGAGCTCTCCAGTCGATTCGGCATCGTCTTCAACCGTCTCCTTGCGCTGACTAACTTGCCCATTGCCCGGTTCGCCTCGTGGCTGAAGCGCAACGGGCAGCATGAACGCTACGCTGAACTCCTCGCGGCCAGCTTCAACCCCGACGCAGTTGCAGGCCTGATGTGCCGCGACACCGTCAACGTCAGTTGGGACGGCAGGGTTTTCGACTGCGACTTCAACCAGATGACCGGCCTCCCGCTGGGCGGTCGCGCCCCGCAGTTCCTTTGGGATATCGATCCGGCGTTGATTGAGTCCCAGGACATCGCCACCGCCGATCACTGTTTCGGCTGCACGGCGGGCGCTGGATCGAGTTGTGGCGGCGCGATTACCTAGGGCATGCCTCGCGGCAAGAACATCCCCCTCGCGCTGCTGCTTGCGGCGGTGTGCCCCGCCGCGAAAGGCGCCACCGCGTCGGGCGATCTCTTCAACGCCTTCGCTCCCGGTTGGCGAGACCATTGGCGGGAGGAACGCTTGTTCACCCGGCCCACCTTGTACGATACAGTCGAAGAGTCCGGCACGATCGTCCTTCATGCCACCAGTCACGCCGCCCACAGCGGACTGGTCCGTGAAATCAATCTGCCCCATCCCCACGCCGCCCGCCTGCACTGGCGCTGGAAGGTCTCCGCACCGCTCTCGGCGAACCGCCTGGAGCGCACGCGTGCCGGCGACGACTACGCCGTCCGCGTCTTCGTGATCTTTGAGACATCCGTAATCCCCCTGCGCACCCGGGCGATCAACTACGTCTGGGCCGCACACGAACCGATTGGGTCCACGTTCCCAAGCCCGTACACCCGAAATGTGGGCATGATCGTGCTCCGCTCCGGGGTCGGCGAGGCCGGCCAATGGCGCCACGAAGCGCGTGACCTCAGCCGCGACTACGAGAGCTTCTTTGGTCGGGCGCCCACCCGCATCAGCGCGGTCGCGGTCCTCGTCGACACCGACAACACGGGCCTGAGTGCCGAGGCGTGGCTGGCCGATCTACGAGTCGAGCATGCAGCCAACCGCCCCATGGGGCCGGAGCGACCATGAGCTCCTCAACCCCAGCGGTCTCAGTCATCATTCCCACGCTGAATGAAGCGCAGCGCCTCGCCGGGACGATTGCCGCCGTGCGCGCGAGCCTGCCGCGCGCGGAAATCATCGTCGCCGACGGCGGGAGCAGCGACCGCACCGTCGAGTTGGCGGGCCTCGCCGGAGCGACGCTCGTGCGCGCCCCACGCGGCCGGGGCCTGCAGTGTCACGCGGGAGCCACCGCGGCCTCCGGTGACATCCTGTTCTTCCTCCACGCCGACACCACGCCGCCGGCGGATGCCGCGGACATCATTCACCGCATGTTTGCCCGCGATGCGGTGCGGCTCGGCACCTTCCGCCTCGCCTTCGACTCGACCGATTGGTTCCTGCGCGCGTGTGCCTGGTTTTCCCGCCTCGACTCCGTCTTTACGCGCTTTGGCGATCAGGGCATCGCCATTCGGCGGAGCTTCTACGCGGAGATTGGAGGCTTCCCGCCCTGGCCTCTGTTCGAAGACGTCGAACTGCTGCGACGCGCCCGACGGGTCACGCGCGTGTGGTCGTTCCCCGGCGCCGTCACCACGTCCGCCCGGCGTTTTCACCGCTGCGGGGCCTTCGCCCAACAGCTCCTCAACGCCCGGTTGCTGCTGCGCTTCCTCCTCGGCACTCCGCCCGAGACACTCGCGCGCGAATACCGGCCGGAGCCCGCTTCCATTCCCCAGTCCCGCTCTCCATGAAACCCAACCTCTGTGCCGCCGTCCTGTCATCCGTGGCCCTGGTGGCGTCCGCCATCGCCGCCGAACCCGAGCACCAGCTCTTCTCCCAAGTGCTGGCCGCGCACGTCAAAGCCGGACGAGTGGACTATCACGGTCTCCGGGCCGATCCACGGCTGCCCCGCTACCTCGAACAACTCGCCGCCACCGATCCTGACCGCCTCGCATCCGACCAGGACCGCCTCGCTCTCTGGCTCAACGCCTACAACGCCTACACGCTCCAGCTCATCGTCGATCGACAACCCGCCAAGAGCATCACGGAAATCGGCTCCGGCGGGTTGGTCCTCGGTTCGCTGCTCAAGACCACGGCGTGGGACATCCCCTACGCCACGGTCGGTGGCAGGAAGTACACGCTGAATCAGATCGAACACGAAGTGATCCGGGCGCAGTTCCAGGATGCTCGCACCCATTTTGCGCTCAATTGCGCTTCCCGCTCCTGCCCGATTCTTCCCACGGCGGCCTTCGAAGCCAGCAGCCTCGACGAACAGCTGGAGGAACAGGGTCGCCTGTTCCTTCGCGACAGCACCCGCAACCGCTTCGACCTCGCCACCAAGACCGCGCACCTCTCCAGAATCTTCAAGTGGTACCGGAAGGACTTCGGCGCCACCGACCGCGATGCGCTGCTCAACGCAGCCCAGTATGCGGCACCCGACGTGCGCGCGGCCATCACCGCGGATCCAAACGCGTGGACCGTCCGGTATCTCGCCTACGACTGGACGCTCAACAGCCTCGAGAAGCCCGCCGCCCCGTGAAACCGACCCTCGCCGTCCTCCTCAAGGCTCCCCATCCGGGTCGGGTGAAGACCCGCCTCGCCGCGACCGTGGGCGAAGCCGAGGCGACCGCGATTTATCGCCGGTTGGTCGAGCGGCAGGTGAGCGCCCTGCCCCGCCCGTGGAATGCGACCATCCACTTCGACCCGCCCAACGCCGGCGAGGAAATGCGGGCGTGGCTCTCCCCGCTCCGTTCCGGATTGGCCTACCTGCCGCAGTCCGCCGGCGACCTCGGCGCCCGCCTGAACGCCGCGTTTGTCACGCACTTCTCGGCGGGCAACCGCTCCGTCATCGCTCTCGGCGGCGACTGTCCCGGCTTGGACCAGACCCTCTTGGAATCAGCACGGGAGAAACTGCTCTCCGCCGACGTCGTACTCGGGCCATCCGCGGACGGTGGCTATTATCTCATCGGACTGAACGCTCCGTGCGCGGCCCTCTTCGAAGGCATCCCGTGGAGCACCCCCTCCACCCTCGCCCGAACCCGGGAGGCAGTCCGCCGCCAAGGTCTGCGGTACGTTGAACTCCCGGTTCTGGAGGACATCGATGACGCGCCGTCTTGGGAACGCGCCGCTCAGTACTTCCTCCCGCAGGACCGCCTGCCGCAGGAGCATCCGGCGAAATCGTTCCCGTGAACTCTCGCGCCCGGACCCTCTCCCCGCGGAACGCGTCCGGGCCCTGAAATGCCCTTGTCACGCCGCGCGGGCCGGGAAGTGCCGGGTAGGGTCAGGCTTTGTCCTTTGTCGTGATTCAGGCCGATGGCCGCGTTGGGGTGGCTCCGGCTTCGCCGAAACTCATCGTCACGACAAACAACAAAGCTGACCCTATCGGGTGACCTCACCGACAAAGCGAGACGTGGCCCGATGGGCCGTAAGCGTCAACCGGTGCACAGCCTAGCGGTGAAAACTTGACTTTGTGACCATTTTGGTCACAACTAATCCCTGACCCGATGCGAATCATCACCCGGAAGTTCCTTGAAGCATCCAAGGTCACTTATTCGAAGGCCCGGGCGCCTCTCGACCACTGGCATCGCGTCACCCGCGCCGCCAAGTGGCAGAATCTCGCCCAGACCCGTCAGTCCTTCCCCCATGCCGACCAAATCACGGTCAAAAGCGGCAGGACGGTCACCGTTTTCAACATCACCAACGATTTTCGTCTCATCACCGCCATTCATTACAATCGCCATGAGGTCTTCACGCTGCGGTTCCTGACCCACGCGGACTACGACAAGGACACTTGGAAAAATACGCTATGAAAACCGCCACGCCTACCTTCGCCCGTTTGCCCAAGACGTACTCCGGTCTCGTCGCCCTGCACATGCCGCGTCCGATCCACGATAAGGTGGCCTACGACAACGCCGTGGAGGTCGTTCACGCGCTCGCCGGCCACAAGCTGAACCACGATCAGGACGACTACCTCGCCATCATGGCCAAGCTCGTGGAGGACTACGAAAGCGAGAAGGTCCCCGAGCCGAAGCCGGCCAAGGGCATCGAGGCCCTGAAGTTCTTGCTCAAGGAAAACAGCCTCACCGCCGACGACTTGGGCGAAATCATTGGCGTCAATCGCTCCATCGCCTACCGCATCCTCAAGGGCACCCGGAACCTCACCGCGGACCACATCAAGGAGCTCGCCGCCCGCTTTGTCGTGAGCGCCGATCTCTTCCTCGCCTGAAAGTCCCCCGCAGGCTGGCTCAGGGACAGGTGGAGTGCCGGGTAGGGTCAGGCTTTGTCGTTTGTCGTGATTCAGGCCGATGGACGCGTTGGGGTGGTTCTGGCGTCGCCGAACCTCATCGTCACGACAAAGGACAAAGCCTGACCCTCCGTCGCGGGCCTTTGTCGTTTGTCGTGATTCAGGCCGATGGACGCGTTGGGGTGGTTCTGGCATCGCCGAACCTCATCGTCACGACAAAGGACAAAGCCCTCCGTCGCGGGCCCGACAAAGGACAAAGCCTGACCCTCCGTCGCGGGCCTTGCTTCATTACGAGGGAGTGTGAAATGTCCGGGCTAGCGGTAGAAGGGAATCCACGTCAGCCACCGCGGACCGTAGCGGGGTTCCGGCTGGCCCGCTTCAAGGGCTCCGAGATCGGGAGCCTTCCCGGCGTAGCCATCGTTAATCGTGGGAAGAGGCGTTCCGGCGTCCACTGCGGCGCCGCGTGGATTGAGCCGGAAGTTGAGGTCCATCGCATGGTAGACGGCATTTCGCCTGGCCGGATCGGACGGGCGCATGGACTCGAAGATATCGAGGCCCACTTCGATGCCATGCATCTCCTGTCCGGTGGCCGCCCGGAACTCCGCGAGCGTCCGAAAATACGTCCAGTCCCCGGGTCGGGGCTCATAGCCGGGGTTCCCGGCCGGCTCGACCAACCACGCGTACTGCCGATCTACCCCGCGATTGGGCCGGAATCCGTTGTAGTCGGAGCTGTGCTGCGGAGTCCCCTGCGCCCATCCCATCACGCCGCGGCCAGGGGTGTCACGGCCGATGAACAGATTGTTGCGATAGTGGACGTTCGATGAGGGATCGCGCATGATGAGCTCGCTGATGATCGTGTTGTGGAAGACGAACAGCCCAGCGGGCCGGGCGGTGAACTTGAGGGTGAATCCGGTCGGCTGGTGATAGAGCAGATTGCGGTAGAAATAGGCCGGCCCGCCGAAGACCGGCTGCGCGCTGTAACCGCCTTCCGAGGCGTTGACGCCGCGGTTGTTGAAAATGCGGATGTTGTGCACCCCGCCGTCGGCCTCCACGAAGTCGTCGTTGAGCAGGTGAAAATCGTTGTTGTGGATGTCGATCGATGACGCCTGCCACTCGGGATCCGGCGCCGGCGCCCCATACGTTGAAATGCACACGCCGTCGTGAAAGTACGCGATCGCGTTGTGGCAGATCACGTGTCCCGGCCCGTACACCTTCACGGCGAAGTAACTCTTCAGCGGGGCCGGCCCATAGGGCACGGAAACCGTCCCGACACCGACGAGCCGCATCCGGTCACCGCGGCCCAGAAACAGGTTGTCTGCGATGTAGAAATCCCGTGAGCCCGCGTACTCAGTCCAGACGCCGACGCCAATGTCCTCGAAACGACAGTTCCTGACCGTCAGCGCAACAGCCCCGGCCAGCTCCTTCCGCCCCGCTTGGAAGACCACGTCAGCGTTGCGGAACGTGATGCCTTCGAAAATGTGATGGGCCGTCCCCATCACGTCGAAAAGCGTGTGGCTTCCTCCGCCGTCGATGATCACCTCCCCATCGCCCGCCGCCTTCAGCGTGATCGGCTGCTCGGGCGTGCCCTTGAGCTTCAGCGTGAGGGTGCCGTCGAACGGCGCCATCATCGGGTCGACGTAGTTCGACCGGTCGACCCGGTACAGGCCCGCGTGGAGCAGCAGCGTATCCCCCGGCTGCGCGCGCCGCGGCCACACCACACTCCAGTCACCCGGGCCAGCGCCATAGTAGGCCTGCATGATGCCGTTGAACGAAGGCTCAAGCCTCGGTCCTTGATACCCGGGCGGATAGACGTGCAGCACCCGGCCGCCACGGGCCGGCTGCGGCTCTGTCCGGGTCCGGACTTTCACCACGTGGACCGCCGACCCATCGACGCCGTCCGGGTCCGTCATCGTGAACTCACACTCGTACTCCGTCCCGGGTTCAAGGTTGAGGATGCTGCCGGCGAATCCGTGGGGAACGAAGTAGTCCATGCGGAAGTAATCGCCGGGTTGCAGCTGATTCACGCGGACGCGACCCACCCTCTCGCCTCCGATCCGCAGCAGCGGCAGCGCCTCCTGCCAGGTGGACGCGCCTTGCGCCCGGTACCGCACCGCCACCGCCGCGTCGCGGTCGCGGTCACCCTCGATGAACCATTGGAAGCCGAGATTGAGCAGCGTCGGATGGCCGACGATGAAGCGTCCGGGACGCACGGCATCCTGGGCGGACAGCAACGAGCCCGACGCGACCAGACAGAGGAGCAGCACGATCTTCATGGGGTGGACGGGGAAGAGAAACTGGATTGGCATGGGGGAGGGTGATCGGGTCCGGATTTTCGAGCCACTCCTAAGTTCGGTCTGGGTGATAAACCCCACGGGATTCCGATATGACCTAAGGTTTGGGGGAAGAAGAGAGGAGGAAGCGGAGGGCTGAAGGTAGGTTCAGGGCGAAGCGCTGGGAGAGGGCAGAGAGGTTCTGGGGGCCGTCACGAA
>Ga0172367_10001484_pt1 | contig 33794 bp, 30 predicted proteins | sample Lak10m_FD_114542 | JGI IMG/M metagenome (GOLD analysis project Ga0172367, IMG submission 114542) | Freshwater microbial communities from Kabuno Bay, South-Kivu, Congo - kab_022012_10m | ecosystem: Environmental > Aquatic > Freshwater > Lake | place: Democratic Republic of the Congo: South-Kivu...
CAAGACTTCGTAAGGAATTGTGATAACCTATGTCTTTGGCAATCTTATTATCTAGAATTGATCATACGCTCAGACCACTATTGGGAAGTTTGCCACCTCGGATGTTCACGTATGTATATTCAGCAACAAGACCGTGGTTTGCTTCCATTGCAGCAAATGATATTGTTCAGCCAATTGATGTTCCCAGAGAATGTCAACGTACATTAAGAAATCTCACATTCAGATCATTCATTGGCAATGCTGCTGGAATGTATAAACAAGCTGAAGGTTATGAGCGAGCATTTGCACAAGGGGCAGGCTTTTACTTGGCGGGTACTACAACATCGCTCCCAAGAATAGGAAATAAGAAAAATGGTATAGTCTTTCCTTTCGTACCATATCCTCATAGTCATGGTGCATCCAATTGGCTGGGCTTGCCAAATAAGGGTCATGCAGAGACTGCAAAAATCATTTCATCCTTCACACATTATCCTGATTTTCCAATTGGTGCAAGTGTTTCAATGGATCCTGGCATGGAAATACACCAAGGCTTACAAGGTTTAATCAATGGAATTACACTATATCAAGATGCAGGATGCGATTTCATAGAATTGAATGAAAGTTGTCCAAATGTACCAGGGCATTCAAATGAACATTCGGCATTAGATGCATCATTGATTGATAGATTGGATGCGATTTCACGTGCATTTGATTTACGTAAACTACCGATCATCGTCAAAATTTCAAATGATACAGACCCTAATTTGGTGAAACCACTGATTTCCTTACTCAGAGAAAGAAATTTCGCAGGAATCAATCTTGGGAATACATCGACCGCATATCAAAAACATCTGCATGTGATTGATTCAAGAGATAGAAAACACTATGCGTATTTTACTTCAGAATATGGTGGTGGACTCAGCGGAGCATTAGTGAGAGAATCTTCATTGCAGTTGGTCAGTAGAGCGAAGTCTTATGTGGATGAATATGCCTTACATGATTTTATCATCATCGGCACCGGGGGAATTGAATCAACACAAGATATAGAACAAGCAATCAATGCTGGCGCGCATTTGATGCAATGGTATACAGGGTATTTTGAACGTTTTGGTATTGATGGAAACGATATCTACGCAAATGTGTATCGTCATGTGACTACTTAACGCAGTGCTTCACGTACTCTTGCGGAGACATAATCCATAATCCATACAACAAATGCAATCATGATGATGATAAGTCCGACTTCATGCCATTGGGCAAGTCCTTGATATTGCATGAGCATGGTTCCAATACCTCCGCCTCCAACCAAACCAATGATTGTTGCCATTCTTACATTGATATCCCAACGATAAATTGTAAAACTTAAAAAAGGGATGACTATTTGAGGAATAATTGCAAAGCTAATCACTTGTAAAGGATGAGCGCCGGTTGCTTCTATTGCTTCAATAGGTCCATTATCAATATCTTCAATCTGTTCTGAATACTGCTTAGTGAGTGATGCAACTGTATGTATCATGAGCGCGAGCATCCCGGCGAAAGGTCCGATGCCAACCCATACGGAAAAAATAATTGCCCAAATAAGTGGTTCAATAGATCTCGCGAAATTGGTAATGAATCGAACTACAGTATAGATCGTAAAGGATAGTGTATTTCCTTTCATAAGTGTTCTAGCACTTAAAAAACTCAGTAAGAAAGAGGGTGGAAGCGCTATAACAGTTGCTGTCAATGCTATATACACTGTTTCAATTAATGCCTTTAATGCAATATCAAAAATGCTGAGTTCAGGAGTGATGAGAGCGGTAAAGATATTAGAAGCAGATTCGAGTCCTTTAGCAGAGAAAAAGTCAATCGGAGAAATATCTGTAATAATCCAACCTGCAATGATTGAAGAACTGAATGCAATCCACAATATATGTTTCCCAATGATAGGCATTGAAACAGAAGAATCAGAAACTATGGCATGTCCCGGGGATTGTTTTGTAGCACCAAGGATACTTGCGACAATCATTGCAAGAATGAGATATGCTATTTGTACTGAAAATCCTTGAATGGGTAGATAGGGTGTCAATGCTGGTACAATGATTCTATCAATCGTAATCAATATGTACCACGAAAAAAATACATCTATGAGGAATGATTGAAAACCAATTCCTTTTTTTTGTGCAGAATCCATCGAAGTCTCAAAAAGTGCAGGGCAAAAATACAGAACCCTCGACTAAAACGAAAGTCGAGGGTTCTTTTAAGCTGTCTGTATCGATTCTTGGGATGTATATATCTTATTCGTATCGATCTGACCGACGATCACCACCACGGAAATCACGACGTGGACCGCGAGATTGCTCTTCACGTGGACGAGCTTCATTTACTACCAATGTGCGTCCGCTGAACTCTTTGCCATTGGTTGATTCGATGGCGCCTCTTGCTTCATCATCACTATCCATTTCAACAAAACCGAAACCGCGTGAGCGACCTGAAATTTTGTCTGTAATGACAAAGGCACCTGTGACATTGCCGTAGCTTTCGAAGAGGGAACGAAGATCTTCGGATCCCATGTTGTACGGCAAATTGCCTACATAAATATTCATAACAAACCTTCTGTGGATGTGTAGTGATTAGCGAGATCGACAAACAAACAATTATACAAGTGATCTCAAGAATGTGGCGCACATCAACACCAAAACCAGTTCAAAAATAATACAATACATTGGTTTAACAACACTTTCTTTGTATTTATTAGATATTATAAAACCATAATAAAAAAGCCTGCATGAATAATCATACAGGCATAACGCTAATTATGGGGGAATTTATGGGAAAATGCCCATTTGATTATATGAAGCAGCAATTTTGTCAATCGCGGAAATAAATGCAGCTGTACGCATATCTTTCACATTTGCTTTATTTCTCCATACTTCCATGATTTCATGATAGGAACCAATCATTGAATCTTCCAACCCTGAATTGACGAGGTCAACTTCATTTGGACCTTGAACAAGCATTGATTTTTCAGCAGCGCTCAATGATTTTCCTGTTAGATTTTCAATTGTGGAAATGAGCCCTTTTTTTGAATTTTCTTCATAACGTTTGTCCAAACGACCAAAACGTACATGAGAAAGGTTCTTTAACCATTCAAAATAGGAAACAACCACACCACCGGCATTGATGAACATGTCCGGTATCACAAGAATATTCTTTGCAAGAAGTGTTGGCTCTGCTGATGCTGCTATAGGACCATTCGCTCCCTCAGCGATAATTTTTGCTTGAATTCTATCTGCATTCCAATCAGTGATTTGGGATTCAAGAGCTGCAGGTACGAGAATATCGCATGGATATTCTAAAACGGTATTTCCTGCATCAATTGTTTGGGCACCAGGAAAATTTCTTATTGAACCTGTTTGAGCATGATGTGCTTTCAAAGAAAGAACATCAATACCATCAGAATTATAGACAGCGCCATCCCATTCAACGATACCGGTGATTGTTGCTCCACCTTCTTGAATGAATTTTGCAGCATTGAATCCTACATTACCAAATCCTTGTACGATAACTGTTTTATCGCCCAATCCTGTATTCAAACCAAGTGAATTCATCAATTCAACATCATTCACTGCTTCTCTCACACCAAAAAACACACCTCGACCGGTTGCTTCTGTTCTACCATTCACACCGCCTTGAGCAATTGGTTTACCGGTTACACAACCGAGGGCATTGACATCATCGAATTTTATGGTTTGATATGTATCTGCAATCCAAGACATTTCACGCATGCCGGTTCCATAATCTGGAGCAGGAACATCAACTGCTGGACCAATGAAATTCTTATGAATAAGTTCAACAGTATAACGACGGGTAATTCTTTCCAATTCTTCTTCTGTATATTGTTTTGGGTTGATTTTAATCCCACCCTTTCCACCACCAAAAGGAAAATTAACAACAGCACATTTATAGGTCATCAATGCCGATAATGCAATAACCTCATCTTGATTGACATCCTCACTATAGCGGATTCCACCTTTACATGGAAGTTTATGATGACTGTGCTCAGCTCTCCAAGCAGAAATAACTTGAATCTCGCCTTTTACTCGAACAGGGAATTGAATCTGATATACTGCATTACAAGCTCGAATTTGATCGAGTAATCCTTGCGAATGATCAAGCAAAGCAGCTGCTTTGTCAAAATAGGTGTTCACCGATTGAAAAAATGGTATTTCGTGATAACTCGGTGGATTTGTTTGAGAAGACATAGTACTTCCTAATGAAACAATATGTATGGGTAAATGAGAAATCTTCTGAATTAAAGATTTCCTCTCAATGCTTGCTCTCTTTCTATGGATTCAAATAATGCTTTGAAATTTCCTTTGCCAAATGATGTCGCGCCTTTTCTTTGAATGATTTCAAAAAATAAAGTAGGCCTATCTTCAACGGGTTTTGTGAAGAGTTGAAGAAGATATCCTTCTTCATCTCGATCAACCAAAATGCCAAGCTCTCTGAGTGGTGCAATATCTTCATCAATAGCACCAACTCTTTCTAGCAAGTCATCATAATATGTGTCCGGAACTCTAAGGAATTGTACTCCTCTGGATTTCAATGCAGATACAGTAGCTATAATATCATGGGTTGCAACGGCTATATGTTGTACACCCGGTCCATGATAAAATTCCAAATATTCATCTATCTGTGACTTTGCCTTTTTTCCTTCGGCAGGTTCATTGATAGGGAATTTGATATAGCCATTTCTATTGGAAACAACTTTACTCATTAATGCACTGTATTCAGTTGAAATGTCTTGATCATCGAATGTCAGTAACAGTTTGAAGCCCATGACATCTTCATAGAATTTCACCCATTCATCCATTTTCCCGAGTTCAACATTACCAACACAATGATCTACATATAATAAGCCGACATCTTCAGTTGTATAGCCATCATCTATTGCAATATAACCCGGCAAGAAAATTCCTGAGTAGTTTTTCCTTTCAACAAAAGTGTGAATGGTATCGCCATAGGTGTGAATGGATGCAATTTTCACTTCGCCAAACTCATCTTTGTGAATTGTTGGTTCAGTATGACTTTTCGCTCCACGTGAAGTAGTTTCTTGCCATGATTTTTCTGCGTCATCTACCCAAAGGGCAAGAACTTTTACACCATCCCCATGTTTCTCAATATGCGCGCTTATCTCATTACCTGGATGCATCGGTGTCGTTAAGATCAATCGAATTTTGCCTTGTTGTAATACATAGCTTGCTCTGTCACGTACTCCCGTTTCAGGACCTGCATATGCAATGAGTTGAAATCCGAATGCTGTGCGATAAAAGTATGAAGCTTGTTTTGCATTTCCGACATAAAACTCGATAAAATCAGTTCCATTAATCGGTAGATAATCGGTGATTGCTGTTTGTGATGATACAGCCGACATTGTTTCCATGAATGCTTATCCGATAATTATGATTCGGTAAAATTACGAAAATGATGAAGCAAAATACTGCGAAAGTTCAGACATGATCTCAATGACTCTATGATTGGCTTCATCAGTGCCTGTGCTGATTCTCACACAATGTGGTAACTTGAATCCGGGAAGTCTTCTTACGATGATTCCTCTTTTTTCCAATTCAAATGTTAAGTCAATAGCCTTTTGTTGGCTACCACAATCTATCATCGAGAAATTTGCAACTGATGGAGAAATGGTCCACCCTTGACTTTTGAATGAAGATTGGAAGAGATCAAGACCTCTTTTATTGAGTTCAATTGTTGATTGCACAAATGCATGATCATCTAAAGCTGCAATGGCAGCAATTTGAGACAATGTTCCCGGATCAAAGGTCAATTTTGATTTCGCCATGACTTGAATGAGATCCCCAGGACCTATGGCATAGCCAACTCTCAGTGAAGCGAGACCATAAGCCTTTGAAAATGTTCGAAGTGTGATCATATTTGGTCTTCTGTGCAAAAGACTATTTGGATAATCTTCTGCCAAAATCTCTGTATACTCGAAATACGCTTCATCCATGATCAATAATACAGTATCCGGTAAAGCATTGAGAAGTTGTTCAAATTCAGCCTGATTGATATATGTGCCTGTTGGATTATTTGCATTGGCGATATAGACAATCTTTGTTGTTTCATCAATGGCTTTGATGATTCCTTCAATGTCAAATCGATAGTCCGACGTTAATGGAACTGAGATGCAGTTGAGATTAGCAATGGAAGTAGCTACATAGTACCCAACAAATGTCCCATGACTCGATACTATGGTATCTCCCGGAACGGTAAAGCAACGCATCATGAGATGTAAAAGTGCATCTGAACCATTATAGGTAATGACTTCTTCCGGCTGGACGAAAAATTTTTGTGCTAAGGCAGTACCAAGCGAAACTCCTCCATCGGGATATACAGATACATCATCAGCTATGATATTTTTTAATGCTTCTAAAGCCAATGGAGATGCTCCCAAAGGATTTTCATTGGAAGCCAATTTGACAATATCCGATATTCCATGCTTTTCTCTAACGGCTTTGATGGAAGTGCCGGGAGTATATGGAGAGAGCTTTTGTATATGTTCAGGAATGAATATTGACATGGTGAAATGAGTGATTGTTGGTCAAAAATCTAACAAATTTAAGAAATCATCAATCATACAAGCCATGATTTAATACTCTGGTGGAAAAAGAGGATGAAATCCCTTAAATAGCCAAGAATAGCATGATTTTTTATGTAAATTTGCCATGAATTCCATGTTTTGAAGCAAATGTCATAATCTCACTTTGAATTTCATGCCCTTAACTATAGCGATACCCAATAATCCTGCTTATTCTTCAATTACTGCAAATACTGAGTCTGTTTGTAAGGAAAGGGGATATTTCCTGAAAGTCATGTCGGAAGTCCAATGTGCTCAAAGTCTTTATCAAGGTACTGCCGATATTGCACTGATTGATCCTTTGAATTTTGCTAAAAGTCCCTCAGAATTGCGAATCATTCCTTCCACTGCTTTGTCTGCAGAGGGGTTCGCAAATCTGGCATCCATTCACTGTATAGCTGGAAAAGAACAACTTCAAACCTTGGCAATTCAAGAAGATGTCTTTCTCTTCAGAATCGGTACTTTGTGTCTATCAGAGAAATTTGATCTGTTTCCTGACATCATCATTGATTCATCGATTATAGATATCAATACAGATTTGAATGTACAATATGATGGATTTATGGCTTGGAATCATTCGTCGAGAGGACAAGGAACACTTGATATTGTAGAAGAATGGTCTGATATTCAAACTGCACCTTTGCCACTTATGTTTTGGGCATGCAAAGATGAAGATATGCCTGATCCTGTTGAATTGACAACTCTATTTGCGGCCGATGATTTGCCGAAATCTGATGAGATGTTTTCATCAACTTTAGGCAGTGATGCAGATGCTAGAACGGGTACGGTATATTTCCACTACTCTGATACTTTTATGGCATCTCTCGAATCAATACAACATTTCATGTTTTATCATCGCATGATTGAGGCAGTTCGTGCGACTACTTTAATTGGAAATTGATATGCTAACCAAATATGGATATGATAATGCAATCCCAATGCTCATTATAGGATTTTCGTTGATTCTCTTATCAGGATTTGTCTTGCAATCCGCTTGGGCTTGGGTATCGGCAATTCTTGGAATATTTGTTATCCTCTTTACATTGTGGTTTTTTAGAGATCCTCAAAGAACAATTCCTCCTCATGCTTTAGATGATCACTCACTCATCATTGCACCTGCTGATGGAAAGGTTGTGGAGATCATTGAAATGGAGGAGTCAGAATTCTTTAAAGAGAAAGCTCGTCAAATCAGTATTTTTCTTTCTCCTTTGGATGTACATGTCAATCGATCACCTGTTACTGGTACGGTAGCATTCTACAGATATATGCAAGGTGATTATATGGTCGCATGGCATCCCAAAGCATCTGAACTGAATGAGCAAAGTAGAATCGGTATACAAAATGCTTTTGGAAAAGTATTTTTCAAACAGATTACCGGAGTATTGGCTCGCCGCATTGTATGTACAGTCAAACAAGGGGATACATTACAAACAGGTGAGCAAATCGGTATGATGAAATTTGGATCAAGAATGGATATCATTCTTCCTCTCGATGCTGAAATACTAGTTCATAAAGATGAAAGAACTCGAGGCGGTGAGACAATCATCGCTCGACTCAAAAAGTAATGACTACAATCCCACCGGCATATTCCATTTTACATCGATTGTTGCCAGATTCGGTAGCAAAAAAGTATGCTTATGCAATTCTCTCAGGCACCATGCTTGGTTTTGCATTTCCTCCATTCAATATTGGATTCATTGGATATGTCGCTCTATTGCCTTTATTCCTACTTGTCGAACAACTTGTGCAAGAGAAGATATCCGGAATCACAACCTATTTGTATGTCACATATTTTCTCTATCAAGGAATTGCAAATTGGTGGGTAGGTAGTTGGCAAAAAGAAAGTGATCCATTTTTGATGGTTGCAGGTATTGCTTTACAAATAGGTCATCCCTTTTTTCTGATGTTACCCTTTATTGTGTATTTCTATGTCAGAAAAAGAATCAATCATCGATTCATTGTATTTACTCTGCCTTTATTCTATGTTTCTTATGAATGGTTGCATTCTTTAACCGATGCATCATATCCTTGGTTGACAATTGGTTATATGAATGTAAATATGCCTCTTTTGGCTCAATTCGCAGATGTATTCGGAGTATGGGGTCTGACATTTCTTATGGTATTCATCCAATCTTTGTTGTATTGGATATTGACAGCGCATGCAAAACGGGATATCATTCGTGGGGTTCTACTGTTCTCCATGATTGTAATTGGCATCATTGGATATGGATTTATTCGATTGAATGATATTCAAGAACTTACTTCGAAAGCTTCGAAGCTCGAAATCGGGATTGTTCAGCCAAATATCAATCCATGGAATAAATGGTCTAGCGAAGTCAGTGATCAGATTCACATTCACAAAGAAACTATTCGATCATCCAAACTCTCATCCCCGGATATATGGATATGGAGTGAAACTGCAATTCCATTCATGAATATTGAATTGAATGTCAATAAAGATTTCACTTATTTCAAGAGCATTATGGGTGCCACGCCAATCTTGACTGGTTTTGCTCATTTGGAACTTGTGAGAAACCCCGATTCAGAACCACTTGCAAAGCCATTCAGACTTATTCCTGAATCTTATTATGTAGCTTACAATGCTGCGGCATTAGTTCAAGATACCATGATTCAAGTACACAAAAAGATGAAACTCACGCCATTTGGCGAGGGAGTTCCATTCTCTCAAGACATTCCATGGCTTGGTCAGATATTACAATGGGGAGTCGGGATTTCAGGATGGAAAAAAGGTGATATCCAACAACCCTTGGATTTATACAGAAATGATACAGTCATTGCTTCCATTGGCACTGTCATTTGCATAGAATCCATTTATCCCGGATTTGTGAAATCTTATGTTGATTCAGGTGCAACGATGCTTGCAGTGATCACGAATGATGCATGGTTTGATAATACGCCGGGACCAATGCAGCATTTTGCTATTTCACAGATGAGAGCCATTGAAAATAGAAGAGCAATTGCTCGATGTGGAAATACCGGAGTGTCAGGAATCATTATGCCAGATGGAAGTGTTTCTACGATTGCTCCTGTACAGACAAGGATAGCTATTTCCGGATCTGTACCGCAATTGAATTATGTGTCAATTTATGCTGCCATTGGAGATCTATTACCGATGATATCAACCCTATGTTCATTCTTGTTCATTTTTTATGCCGGTTATATCGGCATTTCTTTGCGGAGTAAAGAATGAATATTGGCATCATGGGTGGCACTTTCAATCCTGTCCATTCGGGTCATATAGCATTTCTCCATGCTTTCATACACCAAATTGCATTGGATATTTGTTATGTGATTCCTGCTAGAAGATCACCATTTCGAATGAATGAACCTTTGGCAGAAGATATTCATCGTTTGAATATGCTACATTTGGCTTGCGATCATATTCCGAATATTATCGTTTCTGATATGGAGATTCGACGAGAGGGTTTATCGTATACAATTGATACAGTATCTGAAATTCAACATGCTTATCCTGATGCTCATATCTATTTATTGATTGGTGAGGATCAAGCACATAGATTCAAAGAATGGAAACAATGGGAAGATTTACTTTCAAGCGTTCATTTATGCATTGTGCAAAGAACACTTGATGCAAATGTGCAATTATTGATTCATGAATTGATTCATGGAACACATGCCAATACTCCGATTATCATTAATACCCCTTTATTTCATGTTTCTTCTACACTGATTCGAGAGTCAGTAGTTCAAGGAAGGAGTATTGAAGGACTTGTTCCTGAATCTGTTGAGAAATATATCGTTCAACATCAATTGTACGCATCTTTATGAAACCGTTGGCTATTGTCTTGATGAGTGGTGGAATGGATTCCACTGTTTGTGCTTCATGGGCTCTTCAACAAGGCTTTGAAGTATGCGCATTACATGTTCATTATGGACAGAAAACACAAGAAAGAGAAGCCCAAGCATTCAATGAAATCTGTGCTGTGTTTCGGATTGACAAGATACTAGATATAGATATATCACATTTGGCTGCAATTGGCGGAAGTAGTTTGACTGATTCTACAATTGATATTACGAAAGCAAATCTGGAGAGTTCTGAAATTCCTACAAGTTATGTGCCATTCAGGAATGCAAATTTATTGTCAATAGCAGTTAGTTGGGCTGAAGTGATCGGTGCTCAAACAATCATCATCGGCGCCGTGGAAGAAGATGGTAGTGGCTATCCTGATTGCAGAAGAATATTCTTTGATGCTTTTGAAGCCATGATTCAATTGGGCACAAAGCCAGGTTCTCATATTCAGATTCAAACTCCATTGATAGCATCGGATAAAGCAAAAATCGTCACATTGGGTATGGAGCTTGAAGCACCTCTTGAATTGACGTGGAGTTGTTATTCAAGTAGTGAAAAAGCATGTGGAGTTTGTGATTCTTGCGCTCTTCGTTTACGAGGATTTGCCAAAGCAGGATATGAAGATCCAATTGAATATGACCAAAGACCTGACTATATATGAAAATGGCCGCAATGAGCGGCCATTTTTTTATTGCTTCAGAAAAGGTATTGTTTGTCGTCCGGATGAAGTCTGGATAGAAATCATATAATGACCTGAATTCAACATTGAGTATATTCCAAGGAAGTTCACACTGTGTATACCTTCATTCAATACTCCCAATGGTTGTGTGAATAGTGTGCGACCCATCATGTCTATGATTTCATAAGTAACTTCAGATGAAGTCTGCATTGAAAACTGAAACATGGAATATTCTTGTATTGGGTTTGGAAATACTTGTAATGATCTTAGTTCTTGAATGTCATCAATGCTCGTAGATGCAGTAACAGTGATTTGTATGGGGGCCATGAAATTCCATTCATCTCCACTATCTCCACCATTCCTGTTCACTGCATTACCTGTAGCCATCAAGTAATAGACTCCTTCTTGAGTGGGGGCTGTCCAAGTAAATGAAAATTCAGCTTTGCCATTTGTCATCGTTTTTGGTGAAGACTGTACCAATTCAGATGATGACTTCTTCAATCCTTGACCTGCAATTACTTCAAGAGTTCCGGAATTTGTATTCGAAGTGGGTGAAGATTTAATGCCTATATTGATACCAGCGCCGGTTTTTGTAGAATGAGCAACAATAGCAGTGAATTCTGCCTTGGAACCCGGTTGAATTGTGAATGATCCGGATTTGCTGACAATCGATATGCTGGTATTTGATGATGCATTTCCATGGCAATCACCACAGCCACCGGAATTAGTAAGTAGTCGGCCGGATTTTCCACCTGGGTCTGCATACAACATCGAACATGTACACAATAAAGAAATGCAAAGTGTTGAAAAACGAAACATGATTACCTCAAATTAATTAGATGTGCTACCGAATAATTTTATATCCAAATCAATGGACTCACCAACTTTACTGCCTATGATATCTCCACGACCAAGTACATTATAGTCTTTGAGCGAAACAGAAAAATCAGCATCGATCATGACTAAATCTCCAGGTGCTCTTTTTCTGGTTATATCACTTTCAGGAATATACTTGACTATAAGTTTTGCTTTGGTCTGTTTCGAAGTACCTTTGAGCGTACATATGCCTTCAGCTAATGCTGTAAACTCGATTCCAGTATTATCTGATTTTTTTATGGAGATGGAAGTCAGCTTCTTAAGTTCAAACTCAATATTAGGGTAATTCTGTGCATCCAGCCAATCTTTACCATACATATGATCGTCCCTTTTGGTAAGACCGGATTTCATGGATCGAACAGGAAAGTAGACTTTTCCAATACTTTGTTCAAGATTATCTGCATTCAAAGTAAAAGAACCTTGAAGTGACTGGGAATTCCCTTCAAACTTTTCAAGTGGAGAATTTGATATAAACTTGACTATGGAAGTGCCAACAGAATTCTGCAAAGTGACCATTTTTTTTCCTTTCACATTGCCTAATTGTGTTGCAAACAGGGGAACAGTAATACATGAGAAGGTGAGAGTAAGCAGAAATAATGTGTTCATGATGATTGTTGAACCTTTGAATGAATGCGATATTGAGCTAAGAAGAAAGTTGCAATGCAAATCAATGCAGGAAATGCCAGGGAACGATAGGGAAGTAGGGGGTCATCAGGTAATAAGCCAAGTTGAAAGTCATCAATCCATTCTCTTTTTTCGATATCTGTACCGAATAATTCATCTTTGACAATTGTCACTTTTTCTGTTTTGTCCTTGGTAAAGACCTGAAAACCATCCAATATCCACATTGCGGATAGAATGAAAATGGTGCTTATAGAAAGTACTTGTATGATGCGCCAAAGATACATGGTTTCGACTCCGATAGTGCAAAAGACACATGAGGAAGAGTATTGTTACACAGTAACATTATGACAAAATATCTTTTTTTACGATGATGAACAGCGCAATAAGTAGAGATGCAATGGAATGTCCGCCCAAAACCCAAGTTGATAGCATTATTCTATCCATTGGAATGGTCTCTTCAAAGAATAATCTCCAAGAAATCAAATGATTCGTAAAGAGCATATATTTCACATCTTTGATGAAACCGGCGTCAAGGGCCGATACAATGGTAAAAACAATGATGATTGCCATTGTCATTGCGATAGGCCCGATTGAATTCTCAACTAGCGCTGAGAACATGAATGCTATCGAAGCGACTGTCGCCATGCTCAGTATGCCGAAGCCATAAGCCCAGAAAAATCTCCATAGAATATCATCTTGCTGCAAGACAGTTATTGAACTTGACACAATGAATAATTCACCGGGTCCAAACAAGAGTAAGCTTAAGCCCATAGACAGAATGGACATCCAGGCAATCAACCCAATAGTATACAGAAGAGCTGCACAATATTTAGCCAATACGATGATATGTCTTGAAACTGGTCTTGTAAGCAGAAGCCTATAAGTACCACCTGTAGCTTCACCTGCAAGCATATCACCGGCTACAAGGGCCACAAGCAAAGGTACATGTACAAGCAGACTCTGCAAGACAATGAATGCAATCAAATAGCCATTGAGGAAAGTACCAGTGAAACTGAATTGCTGTTGAAGTCCTTGCGTGAATAAGCTAAAATATGCTTCGCCTTCGCTATACATAGCTGCTTGAACAATCGGCACAAGTATTGTGATTGCTCCGAAACCAATATAGGAACGGCCTTTGGAAAAGATCTTTGACAATTCGATAGAAAGAACAGATAAAAACATTGTCATGATCTCGTGATTGATAGAAAATATTCTTCGAGTGATCTTGTTGAACTAATACCGTCAATTGCAATATCATGTTCAACGAGAAAGGATGTGCAATCAGCAATGCGTTCTTTGGATAATTTCATGAGTAGGTGATGTTCGGTAATACCAAGAAATGACTGAACCAATTGGGACTCATGGATGAGTTGTTGAGATCTTTGAGTATCATCCACAGAAAAAGAAACAGTGAGCATGCCGGAATTCAGTAGGTCATGTACACTCCCTTCGATGATTGCACTACCTTTATTTATGATTACCATCCTATTCGCTATGAGCTCAACTTCGGGAAGTATATGGCTCGAAAGAAAAATTGTTTTGTTGTGGTCGGATTTGAGTCGTAAAATCAATTCACGAATTTCTTTTACACCTACAGGGTCCAAACCATTGGTGGGTTCATCTAAAATGATCAATTCAGGATCATGAATCAATGCTTGGGCAATGCCAAGACGTTGTTTCATTCCATAAGAAAAGGTCTTTACTTTACTGTTTGCTCTATCCAAGAGTCCAACTTGATCCAAGGCTTGATGGACGAGTTTGGTCTGTATATCCAATCCGGATAGTTTTCCCAAGAACCGTAAATTTTGTTCAGCTGTCAAATAGAGATAAAAGTCTGGCTTTTCAACAATAGCACCAATTCTTCGTAGTATTTCATTGCGATTTTTTGCCAAAGACTTCCCAAAAACAGAAATCTCACCTGAAGTAGGACTTATGAGGGATAGCAACATGCGGATTGTAGTGCTTTTTCCTGCCCCATTTGGTCCAAGAAAACCATATATATCCCCTTTATGAACGGTTAGGTCCAAATTTCCTACCGCACGGAATTGACCAAACATCTTGCAGAGTGATTTAATCTCTATGATAGGAGCTTTATCCATGTGGTGAAATTCCAAAAGGAAGGGGAAAAATGGTAATTTTGTCTGTGTAAGGGCAAATCAAGAGTAAAAGTTCCAATAATTGTAACTCAAACTAGTGATTTGCGTAAAGCTGTGCATATTTCTACACTTAGTTACAATCAGGAAATTATGAATACAATCATCGTACCACCGCTAGGTTCATCCGGAACCTCAAAAAAGAGAACATTTTGGATGATTTTAGGCATCATTCTCGGACTTGGAGTATTATCAATCTTTACCATTGGAGTATTTATTGGTTCGGATGAAGCAGTCGAAGTGAATGAATATAGTGTATTGAAACTAACATTTCCCGGTCAACTCAATGAATACGGTGTGAATGATAATATCTTTGATGATTCAACACCACTTGGATTCTATGATGTCTTGACTGCAATTCGAAAAGCAGAAGTCGATCCAAGAATAAAAGGGATCTATATTCCTATTGGTGCAAGTCAAATTGGTTTTGTGAAATTGGAAGAGATCCTTGAAGCATTGAACTCATTCAAACAAAAGGGGAAATTTATTTATGGATATATGGAAACAGGAAGCAGGGGAGATTATATGCTCCTTAGTATAGCAGATTCCATCTTTATGCCAAAAGAAGGTATGGCTGAGATAGCTGCACCTGGTATTTCCGGTTTATTCTTCAAAAATTTATTCTCAAAACTTGGTGTTAATTATCACGTACAACAATTCGAAGAGTATAAATCAGCCGGGGAACAATTTTCCCAAGAACGATTTACTGCTCCTGCCAAAGAAGCATTGAATGTGATTATTCAATCAAGAGCCCAGAGAATGTATGAAGTGATTTCTCGTAATAGAAAGCTCCCTTTACTTAGTGTGCAAAAAGCATTTGATAAAGGAGTCTATACTGCAGATTCGATGAAAACGAATGACTTTATTGATGGATTTGCTCAAGAATGGGAGGTACGTGACATCATTAAGAAACGAGTTGAAAGTATTAGAAAGAAAGAAATTGCTTCTTCTGATACATTGAAGAATTTATCCTTGATTTCACTTCAAGATTATGCAAGTGCTGAATGCAAAGAATTCGATCAGAAATATGAGGATGAATCATCTTCAATAGGAATAGTCTCTGCCGTCGGTCCAATACGATCAGGGACATCTGGTGGTGGAAATCCATTTGGTGGTGGTGAAATGGAAATTGCTTCCGGGTCACTTGTAAAGGATTTGAAGAAAGCTTTTGAAAATGATGATGTGAAGGCAATTATCTTACGCATTGACAGTCCCGGTGGTTCAGTGATTGCTTCTGATGAAGTGTGGACTTTGATTCAATCCATCAAAAAGAAAAAACCAATATATGCCTCCATGAGTGATGTGGCTGCTTCAGGAGGATATTATATTCCAATGGCATGTGATACAATTATTGCTCATCCACAAACAATCACAGGTTCAATTGGCGTCATTGGAATGATACCGGTAATTGATGAAGCTATGGCCAAACTTGGAATTACGATGGATACAATCTCTACCGGTGCTTCTTCCCAAGATTTGAATTTCATGCTTCCAATGACCGAAGAAAGAAAGAAAAAACTGTATGATCAAATGTATCCTATCTATCAGCGATTTGTGTCAAAAGTTGCGCAGAGCAGAGATATGCAGTTTGAACAAGCCAGATCATATGCCAAAGGGAGAGTCTGGCTTGGAAGTGATGCTAGACATCATGGCTTGATAGATAGCCTTGGTGGATTGGAAACAGCGATTGCAATTGCAAAAAAGAGGATTGGAATGTCAAAAGATTCCCATCCAAGAATCATACATTATCCCAAGAAAAAAGATGTGATTTCAGCATTACTGTCTTCTCTCACTGGTGAGAAGGAAGATGAAAGTACTGCTGAATTTACCCAATATGTAGAAATGGCATTTGCCAAGGAGACGCCTATCAACTCTTTGATAAGTTCGCTTCCTACAGAACTTCAACAAGCACTCGGCTATGCTATTTCCATCTTCCATATGTCACAAAAAGAAAAAGTTCTGGCCATTTTACCATTTATGCCAATCATATAAGTAGCTCATCAATCTTGTTTTCAGAGCTTTTCTTCAGTGAAAATGCATGCCTGAAGGATAGAAAACTTGAAAAATTCATTACTTATTTGATGTTTATTGGACTATTCGGCGTTTCTTTCGTAATTTAGTGGCTCACTATCACCATATTGATCACTAATGTTATTGTGTGTGCAATGACGAAAGCAGATATTGTCGAACAAATAGCCACTGAAACCGGCTTGACAAAGGTACAAACCAAAGCTGTAGTTGAAGGAGTTCTTTCCTCAATTATGGGCATTTTAGCCGGAGGAGGCCGAATAGAACTCCGTGGTTTCGGTGTTTTCTCTGTCAAAAGTCGTAAATCAAGAATGGCCAGAAATCCAAGAACCGGAACACCGGTTGCTTTAGACAAAAGATATGTACCAGTGTTTAAAGCTTCACCTGATTTTCAAGAACATGTTGATAATGTACTGAAAACCAAAGATCAAACCGGCTCTTTGCCGAATGTCACGAAAAAAGGTGCGAGCACGAGAACAAAAAAAGGTTGATATATTTGAATGAGTGAAGCTGAAAAGTCCAAGAATTTTACTATTGATACATTAGTCACCGTGGCTGTGTTATCTGTTCTTGCTATTTCATCCTCCTCATTTGCCATTTCACGATATGTGATTGAGCAACAGAAACCGGATAAGGAAGAAACATTGCGATTGGCCAATGAGGCTTATGATCGTGGTGATTTTCAGAATGCCGCATATCTCTATCAAAGATATATTGATGTTTTCGATAATGAGAATATCAGTGTTCGTATAGATTATGGATATTCCCTGCATAATGTGGGAAATTCAGCTAAAGGCATTGAAATATTACAAAGTGTTTTACAAAAGCAACCTCGCAATGCCTTCGCTTTATTCAATATTGCTGTTATTTATTTTCGAGATGGAAATAAAGTCAAAGCAAAAGAATGGATGAAGCAATGTATTGAGAAGGGTGATTCACCCGAGATTGTAGAAAAGGCTACACTTTTATTGCAACAAATGTGATTCAATCATAAATAGTATTATTGTTCAACAGTATTTGAGAGGATACCATGCCTTGTGGAAAAAAGCGTAAGCGCCATAAAATGGCAACGCACAAACGCAAGAAGCGTCTGCGCAAAAATCGTCATAAAAAGAAGAATCGGTAGTTAATGGGCGTATTCAAAGAATACGCCCTTTTTTTATCCTTTACGAGTATTCCTTTGTTCTACTGCCAATAATTGTCCAACCTCGGTTAAAATGCTCAATTTCCCCCCATATGTTTCTTGTAAGATAGGGTCTTTCAATACTTCATGTATTTTTCCGAATGCTATTTTTCTCAGATTAAGAAGCAATGCATTATCAAAATGCTGTGACACAGACAATAAATCATGATGAATTGCAATAATCGTTTTTCCTGCCTTTTTCATGGACTGAAGAACTTGCATGATCATCTCTTCAGTTGCGATATCAACGCCGGCAAAGGGTTCGTCCATTAAATATAGGTCTGCATCCTGGACAAGCGCTCTAGCTAGAAATACTCTTTGTTGCTGTCCACCTGAGAGTTCTGAAATTTGTCTCTTGGAAAAGGATTCAAGTCCAACTTGTCTCAATGCTTGAGATACGAGTGCATGATCTGCGGCGCGAGGTTTTTTGAATAATCCCATGGATTGATTGCGACCCATCATGACAACTTGTTCAACATTGATGGGGAAGTCCCAATCCACTGATTCTCTTTGCGGCATATAGCTAATACTGGATCTTACTTCAGCAATGGTTTTACCCCAAAACAATGCATAACCACTTGCATGTGGGATGAGTCCTAATATTGACTTCATCAATGTTGATTTTCCTGCTCCATTTGGGCCGATGATGGCAGTCATTTCACCTTCCGGGATTTCACAATCAATACCCCAAAGAACAGGTTTTCTTTGATAGGAAACAGTAAGATCGTGAATTTCAATTGCGGGAATCATGATATCAACCAAGGAATTTATTACGTTCTCTTTTCAATTCTTCCGATAATTTTTGAAGATATTGATTATCTGATGAATCAGCAAGTGGAAGATAGAGTTCATTTGTTTTATTGACATATACCAATGGATTTCTTTTGAGTTGAAAATCCAAACATCGAAAATTGTCTAGTCTTGCTGCCAATTTTATGATGAGGCAGTCAGAAGGTGATTTTGTTAGCAATTCCACATGTGCCTTTTCAACTGCATCAGGATCTACTTTCTGTTCATCAAGATTCTTGGTCAAAATCTGGACGATAAATGCAGCATATTCTCCAAAATTATATGCAAGTACTTCTTGTGTCAATGTTGGAGAATCCTCTAATACATCATGAGTTAATCCTGCAATGAGTATATCAGGATCTTGTACATTGATTTCTTTGAGCAATATCTTGCACACTCTGGCACTGTGGAAAAAATAGGGCGAACCATCATTACGTTTTTGATTGTGATGTACCTCTTCCGCAAGATCATAGGCACTCATGACGCGATGTATATCAATGGGATCAAGAAAATCTGTTAATTCTCTTTCGAGATCATAACGATCATAGCTTGTTTGATTATATGGTATCATTCCATTATCCCTTTTCTAAATCTTGTGCTGATAATAATTCTTTTGCCGATTCAATCGCTGATTGTGTGATCGTGGTTCCACTGATGAGTGAAGCAATTTCATGCACTCTTTCATCATCATGTATATATCGTGCTTTAACTGTTGTTGTATCCTGTTCCGATGTTTTTTTAACCATAATATGATGATTGGCTAAGGAGGAAATTTGCGGAGAATGACTGATTGCAATGATTTGCTTTTCATAGCCGAGTACATGCATCACTTCACCAACTTTTCTTGCAACCTTTCCGCTAATACCTGTATCTATTTCATCGAATACCATGACGGGAACTCCGGCCATATCATTAATGAGTGATTTTAATGATAACATGATTCTTGAAATCTCACCACCGGAAGCTGCTTTTGCAAGTGGTTTACATTCTTCACCCTTATTTAAACTAATCCAAAACTCAATGAGATCAATGCCATGAGAATTTGCAATAAACTCTTGTTGATCAATGATTGCTTTCATTTGAGTTATATTCGATATTGCGAGCAGTTCTTGCGAATGGGAAATTGTAAATGTAGGGTGTTCTATTCCCATCAATTTGAGTGAATGTTCTATGCTCGAGGAAAGGCCTTGGAATTTGTCCATTCTCTTTTTAGATAATATACTGCCTTTTATACCAAGTTGTTTTTGTTCATGTACTAATGATTCAGCGCTTTTTCGAATTTCCGAATCTATATCTTCAGAAATATGAGCTTGTTCTTTAAGAGTATTCCATATTTCGAACACTCTGTCAAATCCACCATACTTTTTCTTTAATCGGATGAGTTTTGCAATTCTCTCCTGAATGAAATCCGGATCTGTACACTCATCTGATTGTTTTTCTTTGATGATGGAATAAATTTCTTGAACTGATGCATTTGCAGATATCAGTTCTTTCAATGCAATGTCATATTCTGTATCAATCTTGCATAATTCTTCGAGCATTGCTCGTACTTTTCCAATCAGAGTTTGAATTGAAGCATCATCATCATGAATCAATTGTGATATGGCATATTGCTTCTCAGCTATGAATGCAGCGTATTGTATTTTCCCTAATTCTTGTTCCAATTGTTCCAATTCACCTTCAATTGGAGAAATATCTTCAATCTCTTGAAGGGCAAAGTGAATCTGATCTTTATTCCTGAGAATATCATCTCTTCTTTTTACCTGATCTTCATGTTTTTTTACCCTATTGCGTACAAGTATCCATTGCTCATGATATGCAGTGTAATCATTGTCTGTATTTGCAAATGCATCCAGATATCGTAGATGAGAATCACTGTTTAATAATGACTGATGTTCATGTTGTCCATGAAAATCAATCAGGAATTCACCTAATGTTCTTGCCATGGATGCAGTTGCCGGTGAATCATTAATAAAAGATCTATTGATGCCTTTTGAAGTGAATTCTCTTCTGATGATGACTATTCGATCCTTATCAGTTGTAGCTTGTATATATCCTTCTTCAATGTATTTATGAGGGATATTCATCGTTGAAGGTAAGTGAAACACAGCCTCGACATACCCTTTTTCGGAGCCTTTCCTTATGATGTCACCTTGCATTCTATCACCCAATGCACATAATAATGCATCAATCAGAATGGATTTTCCGGCTCCGGTTTCGCCTGTGATGACGGTAAAACCCGATTGAAATTCCAAGTCAACTGATTCAATCAGAATGAAATTTCGTATGGAAAGAGAGATGAGCATGAAAAAAATGACGCAGATATATGGATTATGGCGCTTATTCACGATAATTTACAAAATTCACTGCTTACATCATTTCAACAAAGGGCAATCCAATGGGTATTTCCCGTATTTTTGTCTTCATGAATCAAATAAGAGTCGTGTTTTGTGTATGAAAGAAAGTAAAAGGACATATTCGCTATTATATGTTGACATGGATGGAACGCTCCTTAAAACTGATATGCTTTGGGAGCAATTAAGTATTCTGCTTCGTAATCCATATAGATTTCTTATCGCATTTTTCATGCTTTTGAAAGGAAAAACAGCATTCAAGGAATATTGTCTTCGTCATGCGGGCATCCCAAATCCTACTTTATTACCGATTCATGATGAAGTATACAGGATTATGAAAGAACATCATGAACGCGGAATACCCATCATTTTGGCAACTGCATCACTTTATGACTTAGCAATCGAAGTAAAGAAAGCCTATCCAATTATAGATGAATGTTTGGGTTCAACTTCACATATTAATTTGAAAGGGGAGAATAAAGCAAATGCGATTATAGAGCATGCGATGGGAAGAGATTTTGCCTATATCGGAAATGATCAAGCAGATATTCCGATTTGGAATGCTGCTGCTGAGGTACTGTATGTGGGGAATAGTCCTTCAATCACATCTCATATAGTGCAAACATATTCTTCTGCGACAATCATCGATTTTGGTAGAACAGCGGGAATTGTAGATGTCATCAAAGAAATGCGTTTATATCAATGGGTGAAAAATACACTCGTATTCATTCCTGCTTTACTTGCTCATACAGTACACATTGAGCTCTTTCTTTCGCTATTTCTGACATTTCTCGTCTTTGGTTTATTGGCTTCTTCTGTCTATATAATGAATGATATACTTGATTTGCAATCAGATCGAATGCATCCGAGCAAGAACAATCGTCCATTGGCATCAGGGATATTGTCAATTCCTATCGCTTTTGGTTTATATGCCTTTTTCTTGTCTGCATCACTGATATCTGCATTCATTCTTCTTCCTCAAAATGTGATATTCGTTCTGTTTGTTTATCTCTTCATCACAACTTTTTACAGTATTTCAGGGAAGAAAATTGCGATTATGGATGTGATGTTACTTGCGGGGCTTTATACATTACGATTGATTGCCGGAGCGCAAACCGCACAAGTTGTGTTAAGTGAGTGGCTCATGGGATTTTCCATGTTCTTCTTTCTCAGTTTGGCTTTCGTAAAGCGATATTCCGAGTTACTTACTCGAAAAGATGAAGTGCAAAACTTGCCCGGTAGAGGATATGGCGCAAAAGACGCCATTATGCTTCTTGCTGCGGGCTTATCTTCCTCAATGCTCGCAATCTTGGTTCTTGCACTCTATATCAATAGTGATGCTGTAATCAAACTCTATCAAAATCCATCATATCTGTGGATGATATGTCCGGCAATTCTCATGTGGCTATTAAAAATGTGGCTTCTTGCACATCGAGGTGAAATGCATGATGATCCAATCATTAGCATGGCAAAAACTCCAATGACATATATTGTGTTGATACTCATCAGCTGTACCATTTGGTTTGCAATGTAAGAAGCAATATGAATTCATTTGGTTATTATCCTGAATCACATCCTCAATCTTGTCAATATATATCATGGCAAGATCAGCTTCCTCATATTATACAGTCAGTTAATTATCCGTATTTGCCTATTGGAATGAGAAGAAGCTATGGAGATTCATGTCTGAATAATGATGGCGCACTATTGATAATGACAGGACTGAATAAAATAATGTCATTTGACAGAAATCGGGGCGTATTGATATGTGAAGCGGGTATAACTTTTCAAGAGATATTGTCCATCATTGTTCCTAAGGGATTTTTCCTCCCGGTGACGCCCGGCACTCAATTCATTACTGTCGGTGGAGCGATAGCAAATGATATTCATGGAAAAAATCATCATAAAGCTGGATCATTTGGCAATCATGTTCGAAGTTTTGGATTAATTCGATCAGATCAAGATGAGATACTTATTTGTTCTGAGTATGAGAATCATGAAATGTTTCATGCAACCATTGGTGGATTAGGATTGACCGGTATCATTGCATGGGCTGAGATTTCACTCATTACGATTTCATCGTGTATGATTCAATCGAGGACTGAACAATTTCATGGATTTGAGGAATATCTTGCTATCTCAGAAAGGCAAGAAACAGAATGTGATTATAGCGTCTCATGGTTTGATTGTTTCTCAGGAGATTCACAAAGACTGAGAGGTCTATACACGAGTGGAAATTTCACGGAATCTGACAATGAAGAAGCACCCGATACTACAATTTCAATACCGATTCATGCACCTGAAATTCTACTCAATCGATCCACTATTGCAGTATTCAATGAATTCTATTTTCGAAAGCAGTTGAAGAAAGTTCAGCAATCCATCATGCATTATACTCCGTTTTTTTATCCATTGGATGCAATCAGCGATTGGAATAAATTATATGGGAAAAGAGGATTTCTTCAATATCAATGTGTGATTCCATTCGAGCATGCTCGAGATGTGATTAGTGAAATGCTCGGTTTGATGAAAAAGAAACGTATGGGTTCTTTTTTGGTTGTGTTAAAATCATTTGGTGAGATTCAATCGAAGGGTATATTGTCATTTCCGATGCCCGGCTTGACGCTTGCAATGGATTTCCCCATGCGTGGAATGGAGACTTTGACTTTACTCAATCAATTCGATGATATACTATCAATGGCCGGAGGGAGAGTCTACCCTGCAAAAGATGCCAGAATGAGTTCTGAATATTTCAGAAAATGGTATCCCGGCTATGAATTGATGCAAAGAATCAAAGATCCGAAAATCGAGTCAACATTTTGGAACCGAATGATGCGATGATCATTCGGTTTTTTTCTTGACAGCTTTTTTTGTGGGTGTTTTTTTAGCAGTTGCTTTCTTCGTGGTTGCTTTTTTGACTTTTGGTTTGTCCGTAGTCAATGTGCTTTTCGTTTCCTTTTTCTTTGCAACTGCTTTGGATTTAGGAGCCACCTTCTGCAAAGTTTTTCCTTGTTCTTCGGCGAATGTATTGCACTGCTCAAGTGTCAAAGTATTAGGGTCTGTTCCTTTCGGAATTTTTACATTGCTTTTGCCATAGCTGATATAGGGTCCAAAACGACCATTCACTATGGTCACTTCAGGCTGTTCCGGAAATGCCTTGATTAATCGTGATGCTTGTAATTCTCTTTTTTGAATGATCAGCTCTATTGCTCTCTCAAGTTCAATAGCATAGGGATCATCTTCGGGTTTTAGAGAAGTGAATACCGAATTATGAACAATATAGGGACCAAATCTTCCTATTCCCACCTTGACATCCTTTTCTTCAAAGAGTCCAAGAGATCGTGGCAATTTGAAAAGATCCAATGCCTCTTCCAATGTTATGGTTGCAATGGATTGATGTTGTTTCAGACTAGCAAATTTTGGAGGAATCTCAGCGCCATTTTCACCGATTTGAACGGCTGAACCAAAGCGCGTAAGCGTTGCATAGACTGTTAATCCTGTAGTGGGATCAATACCAAGTTCTCTTGCACTTGAAGCTCGCTTTTGAGGTCCGGTCATGATTTTGGTTACTTCTGAATGAAATGGTGTATAAAATGATTCGAGCATTTTATTCCATTCCAATTCTCCTCTTGCGATTTCATCGAATTGTTCTTCGACATTTGCCGTGAAATTGTAATCAACGATATTTCCAAAGTTCTCAACCAAGAAATCATTTACGATCATACCAATATCGGTTGGGAAGAGTTTTGCTTTTTCAGCTCCATGATTTTCAGATAATGTTTCTTTTGAAATCACACCGGATTGTAAAGTCAATGAAACATACTCTCTCTTCTTTCCATCTCGATTATCTTTAATTACATAATTGCGTTTCTGAATCGTGGAAATTGTCGGTGCATATGTACTTGGTCTACCGATTCCGAGTTCTTCAAGTTTTTTTACGAGACTTGCTTCCGTGTATCTTGCAGGTGGCTTGGAATAGCGCTGTACAGCCTTTATGGATTCATTTAGTAGATGTTCGCCTTGAGATATAGCCGGTAATCTCTTTGAATCTTCTTGATCTGATTCTTCATCCAGAGATTCGGAATATACTGCCAAAAAACCATCGAATTTGATCACTTCGCCTGTGGCAATAAACATATGCTTGGACTTTGGATCAATCTCAATTGAAATAGTGGTCTTTTCCAATATTGCATCAGCCATTTGTGATGCGATCGCTCTCTTTCTGATGAGATCATACAGTCTTGCTTCATCTTTGGAAAGAGAGGGAAGTGTAGCCGAAAAATCTGTTGGCCTGATTGCTTCATGTGCCTCTTGTGCATTGCTTGATTTATTCTGATATTTTCTTGTCTGCACATATTCTTTTCCAAAGCTCTTTTCGATTTCTCCTGCGCATAAAACAATGGCATCATCGGACAAATTGACGGAATCCGTTCTCATATACGTGATATGTCCGGCCTCATAGAGAATCTGCGCTATCCGCATTGTACGATCTATTGAGAAGCCAATTTTTCTACTAGCCTCTTGCTGTAGTGTTGAAGTTGTGAATGGAGGTGAAGGGGATTTCTTTCCCGGTTTCGTTTCAACGGAACGTACTGCATATTGAGCATGAGTGCAATGCTTCAAAAATGCTTCTGCATCTGCTTCATGATCAAACTTGGTTGATAATTCAGCTTGAAATGGAATTGGTTCTTTTTCGGAGAGAAAAATGCCGTTTACTTTAAAACTCGATTGTGCATTGAATTCTTGAATCTCTCTTTCTCTTTCAACGATGATTCTAACGGCAACAGATTGCACTCTTCTGGCAGAAAGAGATGGTCGTACTTTTCGCCAGAGAATCGGTGATAATTCAAAACCCACAAGGCGATCAAGCACTCTTCGTGCTTGCTGTGCATTGACCAAGTCATAATCAATTTCTCTTGGTTGTTCAATAGCTTTCAGGATTGCTTTTTTTGTCACTTCATGATAGACAAAACGTTTCGAATTATGAGGAGTAAGTCCAAGTTCTTCATACAAATGCCAAGCAATAGCTTCGCCTTCTCGATCTTCATCAGTAGCAAGCCAAATTGTATCTGCTTTTTTTGCAAGTTTTTTTAAATCATTAACAACTTGTTCTTTGGCTTCGGAGACAATGTATTTAGGAGAAAAACCATGCTCAACATCAATGGCATCATTTCCTTTGGCAAGATCTCGGATATGTCCCATGGAGGCTTTGACCACAAAGTCCTTTCCAAGATAACCTTCAATTGTTTTGGCTTTTGCCGGAGATTCAACGATGACTAGATGTTTTGGCATGGATACTTCTACGTTTATTTATTGTATTGACAAGTATTGATGTCTTTGCATACCCCAAAGATTTGCAAAGAGTGTTTCATGGGTGTAAAGTCAAATTGAGAACAAACTTCATTCTCAATTGAATTCATTTGTTCAACATTGAATTCGATGATATGTCCGCATTCCACACAGATGAGATGATCATGGTTTGGTTTTCTTGAGGATAGCTCAAAATGTGCACTTTCTCCTTGAAAACGATGTTTCATGAGAATTCCGCACTTGGTAAGTAGATCAAGTGTTGAATAAATGGTGGCTCTTGAAATTCTAGTTCCTTTTGCATTAATGTAAATATAGAGTTCATCTGCACTGAAATGTCTATCCAATAACGCTATCTGTTCCAAAACCAGAAAGCGTTCTTGGGTATTTCTGTACATTTTTTGCTTCAAAAAATCGGCAAACTCTTTTTTCAATTGGTCTATAGAAACGGGCCCGGCCATTATACCACTTATAAGCATGAAACATGATAACTGGAGCCGTATATACTCCAATAGCCGGTCAATATACACAATTTTTAATATGACCATCAAATGCAATACCTCCTGATTTTACTCCGAAAGTCTGCTCTAATTGGTGAAACAAGCGTATTTTTGCCCATGATTTCATTTGTATATCATACTGAAGTTTTTTCTGATTTATTACCTTCGGAGTAACTCCATTGAGAAAATGGCGCATTGAAGATGCATTGGAATTATACAATGTGAATGGTTGGGGCGTTGATTATTTCGGCGTCAATGAGAATGGGAATGTGACCGTCAGTCCCAGAAGAAGTTCCGGACCAGCAATTGATCTCAAAGAGTTGGTTCAGGAATTGACATTACGTGATGTTGCCTTACCTGTTCTATTACGCTTCCCTGATATTCTTGACGATAGAATAGAGATGATATCATCGTGCTTCAAGAATGCTTCGAATGAATATGGATATTCCGGTAGATATTATAGTGTATATCCGATTAAAGTTAATCAGCAAAGACCCGTTGTAGAGGAACTTGTCAGACAAGGCAAACGATTTTCCATAGGCCTTGAGGCAGGTTCCAAGCCCGAACTTCATGCGGTGCTTGCCATTATGGATAATCCGGATGCATTGATTATATGTAATGGTTATAAAGATGAAGATTTCATTGAACTCGCACTTCTTGCCCAAAAAATGGGTAAGAAAATTTTCATTGTTGTAGAAAAAATCAATGAATTGAAATTGATTCGTACTCTTTCAAAACGTTTGAATGTAAAGCCAAATATTGGAATTCGAATTAAATTAGCTGCATCCGGATCAGGTAAATGGGAGGAATCCGGTGGTGATGGATCAAAATTCGGTTTAAATGCCGGTGAACTGATAGAAGCGATTGACTATGCTGAAAAAGAAGGCATAAAAGATTGTATTAAACTGATTCATTTTCATCTTGGTAGTCAGATCACAAATATTCGGAAAATCAAGGCAGGTTTGAGGGAAGTTGCACAATTCTATGTACAATTACAGAAGATTGGATGTGCGATTGAATTTGTGGACATTGGAGGTGGACTTGGGGTTGATTATGATGGAACACGATCATCGGCTGTCAATAGCATTAATTATTCCATCCAAGAATATGCGAATGATGCCATCTATACATTGAAAGATGCAGCCGAAAAACATGGATTTCCTCATCCTAATATTGTAACGGAATCAGGAAGAGCGCTCACGGCACATCATTCGGTACTGATTTTCAATGTACTTGAAAAATCGTCCATTCCTACCATTGGTGGAAAGGAAATCGAAATTGAAGAGACCGATCATGAAATCGTAACTGAGTTGAAAACAATTCTAAAGAGATTATCAGCCAGAACCATGATTGAGGCTTGGCATGATGCCCAGCATAATAGGGAAGAAGCACTTGACTTATTCAATCTTGGGCTATTGGATTTGCATACCAGAGCGCAAGTGGAGCAATTGTTCTGGACGATAGCGGTGGAGGTTCGAGATCTTTCTGATGCGATGAAACAACCACCAGATGAAATGAAATATTTAAGCAAATTATTGTCAGATAAATATTTCTGTAATTTTTCCTTGTTTCAATCTCTTCCGGATATGTGGGCTGTGGATCAATTATTCCCAATCATGCCGATTCATAGATTGAATGAAAAACCAATGCGAGAAGGTACTCTTCAAGATATCACTTGTGATTCAGATGGAAAGATTGATAAGTTCATTGGTTCCAGGGATGCAATTCCAAATCTTCCATTACATGAATTTAAAGAACATCAGCCATATTATTTGGGTGTTTTTCTTGTAGGTGCCTATCAAGAGATCCTCGGTGATTTGCATAATCTTTTCGGTGATACAAATGCTGTTCATGTGTCTATAGATGGCAAAGGATATAGCATTGATCAAATCATAGATGGAGAATCTGTGGCAGATGTTCTTGATTATGTACAGTTTTCAGCAAAGAAGCTTGTACGCACCATGGAAACATGGGTGAGCAATTCTGTGAAGGATGGTAGAATCAGTGTCTCAGAAGGGAAGGAGTTTCTCACCATCTATCGTTCCGGACTGTATGGTTATACGTATTTGGAAGAATAATGATATTCAAAAAGATGAGAATATTGTTTCCAATTATGATGATGATCATGAGCGCTTGTATATGTGCTCAAGATGAACAATATCAAGTAATGCTTGGAATAGATAATCTTATTGAAATGGATTTTTTACCAATTCAAGGGAAGAAAGTAGCGCTATTGACGAATACTTCGGGTCGAACCGGAGATTTAACAATCACTGCAGAAATATTTGCGAAACAACAAGAATGTACACTTGTCAGCATATTAACCCCAGAGCATGGCTTTTATGCAACTGCTCCAGCAGGACAAGATGTTGGGAATGAGACACTATTTGATGTTCCTGTCTATTCCCTATATGGCAAGTATCGAAGACCTACCAAAAGCATGCTTGAATCATGTGATATAGTTGTGGTTGATATTCAAGATATCGGTATTCGGTCTTATACATATATATCAACGCTCTTTAATGTGATGGATGCCTGTGCAGAGTATGGAAAGCAATTATTGATACTTGATAGACCAAATCCCTTGGGAGGAATGCTCATAGATGGCTCAATAGCAGATACAAATCTCCTTTCATTCGTTGGTATTGTACCGATTCCATATATACATGGTCTCACAATTGGCGAATTCGCATTATATGTAAATGGGGAGCAACTCTTACCAAAGAGAAATGGTAAACCTACCCAAGTAGATGTACAAGTCCTCAAAATGAAACATTGGAAACGGTCAATGAGATGGGAAGATACAGGATTGAATTTTGTACCCACTTCACCCAATATTCCAAATGTCTCAGCCATTAGAGGAGCTGCAATCACTGGTCCTATTGGTGAAATTGGCTCGGCGGGTATTGGTATTGGTACTACATTTCCTTTTCAATATTGTGCTTCACCTGACATCGATCCAACTGTGTTTTCGGAGTATGTGAATGATAATCTCCTACTCTATGGAGTGAAATCAGGTATTGGTGTATATCGAATTCCTACCGGAAAATACCCCAATAAAGATTGTAAAGGAATAATGGTATTTACTGATGGAATGCCTGATGATAAACCATTTTCTGCAGGCATTGAATTGTTATTGGCCTTGAGGCATTTTTTCCCAGATCAATTCACTACACAATTTGTTAAGGATGAACCGAAGTCAATGTTCAGAAAAATCATGAGTAATGATGTATTGGTTGATGCACTATTGAATAATGCATCCGATGATGAGATACGAACAGCATTAATGAAGGGGAAAGCTGAATATGAAGGAAAAAGAGAGCCGTATTTGCTTTATCCGCTCTATTGAATACCATTCATCAATTCTTGCATGATATTACGCATATATTCAGTTTGATCTTTTCCATGAGAGTCAGGAAGATGTGGAGGGCCGATATGCACTGTAACTTTTCCGGAATAAATCCACAATCCATCAGGTCTAGTAATTGTTTCGGTACCAACCATTGCAATTGGAATGATTGGAACTCCTGCTTTATTGGCCATAAGGAGAGATCCTTGTTTAAAAGGTAAAATATCATGCGGTGGATATGACCATGTACCTTCCGGAAAAATGATTATGGATTGTCCTGATTGCAAAGTTGATTTAGCTTTCAGAAGTGACATTGCAGAGGCTTTTATGGAACTTCTATCTACTGGAATATAGGGGGACATTCGTAAAGCGATGCCAATCAAAGGGTGATTCAATAATTCATGTTTATAGACAAATACCGATTCTTTTGGCATGAAGTCTAGAAGCACATAAATATCCGCACTACTTCTATGATTAACGATATATACAGCTTTTTCAGTGAGATATTCTTTTCCAATAATGTCGATAGTTATATCGGCATGTTTCACAATGCTATGTGCCCAATCATGTGCGGCTTGTTGAAATGAAATATCTCTATTGAATAAGTATCGAATGCGATAACCGATTGCATAACCTAATGTTATGAACAATACTTTCAAGGAACGTAACAGAGTAGATAACATGTGGTCAATGAATGAAAGAGGGTGGAATATTCTCGCCATGAGGGTCAATACCGGGATCGCCAAGTAATTCTCTGATTTTCTGTTCCAATTCAGGTGTGAGTATATGTTCTATGCTTTCTGCATCATCATGGACATGATCTATGTCAAATTTTGCTGCATGCAGAAGATACGCTTCCCAAAGCCGATGTAATCTGGTAATATTCATTCCTCTTCTCAACCCTTCTTTTGTTAAACAGAGATGGTCCGGCTTTGAGGAAGCTTGGATAAATCCATGGGATTTCAATGAGGCACAAAACGGTTTGAAATGTGGAACATGCTTCTGAATATGTGTAAAAGGTACAAGGGATTGAGTAGGTAATTGAGTATGAGAATCAATATCATGTTGCTCGACATAATGATATGCATATTTGAGGATATTGTCTTCCATTGTTTGAGTATGAAAAGCTCTATTTCTAAGAAGTCTGCCAATCATACCTTTTTGAGGAGCAAACAAAGCAGAAATGCCGAATAACGTGGAAAGCACCAATACGATCATTGCACCTGTGGGAATATTCGGAACAAAGACAGTGATGAGAATTCCAAAGATTGCAGAAAGAATGGCGGACAGAATTGCAATACGATAAATCCCGTCAAATTGATCTTTCCAAAATTTTCCAATTGCATAGGGAATGATAAGTATTGAACCAATCAAGATGGCTCCTGTTGCTATAATTCCAGTTATGATACTGGTTATTAGCATTGCATTCATGGTGATGGTAAGCAATCGAACAGGCATGCCATTCATCTTTGCAAAATCGTGGTCAAAGATTAAAACAATGAATTCCTTCTTAAGTACATGGATGCCGATCATGATAATCGAAGTCGTTATCATAAGATAGAATACATCCTTTGGAAGCATTGCTGTAGCTTTTCCCAATAAGAATCCATCTAATCCCGATTGTTGACCATTACTTGATTGCTGAATGAATGTCATCAAGAGAATGCCAATTCCAAAAAACACGGAAAGAACTATTCCAGTAGCTGCATCTTGTTTCAATTTGGTATGTGAATATAGCCACTGAATACTATAGAGACCAATCCATCCAGTTATTCCCGCTCCAATCATGAACATAAGATTAGATTTTTCTTCGACGAAGAAAAATGCCATACATAGTCCCGGAAGTATGGCATGTGCGATGGCATCACCAGTCAATGCCTGCTTCCGAAGTACGGTGAATGTACCAATGGCTGAGGTTTGTATCGCTATCAATACACAACCTGCCATGACAGTCAAAAGCGTAGGACTGAATAGTAAATTCAATATATGTTCGGCAAAAAGTGATTGCATATTCCTAAATTACATAAAATGATTATGACCAACTATCGTCATTTTTGCCCTTTATTACCCAAATTACGATGGAAATCCCCGCGATATGTCAACAAATGAAGAATTACTCAATTCGATTACATTAGGTTCCGAACTAGATTCAACTCAAACAGTACCCGAACAACTCACGGTTTTGCCTCTTCGGGATATGATTATCTTTCCAAATATGATTTTTCCGATTTTGATTGGCAGAACTTCCTCCCTAAAGGCAGTCTCTCAAGCATTGGAAAAAGATAAATTCATCTTTGTAGTAACTCAAATTCAGGCAGGTATTGATGAGCCGGCTCTGAATGATGTCTATGAATATGGCACAATATGTAAGATTCTCCAAGTGATTCGACTTCCAAATAATCTTTTGAAAGTGTTGGTAGAAGGGGTTTTTCATGGAAAAATAGATGAAGCAATACAAAACCCTGATTGCCTGGAAGGAAAAATCTCTATTCTTCGCTATGAAAGCACAATAGTAGATGCTGAACTAGAGGCATATATTCGTCGAACACAAGAGGCTTTCGCTTCCTATGTTTCCACAAATAAGCATCTCCCTCCTGAGATACAATCTGCTTTTGATAATATTGAAGACCCAATCAGAAAGCTCTATTATGCAGCTGCTAACATTGATAAGAATGTGCATGCTAAACAGGAGATATTACAGCAAACATCGCTGATCATGCAATACAAGCAATTGCTTACTATACTGAAAGATGAAATAGAAGTATTGAAATTGGAGGAGGAATTAGATACCAAGGTTGCAGATTCAATTCAAAAAACGCAACGTAAATACTATATCCAGGAACAAATCAGAGCATTGCAGAAAGAATTGGATGGCGATGAGGAGTTAACACCTGAAATGCTGACTCTGCTGAAGGGAATCGAAGAAAGCGGAATGCCTGAAGAAGTTAAGACCAGAGTAATGGAAGAGTTTGATAAGTTTAAGAAAACGATGTCAATGTCACCTGAATATTCTGTCTTACGAACATATCTCGAAACAGTCATAGCGCTCCCTTGGAGCAAAGTTACGGATGATTGCACTGACTTGGAGCATGTGTCAAAGATCTTGAATGAAGATCATTATGATATGGAAAAGCCAAAAGAGAGAATACTGGAATTTATTTCCATTTTACGCATGGCAGGCACAGCAAAAGGTCAGATTCTTTGTTTGTCGGGTCCTCCGGGTGTTGGAAAAACGTCTTTAGCGCGCTCTATAGCCAGAGCATTGGGTCGCTCATTCGTTCGTATTTCACTCGGTGGAATTAGGGATGAAGCAGAAATTCGTGGACATCGCAGAACCTATATTGGTGCAATGCCCGGAAAAATCATTGCTGCCATGAAGAAAGCAGGTACGATGAATCCTGTCATTCTCTTAGATGAAGTGGATAAAATGTCTATGGACTTCAGAGGTGATCCATCTGCAGCATTACTCGAGGTATTGGATCCGGAACAAAACAATACATTTAATGA
>Ga0172367_10001486_pt1 | contig 33717 bp, 24 predicted proteins | sample Lak10m_FD_114542 | JGI IMG/M metagenome (GOLD analysis project Ga0172367, IMG submission 114542) | Freshwater microbial communities from Kabuno Bay, South-Kivu, Congo - kab_022012_10m | ecosystem: Environmental > Aquatic > Freshwater > Lake | place: Democratic Republic of the Congo: South-Kivu...
ATTTCCTCGGCAAGCTCGGCGCGGCCGCTGCCTTTGGCGAACGGCTTGCGATTCGGGTTCAGCGCCTCAAGGAACTGGCGGGGAACTTCCGGGCCGAGGTTGCGGGGATCACCCTTGAGCATGACTTTGGCGTTGCGCGGGGAACCGTCGCTGAGGGCCATGGCGCGGAGCGGTGCGCCGGGGTGAGTGGCATCCAAGGCGTCGGCTTGAACCTGGAATGTCTGCTCTCCGTTACGGATGCGGTTGTTGTCAAAGCCGGCGAGGCGGTCATAGGTGATGTTCACGGGAGCACCCGGGCCGTAGAAGACCAGGCGAAGCTGCTCCATCGCTGGATCCGGGAGCTTCTTTAGGGTTGGAGCATCGTCGTCTTTCTTCTTCTTCGCATCGGAGGTAATGGCGCTGATCCAGGCCTTTTCAGCATCCAAGAACAGCTTGCTGTAGCGTTCGGCGACGACGCGGAAGCTCGAAATCGGCGTGGAGAAAGCGCGGGCAACGAGCGGGTTGAGGCCCTTCATTGGAGTGCCGTCCGCGCTCATGTATTTGGCGGCGAGCTCCTTGCTTTTAGCGAGGAGTTCCTTGTCGGACACCTTGTCGTCCTCCACGAGTTTGGAATAGTCGTGCCAAGGGCCGAAGATTGGGTCGCTTGATTTGTTGCGCGGACCGAGGAAACGAGTCCACTGCTGCGCCACCTCAAATTGGAGTTTGGTGAAATCCTCGAAACGGCGCTGACCTGCGTTGCCACCATTGAAGTTATAGTTGGTGTTGCCGAGTTTCGCGTAGTGCGTGGCCATCAGGTAGTCCAGGGTCTTTGCTTTGGCCTCGCCGACGAATTTGAGCAACTCGCCTTGGCGATAGCCTTCCAGCCGAGCCTCGACCTGCGATTTCTTCGCAAGGTAATCACGATACTGCGGGGTCTCGTCGATCTTCTGGATGACCGGCTTGTTGTTCATCGAGTAGACCGAGCTGTCGAACACGCCATAGAGCGAGTAGTAATCCTTGGTGGGGATGGGGTCGAACTTGTGGTCGTGGCAGCGGGCGCAATAGACGGAGAGCGACATGGTGCCGCGCGTGAGCACGTCAATCCGGTCGTCGATCTCTTCCTGCCGGTTGTTGACCGCCCGGTTCATGGTGATGAAGCCCAGAGCGGCGAGGTGCTTCGATTCAGCGCCGGGCATGCAGTCAGCCGCGATCTGATACTTGAGGAACTTGTCGTAGGGCATGTCCTCGTTGATCGCGTTGACCACCCAGTCCCGGTAGGTGAAAGCGTGGACAAGACGATTGTCGCCCATGCGGTTGTTGTTACCACCGCCGCGGGTGTCCGCATACCGGGCGATGTCGAGCCAGTAGCGGCCCCAGCGTTCGCCGTAGTGCGGCGAAGCGAGGAGTTTGTCGATCAACTTCTCCCAGGCATCTTTGGAAGTGTCATTGACGAAGTCTTCCGCCTCCTTCGCTGTGGGCGGCATCCCGAGCAGATCGAAGTAGGCTCGGCGCACCAGTGTCCACTTGTCTGCAATGGGCGAGGGGAACAGGCCTTTCTCCTCCAGTTTGGCGAGGACGAAGAGGTCGATGTCGTTTTGAATCCAGCTCTTGAGGTGAGCCTTGGGCGTGGGCGGCTGCGGCTTCACCACGGGTTGGAAGGCCCAGTGCTTCTTGGCTTTCTGCAAATCCTCGTCGGTCTTAAGCACGGCGGCGTTCTTACCAGTGCGGGGATCGGGCGCGCCCATGCGCACCCAGTTTTCGAAATCGGCAAGAACCGAATCCGGCACCTTTTCCTTGGGAGGCATCTGCAGGTTCGGGTCGGTGAACCGCATGGCCTTAATGATGAGCGAGCGGTCGGGCTGGCCTGGAACCAGACCAGGGCCGGTGGATCCGCCTTTGAGCAGACCTGCCTTGGAATCGAGCTGGAGCCCGCCCTTGATCTTGGCGTCCTTGTCGGCGCTGTGGCAACTGTGGCAGTGCTCGATCAGGGCGGGGCGTATCTTGGACTCGAAGAAGTCGTTTTCTTCCGGGGTGAGCGGCCTGTCCTGTGCGAGAGCGGAAACGGCGCTCGCAAGAGCAAGAGGCAGTGCGAATCTGAACATTGGCTTCATAGTGTATCGCAAATATCGCGGATCGCTGGCGGTCTGGTTCCGAAAAATCCCGTCTTCAAACTGAAGGCCGGGCGCGTGTGGTGAAACACGCGCCCGGCTTGGTTTCACCAAATTGGTTTAGGCGAAGATCGACTTCACCGGCTGAGCGCCCGACACATCAGTCAGGCGGAAGTCACGACCGCCGGAGCGGAACGTGAGTTTCTCTGAGTCAAAGCCCAACGCATGCAGGATCGTCGAGTGGAACTCGTGCACGTGGACCTTGTTCTCGACGGCGGCACTGCCGAGTTCATCGGTGGAGCCGTAAGCTTGGCCGCCCTTGATACCACCACCCGCGAGCCAGGAGGCGAAGGCTTTGGCGTTGTGGGTGCGGCCACCGGCCTGGTCTTCGGTCGAGCTGCGGCCGAATTCGGTGCTGGAGGCAACGAGCGTATCCTTGAGCAGGCCGCGTTGCTTGAGGTCCTGCAGGAAGCCGGCAACCGGCCGGTCAATGGCCGCGGCCCGGGTGCGCCCGGCGGTGGCAATGCCGCCATGCATGTCCCAGCCGCCGTTCCAGCATTGGACAAACTTAACCCCGCGTTCGAGGAGGCGGCGGGCGATGATGAACTGGCGGGCTTGCGTGGCCATGGCGCGATCCATCGAGTCGGCCCCGTAGAGCTTGAGGATGTGGTCCGGCTCCTTGCTCAGATCGAAAGCCTCGGTGGCATCGGTCTGCATGCGGTAGGCCAGCTCGAACGATTGGATGCGTGCGTCGAGCTGCCCCTCGGACTGGCGCTTCTGCTTGTGAATCTCGTTGAGCTTGCTGAGAAGATCGAGCTGCTGGCGTTGCTCGGCGCTGGAGCCGATGAACTGGCTCTTGATGTTCTCGATGATTTGCTCGATGCGGGTGTTATTCGGATCAACGTAGGTGCCTTGGAATGCACCGGGCATGAAGGCCGACTGCCAGTTGGCGTTGCCTGCACTGGGGAACCCACCGGGGTTCATAGCGACGAAGGCGGGGAGGTTCTGGTTGTCCGACCCGAGGCCGTAAGTGACCCACGCGCCGATGGAGGGCTTGGGCAGGCGGAAGTCGCCCGTGGTCATGATCTTGGTGGCTTCCTCGTGCGCCGGCACATCCGTCCACATGGAGCGGATGACGCAAAGATCGTCGGCGCACTTGGAGAGTTCCGGCCAAATTTCGGACATTTCCAAACCGCTCTTGCCGGACTTGGCGAACTCGAACTGCGTGGGCAGCAGACGACCGCGGCCCATGCCACCGGCGGTCTTGCCTTCGTTCTTGTTCAGCTCGGGCTTCGGATCCCAAGTATCGATGTGGGTCTGGGCGCCGCTTTGATAAATGTGGCAAACGCGCTTGGCGGTGCCGGGGAAATGCGGCTGCTTCGGGGCCAAGAGGCCGCTGCCGCCGGCAGACTGGGCCTTGGCCTGGTCAGCGAGCAAGGTTGCCAAGGCGAGCGAGCCAAAACCAGTGCCCACGCGGTTGAGAAACTCTCGGCGAGTGGAATAAGCGTGGGGATTCAGCTCTTGGCCGGGATGTTTGCCACAGTTCCAAAACATATGCGTATCGGGTTTTGTTTTTCTGCTTTCGCCGGTTTCGACCTAGCCACTTTGGCTATGCTCACAACCTGCTTCACACCTTTTTTGCCGCCTACGCGCCAATCTAACAACTTTTTTTGCCATTACCCCAAACAGCTTACGGACTTGTTTTTTGCCATGTCGTGTGAAGACTGCGCCACCACGCATGAAATGCGCCCTGCTGATCGATGACGACCCAATCGTGCGTAAGGTGCTTTCCCGGGCTCTTTCCTCGACCGGTTGGACCGTTCATGAGGCCCGAGACGGGGAGGAGGGCATCCAAGCCGCCATTCGGCTCCGGCCTGATGCAGTAATCTGCGACCTCCTGATGCCCCGGTGCAACGGCTTCCAGGTGTGTCGAGCCCTCCGCGAGCCCTCCGCGAACCTGGGGGGCGTCACCATCATCGTCACCAGCAACCGGGGCTTCGCCACCGACCGCTTAAACGCCTTTGAATCCGGGGCCGACCACTATCTCGTCAAACCCATTCTCGCTGAAGATATTGTAAAGATCTTAACCCGTGGCGAGGCCAGCCAGCCCAAGCCAGTTGCCGCCGCTGCCGGCTCGGCCCCAAGCGCCCAACTGCCGCCCGGCAACCTCCTGCGCTTCTGGGGCGTCCGCGGCTCGATTCCCACGCCCGGACCGAATACAATCTTCTACGGCGGCAACACCACCTGCGTTGAGCTGCGGGTCGACGGCCAGCTCATCATTCTGGACTCTGGCACCGGAATTCGCCTGCTGGGCCAGCACTTGGCGGAGGAATTCCGCGGCCGGTCCTTGGAACTGACGCTTTTACTCACCCACACCCACTGGGACCACATCCAAGGCTTTCCCTTCTTCGCCCCGGCCTATGGCGCCAACAACCGCGTCCACATTTTGGGCTATGAAGGCTACCGGAAAGGCTTGGAAAGCACCCTCGCCGTGCAGATGGAAAGCAGCTACTTCCCCGTCGGCCTGCGCCAGATGCCCAGCAGCATCACCTTCGCAGAACAACGGGAAATGGATTTCCGCATCGGTCCGGTCCGGGTCCGCGCCACTTTTGCCAACCACCCCAGCGTCTGCGTCGGCTACCGGCTCGATACGAGCACCGGCTCGATCGCCTTCCTCCCGGACCACGAATCCTACTCCCGCATGCGCCTGCACCCGCGCGCCGACGGCGTCAAAGGCCAGGAGACACTGGATTACTGCCGCACCGAAGACCACAAACTCATCGAATTCCTCCGCGGCGTGGACGTGCTCATCCTCGACTCCCAATACGACGAGGCCGAATACCAGTCGCACATCGGTTGGGGGCACAGCTGCTACGAGGATAGCGTGGCCACCGCCATCGCCGCTGGCGCGAAGCATCTCTTCCTTTTCCACCACGACCCCATGCACGACGACGCCCGCATCTCCCGCATGGTCGGCCATGCCCGCGAGCTCGCCGCCAGCCACAAGAGCAACCTCACCATCGAAGCTGCGCGCGAAGGACTGGAAATGACTGTATCCACAGCCAAACCAGCCTGAAGCCGCGGTTTGTAAGTTGCACAGGGAAAGCGAATCGATATGCTCTCCCTGACCAGTGCACGCAATGAATCCGAACACCTTTTGTTTGCCCCGAAAAAATCGGGCCGCTTTTACGCTCATCGAACTCCTCGTCGTCATCGCCATCATCGCGATTCTGGCGGGGATGCTGTTGCCGGCGCTCTCCAAAGCCAAAGCCAAGGCCCATCAGACCAAGTGTCTGAATAACATGAAGCAACTGGCCTTGAGCGTGACGCTGTATGCCGATGCTTATGATGACAGCACCCCACTCAATAATGATGGAGTCAACAACTTCGCCACTAAGACAGCGCCGAACCAGCAGAACTTCCTCAACTCGCTCCAACCGTATCTCTCCACAAATTCTCCGGTTTTCACCTGCCCTGCCGCACGCCCCAACCCCAGCCCGATTGGCACGGACACAACGCAGGGGGCACCCAATCCAACAAACAGCACTAGCTATCTAGGAAACGGCGCCGTATTCAGCCTGCCGGTTCAAGGTGCGTTTCTGGGCGAACGCTTCCGGGTTGCGAAGGTGCCCAGTCCCGCCTCAATCATCTACCTTCAAGAACTGTTTGAATCCAGAAACGCAGCCTTCATGCGGCCTCGTCCGAACATCTCTGGAGCAGTAGTGGCCTCTTACACTTGGTGGCATTTCACAGTGGCCACACCGAACACACTAAACCTTCTCGAGAATTACAGTGTCATCCACCAACTCGGCGGAATGCTGCCGTTTTTGGATGGCCACGCCGAATACCGAAAGGCGAAGGACATTCGGAGCGGACATTTTGGCTTATTGCCGGCGAACGATGACTGGACTGTGAGTTACACGAACCCCTACCAACGCGCCTTCTGAGAAATGAATCGACTTCTACCCCTTCTCCTCTTCGTCAGTTTAGTGGTCTTTTCTCCAGGGTGCCGGCGACGTGGCCAAACCGCGGCTCCATCCACCCCTCCAGCCGAAACTGCGACGCCGACGCCGGCGAACCCGTCTGGCTCGGCTGCTCCTGCGGCTAATGCCTCAGCACCTCCTGCCGCGCAAAATCCGCCCACGATCGAGGTCGACCGCTTGCCCACAGCCCCCCCGGGTTCCTCTCGGACTTTGCCCACCAACCTACCCTTGACGGAAGCTCTTCAGCGCCACATGGAAGCAACCGGGAAGTTTCCTTCAGATTTTAACGCGCTGGTGACTGGCAAATACATCTCAAGCTTGCCCCAGCCACCCGCGGGTAAGCGCTTCGCGGTAGACCGGGCTAACCTGCAGGTAGTTATCATCGGCCAATAGGCACCATCAGGTCTAAGGCGTCATCTGAGCCCAAGTCTCACCGCAAATCTCCAACCACTTCCTATGAACCGCTTCTTTCTCCTCGCGGCCCTAGTCGCAATTAAATTTCAAATCCACGCCGCCACCGTCCTCGTCGAGGCCGAGTCCTTCAAGGCTCCCGGTGGCTGGGTGCTCGACACCCAGTTCATCGAGACGATGGGCTCGCCCTACCTCATGGCCCACGGCCTCGGCACGCCCGTCGCGGATGCCACCACCACGGTGAAGCTGCCGCAGGCCGGCAACTGGCGCGTCTGGGTCCGCACGATGGATTGGGTCGGCCGCTGGAAGGCCACCGGTGCGCCCGGCAAATTCCAGGTGCTCGTGGACGGCACGCCGCTCAAGGAAACCTTCGGCACCAAGGGCGCGGATTGGGCGTGGCACGACGGCGGTTCCGTGAACTTGTCCAAGCCTGAGGCCACCCTCGCGCTCCGCGACCTCACCGGCTTCAACGGCCGTTGCGATGCCATCATCCTCACCACCGACCCCGTCTTCCAGCCGAGCAACGACTCCGCGCCCTTCGCCGCGTGGCGCATGACGCTCGCTGGCTTGCCCGCGAAGCCCGAGGAGGCCGGCCAGTTTGACCTCGTCGTGGTCGGCGGCGGCTACGGCGGCATGGGTGCGGCGCTCGCCGCGGCGCGCATGGGCTGCAAGGTCGCCCTCATCCAGAACCGCCCCGTGCTCGGCGGCAACGGCAGCTCGGAAATCCGCGTGTGGGCCAAGGGCGGCATCCGCCGCGGCCTCTACCCGATGCTCGGCGAAATCGTCGAGGAGTTCATGGACCAGGCGAAGTCCTCGCCCGGCACGTTCGAGGAGTTCGGTGACGCGAAGAAGGAGGCCCTTGTGCGCGCGGAGAAGAATGTTGCCCTTTTCCTCAACCACCACGCCTTCCGCGTCGAGGTGGACGGCAACCGCATCAAGGCCGTCGTCGCCTTCGACACCCGCACCGGCCATTACAAGCGCTTCGCCGGCACGCTCTTCGTGGACAGCACGGGCCACGCGGGCATCGGCGCGCTCGCGGGCGCGGACCACACCACGAAGGACGACGGCCACCTCGGCATGAGCAACATGTGGCGCTGGAAGGACGCGGGCGCACCGACGCCGTTCCCGCTCACGCCTTGGGCGCTGGACCTCGTGATGGACGACTTCCCCTACCCTCGCCGCGGCCACGCCGAGTGGTTCTGGGAAAGCGGCTTCAACAAGCACCCGATTCGCGAGCTGGAATCCACGCGCGACTGGAATTTCCGCGCCATCTTCGGCGCGTTCAACGCGATGAAAAACAAGGACGGCAAGGCCGAGCACGCCAACGCCAAGCTCGAATGGGTCGCCTACGTAGGCGGCACCCGCGAAAGCCGCCAGCTCCTCGGCGACGTGATTCTCACCCGCGAAGACATCGTGGCGAAGAAGCAGTTCCCCGACGGCACGGTGCCCACGACTTGGGACATTGACCTCCACTACCCGAAGGAACAATACGCGAAGAAATTCCCTGAAGACCCGTTCATCTCGAAGGCCGTCTTCGACAAGGCTGTGGACCGCCAGCACGGCTATCCCGTGCCCTACCGCTGCTTCTATTCGCGCAACATTGAGAACCTCTTCATGGCCGGCCGCAACGTCAGCGTCACGCACGAGGCCCTCGGCACCGTGCGCGTGATGAAGACCGGTGGGATGATTGGCGAGGTCGTCGGCAAGGCCGCGAGCCTCTGCATCAAGCACAGCACGACGCCGCGCGCGATTTACCACTCGCACCTGCCAGAGTTGCAAGCCTTGCTGAAACTCCCCGGTGCCGCCCGCCGCGAGAAAGTCACCGACGAGCCGAAACTCCCCGCCGATTACAAGCCCCTCCCGCCGCAGATCGTCGCGGGCGGCGGTGAGAACATCGAACCGGGCTTGGACCCCAAGAAACTCCCCGGCCTCGTGCTGGATGATGCCCAGGCCAAAACCACCGGCAAATGGACCACCGGCGGCAACTCTTCGCTCCAGCCCTACGTCGCCACCGGCTACCGGTATCGCGGCGCAAAAGAGGAAGGCGCGGCGCGCTACGAGTTTAAGATTGAGAAAGCCGGCGACTACGAAGTGCGCGTCAGCTACAGCCCGCACGAAAACCGCGCCTCCAACACGCGCGTCGCGATCGAGAGCGCGGACGGAGTGAAGGAGACGACGATCAACCAGCGTGCCAAGCCGCCGTTGCCGCAGAACTTCGTCAGCCTGGGCGTCTTCAAGTTCGCCCCCGGCAAGCCCGCCGTCGTCACCCTCGGAGGCAAGCCCGCCGACGGCAACGTCCATGCGGACGCCGTGCAGTTGCTGCCAAAGTAGGCGCACGGCGAATTTCCCTTGGTGCGGGCCGTCGGCTTTACATGAGTCACATCGCCGCCCGCCGCTGGCAGTTGAGCCGTCGTCACGCCCTGCGCGGACTCGGAGCCACCCTCGCCCTGCCCTTCCTCGATTGCATGCGGCCGATGCGCGGGTTCGCGGAAGTCGCGGCCGCGCGGCCCCGGCGCAGCGTGTTCATCTACCTGCCCAACGGCGTCAACACGCTGGACTTCCAAATCCGCGAGGCGGGCGCGGGCTACAACTTTTCCAAAACCCTCGCGCCGCTCGCCAAGCACCGCGAGGTCATCACGCCCATCAGCGGCCTCCATCATCCCAACGGCCTCGGTCATCACCACAACTGCCAGAAAATCTGGCTCACGGGCGGCAAGCTCGGCGCATCGGACCGCAATACCATTTCCGTGGACCAGCTCATGGCGCAAAAAACCGCCACCGCCACGCGCTATTCCTCGCTCGAACTCAGCAGCGACGGCGACACGCTGGCGTGGACGGCGGACGGCATTCGACTTCCGGCCGAGCGCACGCCGAGCGTCGTCTTCAAGCGCCTCTTCGAGGTGCCACCCGGCGGCTTGGACAAGCAGCGCCGTAACCTGGACCGCAAAGGCAGCATCCTCGACCTCGTCCTCGACGAGGCAAAGCAGCTCGATTCCCAACTCGGCCAAGGCGACCGCGGCCGGCTGGAGCAATACCTGACCTCCGTGCGCGAAGTCGAAGTCCGCACCGAGCGCAGCAACGAGTGGCTCGACACGCCGCTGCCCAAGGTGGCCCCCGCCGACCGCGCCCGCGTGGACCGCGCGGTGTCGCAGCAGATGGTGGGCGAGTATTTCCGCACGATGTATGACCTCGTCGTGCTGGCGTTCCAGACCGACATGACGCGCGTGGCGACCTTCAGCTCCGGCAGCGAGGGCCAGGGCCTGCCCATCCCGGAAATCCAAATCAAGCAGGACCGCCACTCGCTCTCGCATCACAACGGCAACCAGAAGCGGCTGGAGGAACTCACGGCCAGTGACACCTTCAACGTGCAGCAGTTCGCCTATCTGCTGGACCGCCTCGCCGAGACGAAGGACGCCGACGGCCCGCTGCTCGACACCACGATGGCGCTTTTTGGCAGCGGTATGAGCTACGGCCACAGCCACGGCAACGCGAACCTTCCGCTCGTCTTCGCCGGCGGCACGAAGCTCGGCTTCAAGCACGGCCGCCACCTCGACCTCAACCGCGCCGCCGGCCTCGCCGACTACCAGCTCGCCAACCCGCGCGAGCACTACCGCCTCTGCTTCAGCCCGGTGAACCAGAAGGCCCACCTGAGCAATCTCCTGCTCACGATGGCCCAAGGCATGGGGCTGGAAATCAACCGCTTCGCCGACAGCAACGGGACGATTGCGGAGCTGCGGGCGTGACGAAACGCACGGTGGTGAATCACGCGAACGCTATGCGAGTAGAAGCTCCAAGCTCTAAGTTCCAAGCTCCAAAGAAGCTCCAAATCTCAAGCTCCAATCCCGTCGTCGTTCGCAAAGGCGGCTCGATGGATTGCCTCGGTGCCAATCACCCGAAGCCATCTTGGAACTTGGAGCTTGGAGCTTATTTGGGATTTGGAACTTGGGTTTTGGAGCTTTGCCTCATCGTCCTCTCCCTCACCGCCTCCGCGCAAAACCACGTCCCCAAGCCCAACGAATTCCCGCCCATCGCCCGAGCCACCTACCTCGCCGGCGAACTCGTCGTCGTGGACCCCATCAACCGACGTGGGGGCATCCGGCTGGACTGCGGCATCCGCGACGAAGCGCGCGCGCAGAACGGACCGCTGCATTACTTCGCGATGCTGCCGTGCGGCGAAATCTGGCTGCACGGCGCGCCTGCGACATTGCAGGACGTTCCGCTTGGCACGCATGTCCAAGGCTACTTCTTCGTGCCGCCCGCCGGTGAGGAAGCGACCATCGCGCCGCCGCCGAAGGAACTCGCCTCGCTCATCCCGCCGCAGAATCACGCGCTGTTGCTGGAGGACGATGTCACCTTCTACCGCCGCCACGGCCAGTCGTGGAAGATTCTCGCCGTCGATTTCGACACCTCGAAGCTCACGGTCGAGTCCGTCGGCAAGGCCGCGCCGCACGGCCTCAGCGGCAAGCACACGCTCGACTTCGACATCGGCACGCGCGTGTGGCGCGCGGGACGGCCCGTCGAACCGCGCGAGTTGAAGCCGGGCGCGACGGTGAACCTGAACCTCGGCCGCGCGGTGAACTGGCGCGACCACGAGTTCGGCCTCAACGACGTGTGGCTCGAAGATGAGAGCCTCAAGCAGGCGACCGACCTCCAGAACAAGCGCAACGTCCGCTACCACCGCATCCGCTGGCTACCGGGCCGCGTCGAGGCGGTCGAGAACTTCGACTTCGGCGGCGGCCTCGTGACCGTCGTGATGTTCGGCGGCGTGGCGAAGCAGCTCCTCGACGAGCTGCACGCCGACCGCAACGAACGCATCGCCGTCGCGCCCGCCGAGCACACGCTGCGGACATGGACGCATCGCGGTGACCGTGCGTTTGGCAAGCTGGTGAAGTGGGAAACCGCGCCGGTGGTGCCCGGCTTCAGCGGCGTGCGCCTGCACCTGAAGTTCACCGAAATGCTCGACCACTACCGCCCCGGCAACGCCGTCCGCGTGAAGGCCGAGAACTGGACGTGGATTAGCAACACGCCCGAGGAGCGCGTGAAGTCCTTCGAGGACCGCGACCGCGCGCGCACGCTGCGCCTGCCGGAGCAGGTGGTGTCGGAGGAGAAGAGCCGTTGAACCCAATGAAGTTGCCCCTCCTACTTTCGTTCCTTCTGATCGCCGGTGTTGCCCACGCCGCCACGCCCTCGCGCGCCGAGGTCGAGCCGTTCCTCCGCGATTACTGCCTGCGCTGCCACAACGCCGAGAAGAAGAAGGGCGACCTGCGGCTGGACAACTTGTCCGCCGACTTCAACGACCTGCTCGTGGCGCAGAAGTGGGACGAGGTCATGCTCCGCATCAACTCCGGCGAGATGCCGCCGAAGGACGAGAAGCAGCCGCCCGCCGAAGCCGTCAGCAAGGTCGCGGACTGGATTACCACGCGGCTCGCCGCCGGACGTGCGGCGCGGCTTTCACGGCGCACGCCGGTCACGCTCTTCCGCCTAAGCCGCGACGAATACGCCAACACGATTTACGATTTGCTCGGCGTGCGCTTTGACCCCGACGCGCCCGGCGCGCTCACCGAAGACCCGCGCTGGCACGGCTTCGAGCGCATCGGCTCGCTGCTCACGCTCGCGCCGTCGCACGTGGAGCGATACTTCGAGGCCGCGCAGAAAGTCATCGCCGAGGCGTTTCCCGAGAAGGAATCGCAGACGTTGAAAGGCCAGTTTGCCGCCGACAACACCCGCGCAAAGCAGAAGCAGAAGGACGTGGAGAGCGCACGGCCGGTGCGCGACCTCGTGCTGCCCGGCCACACCGCGCGCGGAACGATTGATGCACGCGCGCCGGGCCTGTATCGCATTCGTGTTCACCTCAGCGCCGTGCCATCGTCGCGCGGGCGCGTGCCGCATCTGGTGATTTGGGACACCACGCTGAAGCGCAGCCTGCACAGCGTGGACGTGCTCGCGGACGAGGATTCACCGACCACGCTGGAAATCGAGACGCACCTTCCCGCTGGACGCTATGGCTTGCTGAATCAGGCGCCCGGCCTGTTCGAGGCGCGCGCGCTGTCGCTCACGCAGCAGACGCCGTTCACGCACAGCCGCGAGCGCAAAAACGTCCACTCCGGGAGCTACAAGATTTGGGACGAGTCCGGCGCGGCCATCCTGCCGCTGCTCATGGTGGACTCGTGCGAGTGGGAAGGCCCCATCGTCCTCGACGCCGACCGCAAGAAGCGCGACGGCCTGTTGCCCGAAGCCAACGATCCCGCCGCCGTGCGCGCGAGCCTGCGGCGCTTCCTCGACCGCGCGTGGCGTCGGCCCGCGACGGACGCGGAGCTGACGGCGTTCGAGCAACTCATCGCGCGTGAGATGAAGGCCAGCGAGAAGTTCCGGCCCGCCTACCTGTCCGCGCTCGTCGCTGCGCTGACCTCGAAGAACTTTTACTACCTGCACGAGGGCACGGCCGGTCAGGACCGGAAGACGGTGAACGATTGGGAACTTGCGTCGCGGCTGAGTTACTTCCTGTGGAGTTCGATGCCGGACGAGGCGCTGCTCGCGGCTGCGCGCGCCGGAACACTCAGCCAGCCCGCCGAGTTGCGCGCGCAGGTCAGCCGGATGCTCGCGAACCCCAAAGTCAGCGCGTTCCTCAATGCCTTTCCGCAACAGTGGCTGCAACTGCACAAAGTCGGCGCGTTCCCGCCGGACGTGGAGTTGTATCCGGCCTATGACAAGTGGCTGGAGGAAAGCATGGTGCTTGAATCGAAGCGCTACTTCGCCGAGGTCTTCGCGCGGAACCTGTCGTTGCGCGAGTTTCTGCAATCCGACTGGACGATGCTCAACCCGCGTCTCGCGCTCCATTACGGTTTGCCGGCGGGCAAGGGCACGGACTTCCAGCGCGTCACGCTGCGGCCCGAGGACCGGCGCGGCGGCCTGCTCACGCACGCGGCGGTGCTGTCGCTGACTTCCGACGGCGTGCGCCACCGCCCGGTGCATCGCGGCGTGTGGGTCTGGGAAACCATCTTTGGCAAGTCGCCGCCCCCGCCGCCGCCGAACGTCGAGCCGCTCGAACCCACGCCCGCGAACTCGCCCAAGGCCACCATCCGCGTGCAACTCGAGGCGCACGCGACGCACGCGACCTGTGCTGCTTGCCACCGGAAAATTGACCCGCTCGGCTTCGCCTTCGACAACTACGATGCGATCGGCCGCTGGCGCACGCACGAGGTCGTCACCACCGGTCAGGGTGATAACCCGCCGGTCAACGCGTCGGGCACCCTGCCCACGGGCGCGGCCTTCGCCGGCCCGGACGATTTCAAGCGACTGCTTGCCACCGACCTGCCGCGCTTTGCCGAAGCCTTCACCGGCCAACTGGCGACTTACGGGCTGCGACGGATGATGACGTTGGATGATGAGGCTGAGTTGCGCGTCATCGCCGCCGCCACCAAGCCCAATGGATACCCGCTGCGCGAGCTTGTGGAGCAGTTGGCACTGTCCGAGTTTTTCCGCCGGCGCTGACGGTCGACATGAACCGAGGTTTGCCGGAGGGAACCAATCCCGGGCGCGGTCGCGAGGATAGACCGCTTGGCCAAGTCGGCGCTCCTTATTGGAGCAAAGCCAGGCGATGCAAGCTCATGACCGGCTGGCCTGCCTGCCGAGAGCCTGCAAGATCGACGCTGAATTCGGCTGCCCAATCATTGTGTCCGTCGGGATCGACAAGCATCTGCTGGACGCGCCAAGCCTTCCGGTCCTCGCCTGGAATCACGTAGGTGTGGCGCAGGTTGCGCGCCTCGGGGTCCAGGCAGATCCGCTGGTGATCGGTGTGATACGCCGTGAGCGCCGCCTGAAGCCGCTCCGCAGTCCACGGCTGGCCTTCGGCGTCCAGCGGTGAATCCAGCCCGGCCAGCGCCACCTCGGGTTCGCCGTTGGCCAGGCCGCGCAGGAAGCTGAAGATGCGCTGCCGGATGGCTACGGTGAACGCCCGGGTGTCGCGCGTGATGTCTTGGGCGGCCTCGTCAGCACCGGGCGGCCGGACCTCCTTGGCTTCCGCACGCTGGTAGTTCGGGTCACGCAGCTTTTCCCATTCATCCAGCAGGCTGGAGTCCACCTGGCGGAGCATGGTCCCGAGGTAGAGTTCCATCTCACGGACCGGGTCGGTCTTGGCGGCGTCGGGCACGGTCTGGGCAAGCACCTTGTAAACGCTGTTGAGATGCCGCAGCAAAACGCCCTCGGCCCGTTGCAGCTCATAGTCGCGGATGTAATCGGAGAAGGAGCGAAACGACTCGAACATCTCGCGCGCGATGGATTTGGGCCGGATGTTCTCCTGCCCCACCCACGGGTGGCGGTCGGCGAAGGCGTTGAAGGTGGAGTAGACAAACTCGCGGTTGGGCTTTGGATACTCGAGCTGTTCCAGCTCGGCCATGCGCTGCTCATACGCGAGGCCTTCCTGCTTCATCTCGGCCATGCGCTGGTCCTTCACGCGGTCGAGCTGCTTGCGCAGGATGATGGCGGGGTCCTCGACGATGGATTCCACGAGCGTCAGCAGCACCAGCGCGTAATCCGGCTGCTGCGGGTCAATCAGCGGGATCGTTTCAAGCAGATACAGGGAGAGTTCCTGATCCATTGAGAAATCGTCCTGCAGCTCAATGTTCACGCGTAGCTTGGGCTGATCCTGCCCAGCCCGCACCTCTCTGTTGGGTTCACTGCCGACGGCATCCGAGACGCTGCTCGGACGGGGCATCATCTCGATGATTTTCCGCTCCACCAGTGAGCGGAACAACTGCCACGCGCGGCGGAAGTGCGCCTGCTTCTGTTTCGGCGTCTCGTGACAGTCGCGAAGGAGGCGCTGCATGGCGGCACAACCATCGCCCTGGCGGCTCAGCACGTTGAGCAGCATCGCGTGCGTGACCTGGAACCGTGAAACCAGCCGTTCCGGCGGCGCCGCCATCAGGCGGCTGAAGGTGTTCTTGTCCCAGTTGACAAAGTTCTTCTCCGGGGCCTGCCGCTTGACGACCTTCTTGCCATCGCGTGCGGACTTCTCCGCCAGTTTCAGGTTTTCGATGACGTGCTCGGGGGCCTGCGCCACCACCCAGCCGCGGTCATCGAAGCCTTTGCGCCCGGCCCGGCCGCTGATCTGGTGAAAGTCCCGGGCACTCAGGATGGCGGTCTTCTGCCCGTCGAACTTGCACAGCCGCGTGAACAGCACCGTGCGGATGGGCACATTCACGCCGACCCCGAGCGTGTCCGTGCCGCAGATGACCTTGAGCAGGCCTTTCTGTGCGAGCTGCTCGACCAGCACGCGATACTTCGGCAGCAGACCGGCGTGATGGAGACCGATGCCCTGCTTGAGCCATTTGCGCAGGTCCGGCCCGTAGGGACTGGTGAACTTGAAGCCCTCCAACTCCTGCGCGAGCCGTTGCTTCTCCTCGCGCGAACAGACGTTGAGGCTGGTGAAATCCTGCGCGCTCTGCGCCGCGTCGAGCTGCGTGAAATGCACGACGTAAACGGGCGCCTTCCCGTCAGCCACAAGCGTCTCCAGCGTGCGGGCCAGCGGCAGTTCCGAGTAGGCGAACTCCAGCGGCACCGGGCGCTGTCCCGAGGCGATGGTCACGGTCGGACGGCGGTTGAGCCGCGTCAGTTCCGCCTCAAAGAACGCCGTATCTCCCAGTGTGGCTGACATGAGGAGAAACCGCGCCTGCGTCAACGTCAGGAGCGGCACCTGCCACGCCCCGCCGCGCTCACGGTCCGAGTAGTAGTGGAATTCGTCCATCACCACCTCGTGCACGTTGGCCTGCGACCCGTCGCGCAGCGCGATGTTGGCCAGGATTTCCGCCGTGCAGCAGAGGATCGGCGCCTCGCGGTTCACCGTGGCGTCGCCCGTGCTCAGACCCACGTTGTCCGGCCCGAACTCGCGGCAGAGCGCCAGGAACTTCTCGTTCACCAGCGCCTTGATCGGGCACGTGTAGATGGAGCGTTTGCCCTGTGCGACGGCCTTGAAGTGCAGCGCAGCCGCCACCAGCGATTTCCCCGAGCCGGTGGGCGTGTTCAGGATGACGTTCTTCTCCTCGAACAACTCCAATATGGCCGACTCCTGCGCTGGATAGAGTTCCAGCCCGCGCGCCGCGTTGTAATCGAGGAACCGCCCGAGCAACGCATCGTTGCCGCGCCGCTCATCGCGCAGCAGGAACTCGTAGAGCGTGGTCGCCACGGCGGGGATTCCGGCGCGAAGTCAAAGGCGCTTCTCGTCGGCGTCGATGTAGTCCACGAAGCACTGAAGGTCATCGCGGTGACCGAGACCGGACTGCTCCTTGCGCATCTGGAGGCGGGCTTTCACGGCGGGGTCGTTCTCGCGGCCATAGTTGAGCACGGCCTGATTGAATGCCGCCTTTTCCTCGGCGCTCCGCTTCACGTTCTTCGCCACCCAGTCGCACACCTGCCCGTCGGTCAACGAGTCCCGCACCACGGCGATAAACTGCTCGGGAGTCAGCCCGGCCGCGGCGAGCCACTTCGAGTCAAAGCCCTTGTAGGCGAAGTTTTCCTGATAGTCGGCGTGCAGTTTACCGGCGAGGTGCAGGCGCACCTTGTCTACAAAGCGCGGCAGGTAGGCCCAACCGGCCATGATTTCGCGGGCGCTGCGGGGGTAGATGATGGCGTCGCTCATGGGCGAAGTGTCGGCGTCTGGCCGGGCATGTCAACCGCCGGAACAGCAGCACCCCCAAACAGGCGGTCGAAGTTTTCCTGAACCTGTGCGACGAGTTCATGCAGTGGCATGCCTCGCAGCCGAGCCATGAACTCATACACGGCGGGCAGGTTGGCCGGGTGATTCAGGGGTTTACCCGAGCCTGGTTCGGTCAGCGGATACGCGTTCGCCGCATCGGGCAGCATCTGGTCCGGCGCGTCGGTCTCGATCAGCAGGCGGTCGAGGGGAACGGCCTTGAACGTCTCGCGCTGGCGCGCCTTGCGCTCGTGCATGAAGTAGCCGGGAAAGCTGAACCGTGCGCCGAGCTTCGCCAGCGGCGCGACCATCTCCAACGGGCCGCCGTAGCTGTGCAGCAGGAAACCGCGCGCTGGCCGGGGATGGTCCCGCAACAAATCGTAGAGCCGCCCCCACGCTTGCAGGCAGTGCAGGCTCGCTGCGAGGTTCCGCTCCGCCGCCACCCGGAGTTGCGCGAGGAAGACTTCCTCCTGTCCCTCGTAAGTCAGCCCGGGTCTCCAGCGATCCAGCCCGATCTCGCCGACGACCGCGCCGGGCGCGCGGTCAAGCCACTCGACGAGCGTGTCGCGCCACCGCGCCGTGCGCTCGCCTACATACCACGGGTGATAACCGAAGCTCGGCACGACGAAGCCCGGAAACTCCCGCGCCAGCGCCGCGACCTGCGGCCAGTCCTCCTCGCACGAGCCGTTCACGACCATGCGCGTGACACCCGCCGAGCGTGCAGCCGAGACGATTTTCGCCTGCCGACCGGCGAAGCGATCGTCCTGGAGATGGTTGTGCGCGTCACAGAAGCTCATCGGCTTGATGGAGCAGGATTAGAAACAGGATTACGAGCACGAGCCACACGCACGCTCCCGGTCGTAATCCTAAACATCCTCCTCCGCCAAGATCGGCTCCGCGGCGAAACCGCATATCCGCTCCCACACGCGTGACAGCACATTTCGGCGGTTCGCCGTGAGATGCTGGTTGATGCCAACCTGTTCCAGAAAGTCCGGCGGCTGCGCGAGGATTTCCGTCGGTGCCGCGTCGCTGTAAAAATCGCAGAGCAAGCCCGCAACCGCGCGGACGATTTGCGAGTCCGAATCGCATTGAAAGTGACAGCGGCCAGCGCGCCTTTCCGCGACCACCCACAGATTCGCGAGACAGCCCGGCTCGCGGTGTGCGTCGGTCTTCAACTCCGCCGCCAGCGGTGGACGCAACCGCGCCTGCTCGACGAGCCATTGCAGCCGCTCCTGCGGGTGCCGAAAGCCGCCGAGTTGCGCGAGCAGGGCGTCACGCTTCGCGGCAAGGGGGACCCGGCTGGCAGCATCGACAGACACGGTCATATGCTAGTGACTTAGCCGGCGCGAGGCGAGCGACAGTTGAATGGCCTTGGCCTCCGCCAGTCCAATCGCGCCAACGAAATGAAACTTCTGCTTCCCGCCCTGCTTGCCGCCACGCTCCCCACTTGGGCCGCCACCGATTGGCCGCAGTTCCGCGGCCCCGAGGGCAACGGCCACTCTCCCGCAAAGAATCTTCCGCTCACCTGGGACGCCGCGAAGAACGTCGCGTGGAAGTCTGAAATCCCCGGCAAGGGCTGGTCTTCCCCTGCCCTGCTCAACAACCGGTTGTATCTCACCACCGCCGAGGAGGTCGGCAGCGACCTCTCGCTGCGCGTGCTGGCCCTCGACGCCGCGAACGGCAAGCCGCTCTGGGCCACGGAGATTTTCCTCACGCCACCCGTGCGGCATCATCAGAAGAACAGCCAGGCCAGCCCCACGGTCATCGCGGAGGGCGACCGGCTCTACGCGCACTTCGGCCACTACGGCACCGCCTGCCTTGACCTCGCGGGCAAGATCCTTTGGAAACAGAACGAGTTGAAATACTCGCCCGTCCACGGCAACGGCGGCTCACCCATTCTCGCCGGCAACGCGCTCGTCTTCAGCTGCGACGGCGGCGCCGACCCGTTCATCGCCGCGCTCGACAAGTCCACCGGAAAGCTGCTCTGGAAAGTGAAGCGCGAGACCACCGCCAAGAAAAACTTCTCCTTCAGCACGCCCACGCTCATCACCGTGAACGGCCAACCGCAGCTCATCACGCCTGGCAGCGGCGTTGTCTGCGCGCTCGACCCGAAGAGCGGCAAGGAACTATGGCGGTGCCGCTACGGCGAAGGTTACTCCGTCATTCCCAAACCCGTCCTCGGCCACGGCCTGCTCTTCCTCAGCAGCGGTTACGACAAGCCCGTGCTGTTGGCCATCCGCATCGGCGGCCAGGGCGACGTGACCGACACCCACGTTGCCTGGAAGCTGGAGAAGGGTGCGCCGCACACGCCATCGCCACTGCTCGTGGGCAACGAGCTTTATGTCGTTTCCGATGCCGGAATTGCCACCTGTCTCGACGCCAAAACCGGCGAAGTCCACTGGGCCGAACGTGTGTCCGGCAACTACTCCGCTTCCCCCGTTTTTGCCGACGGAAAAATCTGGCTCCAGAATGAAACGGGTATCGGCACGGTGCTCAAACCAGGCAAAACCCTTGAGAAGCTTGCCGAGAATAACCTGGGCGAGCGCACCCTCGCCTCCTACGCCGTGACCGACGGGGCGTTCTTCATCCGCACGGAGAAGCACGTCTACCGGGTCGGAGCGAAGTAAATTGGTTTGGCGCTAAAAGCAGGCACCCGTCAGGCCGCCTTGGTTGCGCCACCGTTCAGGATGCGAATCTCCCGCTGCGGGAACGGGATCTCGATGCCTTGCCGACGGAACTCCTCGGCGATGGCTTGGTTCACAGCCGCACCGGTCACGCCATAGTCCGCCACCTTCGTCCACGGCTTGATGGCGATGTTGATCGCCGAATCCCCGAACGACGCGACGCCGACAACCGGGCCCGGGTCCTTCAGCACGGTCGGGATGCGCGCCAACACCGCGTTGACCGCGTTGAGCGCCTTCGTGATGTCCGTCGAGTAAGCCACGCCCACGCTCAGGTCGAGCTGGCGGATGGTGCCGTAGTTGTGCAGCACTTCGCCGATGATTTTCCGGTTCGGGATGACCACGCGCGATTTGTCCGGATGCACGAGAATGACCGAGAAGAGTTCGATGGCATGGACCTGCCCATGCACGCCGAGCAGCTCGATATATTCGCCGACGCGGAACGGCTTCGTGAAGATGATGAGCATCCCGGCCATGAGGTTGCCGAGCACGCCTTGCAACGCGAGGCCCACGCCCACGCCTGCGATGCTGAGTCCCGCCAGCAGCGGCGTGATGCTCATGCCTAGATTATCCAGCGCAATCAAGAGCGTGACACCCATCAGGGCCAGCCGCACGATTCGCACGATGAGTATCCGCACCGGCGGCTCCAAATCCTTCTTGTTCAAAAAGCCCAATAGAGCCTTGCCCACGCGACTGGAGAGGAGCACCCCAATCGTGAGAATCGCGAGCGCGGCCAAGATTTGGAGCCCTATGTTCACTCCCTTCTCTTGGAGGAATACGATGAGCTTGTCGGGGTCGAAGGCCGCTAACAAAAACGGTTCAGTCGTCATGCCCGCGGACGATAGCAAGTGCTCGCGTCGGAGCCAAATTCAACTTTGGCTCGGAACCGCATTTGCCACCTTGGCTGCCGGGTGCGCGACGTGGCGAACGGACGTGGCGCATGAGCGCTTCGAGTTCGAGCAGCCGCAGATGGGCCTGCCCTTCCGCATCGTGCTATATGCGCCAAGTGAGGCCGAAGCCGGGGTGGCCGCCCGGGCCGCGTTCGCTCGCATCGCGGAGTTGAACCACATCTTCAGCGACTACGAGGACGACAGCGAATTGACCCGGCTCTCCCGCACCGCTGGCAGCGGTCGCGCCGTTCCGGTGAGCGATGAGCTGTGGCGGCTGCTGAACGTGGCGCAAGCGATGTCCCGTCGTTCGGACGGCGCGTTCGACATCACCGTCGGCCCGCTCGTGCAAATCTGGCGGCGCGCGCGGCGACAGCGTGAATTGCCCTCCCCCGAAGTCATCTCGGAAGCCAAGGCCCGCGTCGGCTGGGAAAAAGTCGTGCTCGACCCACGCCGTCGAACCGCGAAGTTGCTCTTGCCGGGCATGCGCCTCGACTTTGGCTCCATCGCCAAAGGCCGCGCGCTCGATGAAGCGCTCCGCGTCCTGCGCGCCCGCGGCATCACCCGCGCGCTCGTGACCGGCAGCGGCGACATGGCCATCGGCGACCCGCCGCCGGACCGCACCGGCTGGCGCATCGAACTCGCGCCGTTGGATGCACCCGGCGCGCCGCCCACGCGCTTCCTGTCGCTCCGCAACTGCGGGTTCGCGACCTCCGGCGATTTGTTCCAGCACGTCGAATTGGGCGGCAAACGCTATTCGCACATCGTGGATCCCCGCACGGGCTTGGCGATGACCGACCACAGCCTCGTCACCGTCATCGCGCGCGACTGCGTCACCGCAAACAGCCTCTCGACGACGACCTGCGTGGTGGGACCAGAGCGCGGGCTGACGTTGGTGGCGGCCACGCCGGGTGCCGCAGCGCGCACGGTTCGCAAGCCCGGCGAGCGGGTGGAGGTGGCGGAGTCGCCGGGCTTCATGCACTTCCTCGCCAAGTAGGCCGGACGTTACAACACACTTTCGCTCATTCCCTCGGCCGTCCCACACGTCTACTCTCGCGCCGTGACCAGACGATTACTTTTCCTCGCCGCCGCGTTGGTGGCTGGCACTTCCGCCGCCGCGCCTGCCCCGGACTTTCAACGCGACGTTCGCCCCATTCTCTCCCGCCAGTGCTTTGCCTGCCACGGGCCAGATGAGCACTCGCGCAAGGGCGGCCTCCGCCTCGACTTGCGCGAATCCGCGCTCACACCCGCGAAATCCGGCAAACGCGCCCTCGTCCCCGGCAAGCCCGACGCAAGCGAACTCATCCGCCGCATCACGAGCACCGACCACAACCAGGTCATGCCACCGCCGGAGACAAAGAAACAACTCACCACCGCCGAAGTCGACACGCTCCGCCGCTGGGTTGCCGGCGGCGCGGATTACCAGCCGCACTGGGCGTTCATCAAACCGAGGCAGGCTGCATTGCCGAAGGTGAAGCAAAGCGGCTGGCCGCAGAACGCGATTGACCACTTCATTCTCGCGCGGCTGGAGAAGGAAGGTTTGAAGCCCTCCGCGCCTGCTGACGACTACACGCTCGTCCGCCGGCTTTACTTGGACTTAATCGGCCTGCCGCCCACGCCGGAGGAAGCCGACGCATTCGTGAAGTCAGTGCAAACCAGCAATCGACAGTCGGCCATCGCCAAGCTCGCCGACCAACTACTCGCCTCCCCGCACTACGGTGAACGCTGGGCCCGCAAGTGGCTCGACCTCGCACGCTACGCCGACACCAACGGCTACGAGAAAGACCGCCCGCGCAACATCTGGCCTTGGCGCGACTGGGTCATCCGCGCGTTGAACGAAGACCTCCCCTTCGACCAGTTCACCATTCAGCAAATCGCCGGCGACCTCCTTCCCGCGTCTCAAATCTCGAATCTCAAATCCCAAAAACTCGACCCGCTCGTCGCCACCGGCTTTCACCGCAACACGATGCTCAACGAGGAAGGCGGCATTGACCCGCTGGAGTTCCGCTTCTACGCAATGGTGGACCGCGTCGCCACCACAGGCACCACCTGGCTCGGGCTCACGCTCGGCTGCGCGCAATGCCACACGCACAAATTCGACCCCATCCCGCACACCGAGTTTTATTCCGTGATGGCGTTCCTCAACAACGCCGACGAACCCGACCAAGACTTGCCGACCGCCGTCGCCGAGGAACAGCACCGTAAGAATCTGGAGCGCGCGGCAAAATTGCTGGCCGAGTTGCCGAGTAAATTCCCCGCCAACCCAAAAGCCACGCCCCCACTCACCGGTCCCGAGCATCTTGAAAAGCGCCTCGCCGACTGGCTCACCACCGAGCGCGCCCGCGTGGTGAAATGGACCGCTCTCCGTCCAGCCGAAGCGAAGTCCAACCTCCCGCTCCTTACCGTCCAGTCCGACGACTCCGTCTTCGTCAGCGGCGACATTAGCAAGATGGACACTTACGAGCTGACCTTCCGCAATGTCCCCGCCGGCGTCACCGCGCTGCGCCTCGAAGCGTTGCCCGACGACCGCCTGCCCGCGCACGGACCGGGCATGACTTACTACGAGGGCCGCAAAGGCGATTTCTTCATGGGCGAGTTCAAGGTGTTTGCCGGGAGCAGCCAGTTGAAACTCGTTCGCGCCACCGAGAGTTTTAGCAAGAACAACTTCGGCAACGCGCCCGTCACCGCCGCGCTCGCCACCGACGGCAATCCCGAAACCGGCTGGTCCACCGCGTCGCGCGAGGGCGAGCGCCACGAAGCCGTCTTCAATCTCGCCGAACCGCTCCGCACCGCCGGTGACTTGCGCGTGAAGATGCTTTTCGGCCGGCACTACGCCGCGTCGCTCGGCCGCTTCCGCATCGCGTTCACCACGGATGCGCGCGGCGCGACCGCCAGCACGCTGCCGCTCGAAGCGCAGGAGTTGTTGCTCAAGCCCGACGCACAACTCACCGCCTCCGAGCGCGCGAAGCTCCGCGAACATTTCCTCCTCGCCGCGCCGGAGTTGAAAGAAGCCCGCGCGGAAATCGAGCGCCTCCCCAAGCCGCCCGCGCATCAAACCACGCTCGTCCTCCGCGAACGCCCGCCCGAGAATCCGCGCCCCACGCATCGCCACCATCGCGGCGAATTCCTGTCGCCGAAGGAAGCCGTCGCGCCTGCCGTGCTCGGCGTGTTGAACCCGCTGCCGCCCGGCGCACCGACGAACCGCCTGGGCTTCGCGCAATGGCTTGTCTCGCCCGAGAACCCACTCACCGCGCGCGTCACGGTGAACCGTCAGTGGGCCGCGTTCTACGGTCGCGGGCTCGTGCGGACCACCGAGGACTTCGGCCTGCAAGGCGACGCGCCGACGCACCCGGAGTTGCTGGATTGGCTGGCGGTGGAGTTTATGAGGCAGGGCTGGTCGCTGAAGCAGTTGCACAAGCTCATCGTGACCAGCGCGACGTATCAGCAAGGGAGTCAGTATTCAGTGTTCGGTATTCAGTCTTCAGTTGCGTCCGGCGCACCGAGGTCCACTGAAAACTGGAAACTGAAAACTGAACACTCTTCGGCCCTGCGCGACCCCGACAACCGCCGCCTCTCGCGCTTCCCCCGCGCCCGCCTAGACGCCGAGCTCATCCGCGACTCCGTGCTGCGCGCCAGTGGCCTGCTCTCGCCGAAGCTCGGCGGGCCGAGCGTCTATCCGCCGCAGCCCGCGAGCGTGACATCGGAAGGCGTCTATGCCGGCCGCGCGTGGACCGAGAGCACCGGCGAAGACCGCTACCGGCGCGGCCTTTACACCTTTGCCAAACGCTCCGCGCCCTACGCGATGTTCAACACCTTCGACGGCCCCAGCGGCGAGGCGTGCGTCGCCCGGCGCGACAGCTCGAACACACCGCTCCAAGCGCTCACCTTGCTCAACGACACCGTCATCCTCGAAGCCGCCCAAGCCCTCGGCAAACAACTCGCCACCCAGCCCGGCACCATCGAGAGCCGCGTGGAAAGCCTCTTCCGCCGCTGCGTCACGCGCCCGCCCTCCGCCGATGAACGCGCGCAGCTTGTGAAATTCTTCGAGACCCAGCGCGCTCGCTTCGCCAGCGGCGAGTTAAAGGCCGCCGACTTCGCCGGCAAGGGCGACGGCGACGCCAACGATCGCGCCGCTTGGACCGCCCTCGCCCGCGCGCTCCTGAACCTCGATGAGTTCGTAGCCAAAGGTTGACCGGAATCACGAACGCCGACATCTTGTCCGACATGAAGACTTACACCGTCCGTGACCTTGACCGGGAGCCAGGAGCCGTGCTCGACGCCTGCGATGCGGAGGGTTCCGTTCTCATCCGTCGCCGCGACGGGCGCACTTACTCGTTGCGTCCGGAGCGGCCCGCCCAGCGCCGCGCCGTTTTCCCCGATTTTCTCGCGCGTATGCGGGCGATGGGGATGCCCAAAGTCTCCAAGCGCGATGCCGCTGCGGTGGATAAACTCCTGCGTGGAGAATGAAGGCTTACGCTGACAGCAACTTCCTCGTCCGGCTTTACATCCAGTTGCCCGAGACGCCCATCGCGGCGCAATGGACTGCGACGAGCCACGAGCGGGAAACGGGATTGTTCCCGCTGACTTGGCTGCATCGAGTGGAAGTCGCGAATGCATTCCAGCTCCATGTGTTTCTATCCCGAGCCGGGCGGCAGCCCCGAGTCACGGCAGAACTGGCTGCCAGCGCCCATGCCATCTTCCGACAGGACGCGAGCAGCGGCGAGTGGTTCGATGAGGTCGGCATGGAACTGGCCTCGGTGCAACGGCAGGTGGAAGAGCTGTTGCTCCGCCACACCGCAAAGCACGGCTTCCGCTCCTACGATTTGCTGCACGTCTCGCAAGCGCTCCTGCTCGGTTGTGACACTTTTCTGAGCTTCGACAAACAAGCGAACAAGCTCGCCCAACTTGAAGGTCTGAAACTCCTCAAGTCCTGACCGCGTATGAACCCACTCAACACCGCCAACAGCCGCCGCTGGTTCCTTGAGCGCTGCGGCGTTGGCCTCGGCAAAGTCGCCCTCGCGGGCTTGCTCACGGACGCCTTCGCCCGCCGCGCCACCGCCGCGCCGGTGAATCCGTTCCCCGTCAAGCCGCCGCACTTTGCGCCGAAGGCCAAGCGCGTCATCCATCTGTTCATGGCCGGTGCGCCGAGCCAGTTGGAGCTGTTCGATTACAAGCCCAAGCTCGCGGAACTCGAAGGCAAGCCCATCCCGCCCGAGGTCATCGGCGGGCAGCGCTACGCCTTCATCCGGTCGGACGCGGCGGTGCTGGGGCCGCGCTTCAAGTTCGCCAAGCACGGGCAGTGCGGCGCGGAGCTGGGCGAGACGTTGCCGCACCTCGCGCGCATCGTGGACGACATCGCCATCGTGAAGTCCATGCGCACGGACCAGTTCAACCACGCGCCCGCGCAGATTTTCTTCAACACCGGCTTCGGCCAGCCGGGGCGGCCCAGCATGGGCTCGTGGGTGCTCTACGGCCTCGGCGCGGAAACGAGCGACCTGCCGGCGTTCGTCGTGATGAGCACGGGCAGCGGCATCAGCGGCGGCTCGGCGTGCTGGAGCAGCGGCGTGTTGCCGGGCACTTACACCGGCGTGCGCTTCCGCAATCAGGGTGACCCGATTCTCAACGTCTCCAGCCCGCCGGGTGCGGACGCGCGGTTGCAGCGCGACTCGCTGGACTTGATTGGCAGCCTGAACCAGCGCCGCCTCGCGCTCGATGGCGACCCCGAAATCGCCACGCGCATCGCCGCGTATGAGATGGCCTTCCGCCTCCAGACCAGTGCGCCGGACCTGATGGACTTGCGCGGCGAGAGCAAGGCGACGCTCGACCTCTACGGCTGCGACCCCGCGAAGCCGTCCTTCGCGCGCTCGTGCCTGCTCGCGCGGCGGATGGCCGAGCGCGGCGTGCGCTTCATCAATATCTACAACGAAGGCTGGGACGCGCACTCGAACGTCGAGGGCAACATCCGCAACAACTGCAAGAACACCGACCAAGCCAGCGCCGCGCTCGTGCAAGACCTGAAACAACGCGGCCTGCTCGACGACACGCTGGTCATCTGGGGCGGCGAGTTCGGGCGCACGCCGATGGTGGAGTCCAATGCAGCGCTGGGCCGCAGCCTCGGGCGCGACCATCACCCGCAGGCGTTCTCGATGTGGCTGGCCGGCGGCGGTGTGAAGCCCGGCGTGACCTACGGTCAGACCGACGAGCTCGGCTTTCACATCGTGGAAAACCCCGTCCACGTCCGCGATCTGCAAGCCACCATCCTCCACCAACTCGGCCTCGACCACGAGCGCCTCTCGGTCCGTTTCCAAGGCCTCGACCAGCGCCTCACCGGCGTGGAGCCGTGCGAGGTGGTGAAGGGGATTCTCTCGTAGTCGCAACCTTCGGATTGCGAATCCGTCCGCTCCGACATTAAACTGGCAATATGAAGACACTGACAGCGACCCAAGCGCGGCAGAATCTTGGCGCGTGGTTGCAGAAAGCCATTCGCGGCGAAGACATCGGCATCCTCTGCGACGGCGAAGTGGTGGCGCTGCGGCCGGTGAAAGTTTACTCGGAGGATTACGCCTTGCAGGAATACGGCATCACGGCTGCGAAGCTGGCCCGGGCCGAGGCAAACATCGGCAAACAACTCGCCCGCGAGAAAGCAAAGGAGTGGGATGGAACCGTCCAAGGCCTTAAAGCTTGAGGTCGGCGCGAGCTGGAAGCGCTGGGCCAAGCAACGCACGGACGCAGAACTGGCGGACATCGCCGAGCGCTGCCGGGAGTTACTCGATGGTTTCGGTCAGCCGCATCTGCACGCCGGGCTGGGCATCCGAAAACTCCACGGCAACCTCTACGAGTTCCGCGCGTCTCGCGGGCTGCGCGTGGGCTTCTACCTCATCAAACCACAGACCATCCGCCTCGCCATGTGCGGCAACCACGAGGACGTCGCGAACTGGCTGAAGGACAATTCCTGACGACACGGGCCGACTGCACTGCAACCCATGAAAATCGTTTCACTCCTGACCACCTTGGTTTTGGCCCTGACTTTTTCCCGCCCAGCCCGCGCCGCGTCCGCCGCGCCGGATTTCTCGCTGGTGCAGGCGCTGTTCAAGAAGCATTGCGTCGAGTGCCACTCCGTGACCGATGCGGAGAACAATCTCGTGCTGGAAAGCCATTCTACGCTGATGGCGGGCGGCACGAGCGGTCGCACCGTGGTGCCGGGCAAGAGCGCCGAGAGCTTGCTGATGAAGTCGCTCGAAGGGCGCGACAAAGTCAAAATCATGCCGCCAGGCAAACGGAAGAAATTCGAGCCGTCCGAGCTGGCGTTGGTGAAGGCGTGGATTGACGGCGGGGCCAAGCCGCCGGCCATTGCCACGGAAGCCGTTCGCGAAGTGGTCACGCCGAAGATTGCGCCGCGCGTTGCGCCCCGGAAATCCATCCAGGCCATCGCCTTCGCCGCTCAGCCGAATGTCATCGCCGTCGCGCGCTACCGCGAGGTCGAGCTGCGCGATGCGGACTCCGGCGCGGTGCGGCACACGCTCACGGGCATCGCGGGCAACGTGAACTCCGTCGCCTTCTCCACCGACGGTCAGTGGGTCGCGGCGGCGGGCGGCGAGCCGGGCTTGCAGGGGCAGGCGGCCATCTGGCGCGTCGCCGACGGCAAGCTGGAGCGGCGCTTCGAGGGCCACTTCGACGCGCTCTACGCCGTGGCGATTTCCCCTGACGGCAAGCTGCTGGCCACCGGTAGCTACGACCAGAAAATCAAGCTGTGGCAAATCAACGGCGGCCCGGAAGTCCGCACGCTCACCGGGCACAACGGCGCGGTCTATGGCCTCGCCTTCCGGCCCGATGGCAAGGTGCTCGCCAGCGCCAGCGGCGACCGCACGGTGAAGCTCTGGGAAGTCGCCACCGGCAAGCGCCTCGACACCTTTTCGCAGCCGACCAAGGAGCAATACACCGTCGCCTTCAGCCCGGACGGGCGACGGCTCGTGGCGGGCGGCGTGGACAACCGCATCCGCCTCTACGCCGTGAGCGCGGGCGCGGTGGAGGGCACGAACCAGTTGCTCGAATCCAAGTTCGCGCACGAGGGCGCGGTGCTGCGCATCGCCTTGGCCAGCGACGGTGCGACGCTGCTCTCCAGCGCCGAGGACCGCACCGTGAAGTGGTGGGATGCCGCCAAGCTCGTCGAGCGCGGCCACCTCGCCCCGCAGCCCGACCTCGCCCCCGCCGTGGCCTTCCTCGCGGGCAACGCGCGCTTCGTCGCGGGCCGCGCGGACGGCACGCTGCAATTCTTCGATGCGAAGACGGGACAGCCGGGGAAGGTGGCGGTGAACCGATAGTTCAGCAGCCTTCGCCATGAAATACTGGATTGAGCGAATGGCCGCAGCCGCTAATCTAAAGGCCAGACTCGTATGCCTGTGAACCCGGACATTCGCTGGAAGCAGCGCTTTCAGAATTTCGACCGCGCCTTTGTGTTGCTCCGCGAGGCGCTGTCCGGCGAGCCAGCGAACCTCTCGTCCTTGGAAAAGGAAGGTGTCATCCAGCGTTTCGAATACACCTTTGAACTCGCCTGGAAGACGCTCAAGGACTACCTCGAAGAGGGCGGACTGGTCATCATGCCCGTCACCCCGCGTCAGGTGCTCAAGGAAGCCTTCGCCGCCAAGGTCATCCAGCAGGGGCCGGTGTGGATTGCCATGCTCGATCATCGCAACCTCCTCTCGCACACCTATGACCTCGCTGTGTTTGAGGACGCCGTCGCGCAAATCGCGGGCAGCTACCTGCCGGCCTTGGGTGAATTGCAAAGCCACCTCGCGGCACGCCTAACGGAATGAACCCGCCCGCCCTCGAATCCGCCGAACTCGCCCTGCTGCGGGGAGTATTCCTGCGGCACCCGGAGATTCAGTCTGTGAAACTCTTCGGCTCCCGCGCCAAGGGCGTGCATCACCCGGCCTCCGATGTGGATCTGGCGCTGTGGGCGGATTTGGACGCGCTGCAAACCGAGGCCATCGCGGCGGAACTGGATGAGCTACCACTGCCCTATCGCTACGATGTGCAGGCCTACCACCTCATCCGACATCAACCCCTGCGCGAGCACATTGAGCGCGTGGGCATCCAAGTTTATCCGTGAAACCACACGTTGTGCGGGGCGTGGACCGCACGCTGCAATTCTTCGATGCGAAGACGGGGCAATCAAGGAAGGTGGCCTCAAACGCTCCCTAACGCTCACGAATGAGCAAAACCTACAAAATCACTGTTTCTATCGCTGCCGTCATCTTGTTGGGATGCGGATTCCGCTGGATTCAAGATAAGCGGACGGAAGTTCCGCTGGAGAGTTGCTGGGCCCGCTTGAGCGACATGGATAGGCTGAAACAGCAATGGGCATTGGAAACCGGTAAGACAACAAGCGTTTCACCGACTTGGGAAGAATTACTACGCTTCCAGCACTCGGCCTACGGTAATCACTGGTATGACCACCGAGGGGTGTGCCCGCAAGGTGGTGGGGCATACATCATTGGGATAGTCGGCGAGCGTCCGAAGTGCAGAATTCGCGAGCACAACACCGAGTGAAGCCGTCACGCAACACGGGACACGTTCAAACAGCCATGAAACACACGAAACAAGTCCTATTGGCCGCCTTGGGGTTCCTCTTCGCCCTGCCAATCTCCGCCGCTGACCCGAAGCCCAAAGCGAAGGCGAAGATGGCACCCGCACCCGCCGGCGTGCCGGCCATCACGCGGCTGGAACCGCGTGGCATCCAGCGTGGCGTGGAGACGCGGCTCAAGGTCGTCGGGAGCAATCTCGCGGGGGTGACGAATGTCGCGTTCGTTTCGCCGAAGCTCTCCGGCCGCGTGCTGATGGAGACCTCAATGGGCGAAATCCTCGTAACTGTCACGACGACGGCGGACCTCGCGCGCGGGAGTTATGAGTTGTCCGTAAAGAGCACAGCGGGCGAGAGCGCGCGGGTGAAGCTGCATGTGGATGATTTGCGGCAGGCGGACACGCAGGCGAAGGCAGAGACGTTGCCCGTGAGTTTCTGGGGCACGCTGGAGCAGCCGGGCAAACCGGTGGAGTTCAGTTTCACCGGCGTCGCGGGCCAAAACCTCGTCTGCGACCTCGCGGCGGAGCGGCTTGGCTCGAAGGCAGTGAACGCGATGCTCACGTTGCTCGACGAGCGCGGTCGCGTGCTGGCGGTGAACCGAGGCTTCGATGGCAGCTCGGATGCGCTACTGGTCCACCGGCTCGCGGCTACGGGCCGCTACACCGTGCGCGTGAGCGACCTGCAATACATGGCGTCGCCGGAGCATTTCTTTCGCGTGTCGGTGGGCGAGCTGCCGGTGGTCACGGGGGTTTTCCCGATGGCCGTGCCGGCGGACAAGGAGTCGGAAATCCAACTCGCGGGCGAGAATCTGCCGAACGGCGCGAGCGCGAAGGTGAAGGCGGGCGCGATGGGCGAAGTCGTCGTGCCGGTGGACGCGGAGAAGTTCCGGGCGCGGAAGGAGTTCAAGGTGCTCGTCAGCACCACGGCGGAAGTGAATGAGGTGGAACCGAATGACACGCCCGCGACGGCGACTACGATTCAAGTGCCCGGCGCGGTGAACGGGCGGCTGAGTGCCGGCGGTTTGCAACCGCCGTCGGGCGCGCCCAGCACTGCGGAGCGGCGGTTGCAAACCGCCGGCACGGGCACGGACGCCGACCTCTTCCGCTTCGAAGCGAAGAAGGGTCAGCGCTGGGTCATCGAGACGATGGCCGCGCGGCGTGGTTCGCCGGCGGATACGAAGATTGAAGTGCTGCATGCCGATGGCCGGCCCGTCGAGCGGCTGTGGCTGCAAGCGGTGCGCGATTCGAGCGTGACCTTTCGCGGGATTGACTCGAACAACCCCGATGTGCGCCTGGTGAACTGGGAGGAAATGGAACTGAACCAGTTCGTCTATCTCGGCGGCGAGGTTTGCCGGCTCTTCCGCGCGCCGCGCGGGCCGGACGCGGGCTTCGTCCTCTACAATCGCGCCGGACGCCTCGCTTACTTCGACACCAGCCCCGTCGCGCATCCGCTCGACGAGCCGGCCTACATCGTCGAGCCGCACGCGCCGGGCACGCAGTTCGTGCCGAATGGTTTGCCCGTCTTCAAACTCACTTACGCGAACGATGACGATGGCGAGCGCAAGCTGGGCACGGACTCGCGCGTGAACTTCTCGCCGCCCGCCGACGGCAGCTACGTCGTGCGCGTCACGGAGTCGAAGGGCTTCGGCGGCGACCGCTACGCCTACCGGCTCATCGTGCGCGAGGCGAAGCCGGACTTCACGCCGTCACTCACGGGCGCGAACCAATCCATCCCGCGCGGGTCGGGACGGAACTTCTCAGTGAAGGTGGACCGCGCGGACGGCTTCGATGGCCCGGTGCGCGTGGACATCAGCGGGATGCCGAAGGGCTGGTTCGCCTCGACGCCGCTGGTGGTGGAGGCCGGACACTTCGAGGCAGACGGAACGCTCTTCGCCAGCGTCGATGCGGCGGAGGTCAGCGCCGAAGCGTGGAAGCAAGTGACGTTGACCGCCAGCGCGACCGTGGACGGCCAGCCCGTGACCAAGCCGCTGAACAACTTCGGCACGCTCAAGCTCGCGGAAGCGCCGAAGGTTTTCCTCTCGTTGCAAAACTCCGCCACGCCGCTGCCCGCTGCCGCCGTCGGAGCGTTGCCCACGAGCATTCCCGAAATCACCATCGCGCCCGGCACGGAAGTGCCCGCGTGGCTGCGCGTGGTGCGCAACGGCGACACGAACCTCGTGGACATGGACATCGAGAACCTGCCCCACGGCATCATCGTGTCGGACATCGGCCTGAATGGCGTGCAAATCGCGGCGGGCGAGACGGAGCGGAAAATCTTCTTCAGTTGCGCGCGCTGGGTGCCGGAGACCGACCGCCTCTGTCACGTCATCAACCGCAGCGCCCGCCAGAACGCCGGCGACGGCAAGCCGACGAGTTCGCCGGTGCTCATCAAGGTGCGGAAGGCGACGCAGGCGGCGGCCAAGTAGGTCAGGCTTCCAGCCTGGCTTCTGACTGGACGATGGCGCGCCTGCGCACGAATGCGCTGCTTGCGAAGCGAAGGTCAAAGCGCCTTGAGGCGGAGCAGGCTGTGTTGCTCTGACCGCTTCAATCGAAGCGAGACGTTCCGGAGTTGAATGGATGTCAGGCTGGAAGCCTGACCTACTTCAATACTTCGGCACGCTGTGGTCCACTTCGTCGGACCACGCGCCGATGCCGCCCTTCACGGACTTCACATACTTGAAGCCCTGTTCGCGGAGGAAGTTCAGCGCCTTGAGCGAACGCACGCCGCCTTTGCAGTGCAGGTAGTATTGCTGGTTCGGGTCCAGCTCGGTGAAGCGCTGGCCGAGCTGGCTCAAGGGCAGCAGCGGCACGCCGTTGACCTTTGCGATTTCGTATTCGTCCGCCTCGCGCACGTCCACGACCTTGATGTTGAGCGCGGGATTGTCCAACGCGCGCTTCATGTCCTGCACGGTGACTTCGTCGGGGTTCGCCGCCGGTTCCGTCGGCGCGGGCTGGATGCCGCAGAACATCTCGTAATCAATCAACTCCTTGATAGTCGGGGCGTCGCCGCAGAGCGGGCACTTCGGGTCGCGGCGCAACTTGAGTTCGCGGAACTTGAGGTCGAGGGCATTGAAGAGCACGAGGCGGTTGATGAGCGAAGTGCCCTTGCCCAGCGCGAGCTTCAAAATCTCCGTGGCCTGGATGCAGCCGATGATGCCGGGCAGCACGCCGAGGACGCCGCCTTCCGCGCAGCTCGGCACCATGCCGGGCGGCGGGGGCTCGGGATAAAGGCAGCGGTAGCACGGCCCGCCGAGGTGCGGCGCAAAGACGCTGGCCTGGCCCTCGAAGCGGAAGATGGAGCCATAGACGTTGGGCTTCTTGAGCAGCACGCAGGCGTCGTTGGTGAGGTAGCGCGTGGGGAAGTTGTCCGTGCCGTCCACGACGATGTCGTAGGGGCGGATG
>Ga0172367_10001487_pt1 | contig 33709 bp, 34 predicted proteins | sample Lak10m_FD_114542 | JGI IMG/M metagenome (GOLD analysis project Ga0172367, IMG submission 114542) | Freshwater microbial communities from Kabuno Bay, South-Kivu, Congo - kab_022012_10m | ecosystem: Environmental > Aquatic > Freshwater > Lake | place: Democratic Republic of the Congo: South-Kivu...
CAGTTCTCCCGCAATCCGCGCCCGATCCTCGAAGGTTCGAAGCAGATCGCGTTCGCCTTCATTGAGCCCCGTCTGCCTGCCCCCGGCTTCGAGCGGCTGAAGCTCGCAGGCGGCGAGTCGGTGACGTTCTGGTCGCCTGTTCCGATCGATCGCGACGAGCTCGACGCCAGTTCGCGCTACGGCGCGGCCCGGTTCGCGCGGGGACTTGCCAAGGCCGGCGTCACCGAAATGGTGCACGCCAAGCGCCCATCGGCTGCCCGCAGCGCCTATGGCCTGCGCCGACCCTTCCTCCGGTTGGTGCAGGACTATGTCCGGCGCGTGCGCACGCCGGGCAAATCCCTGTAGAAACGCGACTTTCTGGCGCTTGTGCGGCGCCCGCGACCGGCTAGTTTGCGCGCAAATCCTCTGGGTCAGGAACCCCCGCGCATGGTCGAACTCACGCTGCCGCGCAATTCGAAGATCAAGGCCGGCAAGCGCTGGCCGAAGCCAGCCGCCGCCAAGAAGCTGCGCACCTTCAAGATCTATCGCTATGACCCGGAAACCGGCGGCAATCCGCGCTGGGACTACTACCAGATCGACATGAGCAAGGTCGGACCGATGGTCCTCGACGTGCTGATCTACATCAAGAACGAGATCGACCCGACGCTCACCTTCCGCCGCTCCTGCCGCGAGGGCGTGTGCGGCTCCTGCTCGATGAACATCGGCGGCAACAACACCATCGCCTGCACCAAGGGCTGGGATGAGTTCTCCGGCGACATCACGATCTCACCTCTGCCGCACCAGCCAGTGCTCAAGGACCTCGTGCCGGACCTCACCAATTTCTACGCCCAGCACGCCTATGTGAAACCCTACCTCAAGACCGAAACGCCCGAACCGCAGAAGGAATGGAAGCAGACCGAGGCCGACCGCTCCAAGCTCGATGGTCTCTATGAGTGCATCATGTGCGCGTCCTGCTCCACCGCCTGCCCGAGCTACTGGTGGAATGGCGACAAGTTCCTGGGACCCGCCGCCCTGCTCCAGGCTTATCGCTGGATCATCGACAGCCGTGACGAAGCCACCGGCGAGCGGCTCGACGATCTCGAGGATCCGTTCAAGCTCTACCGCTGCCACACCATCATGAACTGCGCGCAGGTCTGCCCCAAGGGCCTCAACCCCGCCAAGGCGATCGCCGAGATCAAGAAGCTGATGGTCGAACGCGCGGTGTAACGATCGGGGGGCGTCGCGATGCAGGAGAGCCTTCCTCGCCGCCTCTTTGCGGAACTCATCGGCTCGTGTCTGCTCAGCGCCACCGTGATCGGATCCGGGATCCTCGCCATCCAGGTGTCGGGCGGCAATGACGGCGTCGCGCTCCTGGGAAACACGCTGGCGACAGCCGCCATCCTCTATGTCCTTGTCAGCGCGCTCGGCCCCGTCTCCGGCGCGCATTTCAATCCCGCTGTCACGCTCGTGATGCGGCTTCGCGGCGCGATCGGTACGCGCGATGCGGCGCTCTTCATTCTCTTCCAGATTGCCGGGTGCGTCCTCGGCGCTGTCCTCGCCCACGCGATGTTCGACCTGCCACTGCTGCAGGAAGGCGCTGCGGACCGCTCCGGCATCGGCCGTATGATCGGCGAGGGCGCGGCGACCTTCACCCTTGTCTTTGCCATACTTGGCGCGATCCGGCATCGGCCGAACGACATTGCCGCCATCGTCGCGCTCGTGATCACGGCTGGCTACTGGTGGACATCCTCCACCTCCTTCGCCAATCCAGCCATCACGATCGCCCGGGCGATGACCGACACGTTCGCCGGCATCCGCATGCTGGACGTGCCGGGCTTCATCCTGGCGCAGGTGTCCGGCGCCCTTCTGGCCCGGCTTGCCGGCGGCTGGATATTCGGCAGGGCTGCGCCATGACCCATTTTCCCGTCGTGATCCATCACAACCCGGACTGCGGCACGTCGCGCAACGTGCTCGCCATCATCGAGGCTGCTGGCTACACCCCCAGTGTCATCGCGTATCTCCGCGATGGCTGGACCCGGCCGCAGCTCCTCGCGCTCTTCGCAGCCGCCGGTCTCACGCCGCGGGCGGCCTTGCGCGAAACGAAATCACCCGCCTCGGATCTCGGCCTGCTTGATCCTGTCGTGGGCGATGAAGCGCTCATCGCCGCGATGCTCCAGCACCCCGTCCTCGTCAACCGCCCCATCGTGGCGACGCCCAGGGGCATCCGGCTCTGTCGCCCGAGCGAGCTTGTCCTTGACCTCCTCGATCGCTGGCCGCCCGGTCCGTTCGCCAAGGAAGACGGCGCACTTCTCATTGATGCAACCGGCAAACGGGTCTGACGTGTTCTCGCTTCGCCCCGCGCGGATCGCCGACCTTCGGCAGATCACCGACATCTACGCCCACGCCGTGCTCAATGGCGCCGCCAGCTACGAATACGATCCACCAACTGCTTTGGAGATGACAGCGCGCTTCGAAGCCATCACGGGTGCAGACTTTCCCTATCTCGTTGCCCAGGACAGCGAAGCCGGAGGCGAAAGCAGGATCCTCGGCTACGCCTATGCCAGCCATTTCCGCACGCGCCCCGCCTACCGCTTCATGGTGGAAGACTCGATCTACATCGCCCCGGACCATCAGGGCAAAGGCATCGGGACGCTTCTCCTCGGCGAACTCCTCGCCCGCTGTGAGGCCAGCGGTTTCCGGCAGATGATCGCCGTCATCGGCGACGCTGCGAACAACCTGCCCTCCGCGCGCCTGCACAGCATCATGGGCTTCACCGAGTGCGGCCGCATCCAGAGGTCCGGCTTCAAGTTCAACCGCTGGTGCGACACCCTCCTGATGCAGCGCGCACTGGGCGAAGACACCTAGCGCAGGAGCGTCGGTCAGCTTCTGTTGCGCCAGCCTGGACGCGTGCCGCCTGACGCCCGTCCCCCGCGGAAGCCGGGGAGCTGCAAACCGCGCCCCTTGGCGTTGACCGGTAGCTCCGCAACATGCGGAGAGCTGCTCAATCCAGGCATCCTGCGTCCATGAGCCCGCCTGAGAGGCTCAGGACCCCGACAAGCCGGATGGCCCGCGCCGGAGCGAATGAAGCCTGTCGCCGGCTTGTCGCGCCGAACGGCTTGACCCGTTGGGCCTGCGCCCCTACTCCCCGCCTCCCATACTCGACCCGTGCTGCGGTTCGATCCCGCCTCGGCGCCTGGAGACAGATGCATGGCCCGCAAGAAGAAGGGCGAGCCGGTTCACGGCTGGCTGATCCTCGACAAGCCCGAAGGCGTTACCTCGACGCAGGCCGTCGGCATCTGCCGCCGGCTGTTCAACGCCCAGAAGGCTGGCCATGGCGGAACACTTGATCCGCTGGCCTCAGGCATCCTGCCGCTGGCCTTCGGCGAAGCCACCAAGACGGTTGGCTACGTGATGGAGGCGGACAAGGATTATGTCTTCACCATCCGCTGGGGCGCCTCCACCACCACGCAGGATCGCGAGGGTGAGGTGACCGCAACCTCGGACTTCCGCCCCGCCCGGGCTGACATTGAAAAGGCCCTTGCGGGCTTCCTTGGAGAGATCGAGCAGGTCCCGCCGCAATTCTCCGCCATCAAGGTGAATGGCGAGCGCGCCTACGATCTTGCCCGCGACGGGGAGAGGGTGGAGCTTGCCTCACGCAAGGTCATCCTGCACGCGGCAATGGTGGTGGACTGTCCCTCGCCGGACCTGTGTGTGATCCGGGTAACCTGTGGAAAAGGCTTCTATATCAGGGCACTGGTGCGCGATATCGCCGCCGCGCTGGGGGCTGAGGGCCATGTGGCCGCGCTTCGCCGCACAAGGGTTGGCGCTTTTGCCGAGGCCGCGGCAATTCAGCTTTCCATTCTGGAGGGAATGAGCGATAAGGCCGCGCTGGACGACACCCTTGTCCCCCTCGAGACCGCGCTGGACGACATCCCGGCGCTGGCCGTCACCGGGGAAGAGGCGTCCAGGCTCAGGCAGGGCCGAGAGATCGTACTTCTGCCCCATCAGGTCGAGGCGTTTCGGGAGATGCGCCGTCCCCGCCGTGTAAACGGGGATGATGCCTCCCGCATTTGTCTCGCCACGGAAAAGGTGGGCGAAGAACAACTCGGTGTTGCCCTGGGTGAAGTCCGGGCCGGCAGGTTCCTGCCCGTCCGCGTGTTCAACCAATAGATCGGGCTACGGCCCCAAGGAGAAACCCGATGTCGATCACTGCCGAGGCCAAGGCCTCGCTGATCAAGAAGTTTGCTCGCACCGATGGTGATACGGGCTCGCCTGAAGTCCAGGTCGCGATCCTCTCGCACCGCATCGCGGAACTGACCGAGCACTTCAAGACGCACAAGAAGGACAACCACTCGCGCCGCGGTCTCCTGAAAATGGTGTCCCAGCGCCGCCGCCTGCTCGACTATCTGAAGTCGCGCGATGAAGGCCGCTACCAGGCCATCATCAAGGAACTGGACCTCCGTCGCTAAAGCGGGGTCCCACCACCCGCCGGCCCACCGGGGCCGGCGGTTTTCGTTTGAGGAAAGAGAAAATCGAGATGTTTGACATCAAGAAAGTTACGATCGACTGGGCGGGCCGTCCGCTGACGCTGGAAACCGGCCGCATCGCGCGGCAAGCCGACGGCTCCGTTCTGGCGACCTATGGCGAGACCAGCGTGCACGCCGCCGTCGTCTATGCGCGCAAGGCGAAGGAAGGCCAGGATTTCTTCCCGCTGACCGTGAACTACCAGGAACGTTATTACGCTGCGGGCCGCGTCCCCGGCGGTTACTTCAAGCGCGAAGGTCGCCCCACTGAGAAGGAGACGCTGACCTCCCGCCTCATCGACCGGCCGATCCGCCCGCTCTTCGCTGACGGCTTCAAGAACGAAGTTCAGGTCACTGTGACAGTGCTCTCCTACGACCAGGAAAACGATCCGGACATCGTCGGCATGGTCGCCGCCTCCGCCGCCCTCGTCATCTCCGGCGCCCCGTTCAACGGCCCGATCGGCGCCGCCCGCGTCGGCTACAAGGATGGCCAGTACATCATCAATCCGACCTCCGAGCAGATGGAAGACTTCCAGCTCGACCTCGTCGTCGCCGGCACGACCGAAGGCGTGATGATGGTCGAATCCGAAGCCAAGGAACTGTCCGAAGAGGTTATGCTCGGCGCCGTGAAGGCCGGGCATGAAAGCTTCCAGGCCGTCATCGACGCGATCATCAAGCTCGCCGAGAAAGCCGCCAAGGATCCGTTCGAGTTCGAGAGCCCGGATCATTCCGCGCTCCTGAAGTCGATCCAGGAGATCGCCGGCGCGGATCTTTCCGCCGCCTACAAGATCAAGGACAAGGGCCAGCGCCACGACGCCGTCGACGCCGCCCGGGAGAAGGCCAAGGCCGCGCTGGTGAAGTCGGAGGCCAACCCCACCGGCGCCGAGCCGCTCGTCTTCAAGGAGCAGTTCAAGGAAGCCGAAGCCCATGTCGTCCGCGGCGACATCATCCGCACCGGCATGCGCATCGACGGCCGCAAGACAGACCAGGTCCGCGCGATCGAGTCGGCCGTGTCCGTGCTCCCGCGCACGCATGGCTCCGCGCTGTTCACCCGCGGCGAGACGCAGGCGCTCTGCGTCGCCACGCTCGGCACGGCCGAAGACGAGCAGTACATTGACGGGCTGGAAGGCACGAAGAAGGAGAAATTCCTTCTCCACTACAACTTCCCTCCCTACTCCGTCGGCGAAACAGGACGCATGGGTTCGCCAGGCCGCCGCGAGATCGGTCATGGCAAGCTCGCCTGGCGCGCGGTGAAAGCCGTGCTGCCCAAGGGCGACGACTTCCCTTACACGCTGAGGATCGTCTCCGAGATCATGGAATCCAACGGCTCGTCCTCGATGGCGACTGTCTGCGGCTCCTCGCTCGCGATGATGGACGCCGGCGTGCCGATCTCCCGCCCGGTCTCCGGCATCGCCATGGGTCTGATCAAGGACAAGGAAGGCATCGCCATCCTGTCCGACATCCTGGGTGATGAAGATCACCTCGGCGACATGGACTTCAAGGTCGCCGGCACCGAAGTGGGCGTCACCTCGCTGCAGATGGACCTGAAGATCGACTCGGTCACCTTCGACATCATGAAGACGGCGCTCAACCAGGCGAACGCCGGCCGCCTCCACATCCTCCACGAGATGAACAAGGCGATGACGGGCGCGCGCACGGAAGTGTCGGAGAACGCCCCGAAGATGATCTCGATGAAGATTCCGGTCGACAAGATCCGCGACGTGATCGGCACGGGCGGCAAGGTCATTCGCGAGATCGTCGAGAAGACGGGCGCGAAGATCAATGTCGAGGACGACGGCACGGTGAAGATCGCCGCGGTCGAGAAGGAATCGCTTGAAGCCGCCCAGAAGTGGATCCACGGCCTCACGGCGGAGCCGGAAGTCGGCATGATCTACGAAGGCAAGGTCGTGAAGGTGATGGAGTTCGGCGCCTTCGTGAACTTCTTCGGCGCCAAGGACGGCCTCGTCCACGTCTCGCAACTCGCCGCCGAGCGTGTCGAGTCGCCCTCGGCCGTCGTCAAGGAAGGCGACGTCGTCAAGGTGAAGCTCCTCGGCTTTGATGATCGCGGCAAGGTCCGCCTGTCGATGAAGGCCGTGAACCAGCAGACCGGCGAAGCCATCGAAGGCGTCACCGATGATGGCCCATCGGGCGATCGTCCGCCGCGTGGCGACCGCCCGCGCCGCGATGGCGAGCGTGGCGGCCGCGGCCGTGGCGGACGTGACCGCGATCGTGGCCCCCGCCGCGAAGGCGGCGACAACAATGCGCGCGCCACGGAAGACGCCGAGTAAACCTTCGCGCGTGACCCGCGAACGAGACAGCGGCCGCACCGGAAAACGGGGCGGCCGTTTGTTTTTCGGTCGGGCGCAGGACCCGGGTGCTTCCACCGAAGACGGTCGCGCCCTAGCCTGCCGCCATGTCAATCTTCTACGCCATACTGGCAGGGATCGTGCTTTTCGCCGTCTGGCGGATGTGGCGCAACCGTCATGGCGAGATCGAAGACAGGCCGACGCCGGGCTTCGATCCGGCTGAGGGCCAGCCGGAAGTCCCCAAGGCGGTTGAACTGTTCAACGCGCAGGACTGGGCGAGCCTCTCGCGCCTCTATCTCCAGCTCGGCCCCAGCGATCGGTATCACCTTGTCGAAAGCCTGAGCGAGGTGTTGCGCACCGCCCCGCCCGAGACCCCTGCGGACGCCGACAGCGCCCTCCTGACTGTCTTCGGCGGCCTGCTGATGTTTCATGGACTGCGTATCCAGGGATCAGGACCGGCTGGCGCGGTGGTGAGGAAGAATGCGCCCCGGATGATGGAAAACCTTCAGGCTGCCGCGCGCCTGCTTCGCGAGTCTGCCTCACGGAACCCCCATGACAGCACAACGCTGGCGCTCCAGATCCGCCTCGAGCACTTCACCACCAACGATGCAGCCCAGATCAACAATCTCGTCGGCCGAATCCAGGCAACCGAAGAGGCCAACATCTACGCCGCCAGCAATCACCTGCTCGCAAATGCGCCAAAATGGACGGGCTCTGCTGCGAGCATGTGGAAAGTCGCCAATGAATGGGCCAATTCCGGGCCCAACGCCGCCTGGCTCGCCATCCCAGCTCGGGCGCATATCGAGGAGTGGCACTATGCGATGGCGTTCTGCGCGCCTGGCTCTGCCGAACGCGCCGGTATGATCGACCTGATGCAGGACGAGAATTTCATCCGGCACATCGCTAGGCTGGACGACATGTTCTGGGCGGCTTTGCCGCGCTCAGCGCCGAGCGGGTCCGAGACCTCCTTCGCCCACAACCACCTCGCCTTCCTGCTCCACACCTTCAAGGTCGGGGATCGCGCGCGGGCGCACCTAGAACGTATCGGCCCGCATATCGGCCGATATCCCTGGGCCTTCCTGCCGACCGGCGCGACCCGCCCGGCCCAACTGCTCGCCGAATTGCGCAAGCAGTACAGCCTTCCGGCCTCGTAGGCCGGGCTTTCGCGCCTTCATCGCGTCGATCGACAAGCTGTTCTGGGAAACACTGGAGCTGAAAGGTCCGATGAACGGTTCGGAGGCTGTGTTCGCGCACAACAACATGGCGGCAATGTTGGTGATGGTGAATGCGATCGACCTGAGCCGGGACCACTTCCAGCGCATCAACCGCTATGTGTCGGAGATTCCTCTCGGCTATTTTGGCGCCTTCGAAAATCCGATGCAGATGCTTGGTTACTGGCGCAAGCGCTGCGGATTGCCCGCGATAAGGTCATGAAAGAACACGGCGCGGGCGGAGGCGAGGCCTCCGCCCGCCCAGCGACCACGAGGTCCTCAACGTTCAGCTAACTGGCGTGAGGAGTCAGCGCGGCGGCCGAAGCGAAGTGCGTGAATGTCGCCAAGTTCGGCGCGGTCCATGCCCGCCACGAGCTTGTCCATGGTCTCGCGCATGCAGACGCGTTCCTGCTGGAAGGTGAGCAGACCACGCACGCCGCGCTGCTCGCAGGCGCGTTCGACCTGGCGGGCAAAGGCGATGTAGTTGTCCAGCGCTGTCCGCGATGCATCATAGCGCACCTCGATGGTGAACATCTCGCGGCCCGACTGGGCAGCGGCGCGGGGGGCAAGTGCGATGGCCGATGCGCCGGCGACGGCGGCAAGGGCAAGGCCTCTGATGGCTATCATGGGGAGGATCCGTTCGTTATCCGCAGCTCGTGCTGGCTGCGTGGCTCCTCTCGCGCGAATCGGTGACAGCCGTCTGACGACTGCTCTGCGTTTGCGTGAAATCCGCCGAGGCCGGGCCCGGCTATTGCGAGATTGGCGGCATCGACGCGATCCAGTCGCGGATCAGGGCGACGCCCTTGCTATCCACGACCGAACGCCCCAGCTCGGGCATGGCGACGCCTGGTTCGGTCGATTCCATCCTGTGCAACAGGATGGACTGTTCGGGATGGCCCGGCTCAATGACGAAGAGATCATCGCCCGACCCGCGTCCGGCCGCCGTCGGCCGCTTGTGGACGCCCCAGCCCGTCGGGTTGGTCTCGCTCCATGCCAGGAACAGGCCTGAGTTCGACGCCCCGCCGCCGGCCCGGTGGCAATGCGCGCAGTTGATGTCGAGCCAGGCCCGTGCGCGTTCCTCGATCGGCGCTTCGCCGTCCATGGGTGGCGCAGCTGGCGCGTCTGCGGGGGCGCCGCTGAGGATGCCGCGCGCGGTCCAGTCGGCAATCTGGTTCACCCCATTTGGCCCGAGATGATTGAGATTGCGCGCCGTCGGTCCGATCGGGACGAAGTCGTCACCCAGCGAGTGACATTCCTTGCACTGGTTGCGGTTCGGCACAGCGTAGTTGAGCCGCAGGGCCTCGCCACTGGGTGAGATCGTCTCGATCACCTGCCTGCCGCCGACTGGCGCGTAAACCGCCTCGGTCTCAGCGGCGTTCCAGACATAGGGATAGGCGACCCAGCCATCTGCCTTACGGATCAGCAGGCGTGTCTCGACATAGCGCTCGCCCTTGGCCGGCTCGCGCATGTCGGGCGCAAAGGCGAAGGTCTTGATGAGAACAGACCCGATGGGAAAATCGAACACGCCATCGGCGCTGTAGGCGGCCGACTTTCCCTTCGGCACATAGACCGCGCGATGCTTGGCCGCATGATCCGAGAACAGCGCATTGACAAGATCATAGGACACCACGCCCGCGGAGAATCCGCGCCCGGATACGTCATTGAACAAGCCATAGTCCGACAGCTTCGGCGCGGGCTCCTGTGCGAGAATGACGCTGTCGCGTACGCCCGCAGGCTGGGTGCAGGCCGCGAGCGCCAAAGCAAGAATGTATCCGGGAAATGCTTTCACACGACACCTGCGCTGGATACCGGCCTGACCAGCATGACGGTCCCGACCGCGAGAACAGCCACGACTGCGAACATGATTGCGCCCTTCAGAAAATCCGCGAAGTGCCGGGCATGCTCGAAAGGCAGGGCGTCCGCCCATGCAGCACCCGGCGGGAGCGCCCAGCTCGGCTTGCCCACGCCCAGCCACAACTCATCGAGGACAAGCCAGTCAACCAGATTGGCCGTCATGCCGACGAGGAAGGCGTGCGACCAGATGCTCCGCGCGTCCGCCCCGGTCCCCGCGAACTCAAGCGCCGACCATACCGGAAAACCGACGAGAAAGGCGAACAACGGCGGCCCGAGCAGGGTTCCAACGAAAATCTCATGCTTGCTCAGCGGCGGCTGCGCAGCCCGCAGCCTGTCCGGAAAATGCTTCAGGAACAGGCGCGGGTTGTACCACAGAAGGCCTGCCATGATCGATAATGTGACGAGCGCCATTGCCCCGCCATGCATCAGGATCAAGCCGCCATCGAGCGTCATCTCTCACTCCGGCGTTCGGAGTCTCAAGCACCTTCTGCCGCCTTCGCCGGCTTGTCATGCTCGAGCACGACGGGCTTTGGCTCTTCGATCTGCGCATCGGCCGGGCGCGTGGTCGAGGGATTGGCCTTGGTAAGGTCGACGGGAGTCGCGCTGAGGCCGAGATTGATGAACCCGACCTCCGGCTTCTCGCGCACCACGATGCGCACATCCTCGCTCTTGTCGCCATATCTGGTGACGCCATCCCACACCACCGGCGGCAGCGAGCCGCCAAGCGCTGCTGCGAGCGGCGACAGGCGGCCGGCTGGTGCATTGCCGCCTTCGCCATAGGTGTTGTCGCGGATCACGAAGTCACGCGGCAGCGGGTTGTACTCGGCATCCTTGAACTCGTTCGAGTACGAGATGACCATCACGTGCGCCGTGCCATTCTTGTCGAATTCGTTGTTGAAGACGTGAACGTTGCGGTTCGCCATCAGCAGCACGCCCGTGCCCGTCGGCACGTTGGCGACGATGTTGCCCGGCGGGGCGAAGTTTGGCGTGTCGTTCTCGTAGACCTTGTTGTTGAAGACACGGGTGGAGTGCCCGCCCTTCATCGGGAGATCCGGAAGGTCGAACACCAGGATGCCGCCGGCATTCTTGGTGGCGACATTGTCGTGCACATCGGCGAACTTTGAATTCTCGATCTCGATGCCGGCCACATTGTATTCCGCGCGGCTGTTGCGGACGATGATGTTCTCCGACTGCCCGACATAGATCCCGGCGTCGGACGCGCCGCTCACCGTGACGCCGTCGATCAGCACGTTCTTCGATTCGACCGGATAGACCCCATAGGCGCCATTCTCCGCCTTCGGACCGCCGGTCCAGATCACCTTGAGGTCCCTGTAGGTGATATTGTCGGCGCCCTTGGACTTGATGCCATCGCCCTTGGGATCCTCCATCGTGAAGCCCGTCACGGTGACATTGTCGGAGGTTATCAGCAGGCCCTCGCCTGCCCCTGTCTGGCCCTTGAAGGAGATGAAGGTCTTGTCCTGGCCGGCTCCCTTGATGGTGACATTGTCGACTGTCAGCGACAGTCCATCGGTGAAATCAAACCGTCCTTCGCCGATCTCGATCGTGTCGCCGGCCTTGGCTTCGATCAGCCGCTTCTGCAGGTCGGCATAGGCCGTCTCGCCCGGCACGAGGGCGGCCGGCTTGGCCGGCTCTGTCGGGCCGCAGGCTGCCGCCAGCGCCATGACCGAAACTGCCGCGAACATGCTGCGCATCGCGCCCTCCCTCTGGGTGTTGCCTGCCCGGGACTGTCGGGGTCAGCGGGACGATGTCAAGCTGCCGAAACGGAAGCGGCCGCCCCTGGGGAAGGGGCGGCCGCAGGCGACCGGCGTTGATGAGAGAAGCGGGCGCCAGGCCGCGGGGGATTGCCTCGTCTAGTTGGTCAGCGCCCAGAGCACGAGGCCCGTGGCGGCCGCGATCAGAAGGATCTCGCCGGTGTCGTGGTCCCGGTAATAGTGCTGGCCATAGCGTGGCGGCGGGAGGCGGTAGCGATGATAGTCGTTGATCACCACGAAGTTCGAGTGGTGCGGGCGATGGCGGAAATAGTCGCCGCGACCCCAGTGATGGTGACGACCGCGATCATCGTACCAGCCACGATGATCGCGGAGGTAATCGCTCCGATAGTCACGGCGATGATCGCGACGGTCGTCTCGCCAGTCATCGCGGTAGCCGTCACGATAGCCTCTGCGATAATCGCGATCGTCCCAGTCGCGGTCGTAGTCGCGGCGGTCATGTTTCCGGCGACGGTGATCGTCGTCGGCGAAGGCAGGAGCCACCGCGGTCGTCGCGATCAGACCCGCCAGGAGCGAGGAAGCAATGAGACGCATGGGGCACTCCTTTCAGTCTCGTAGCCCCACAACAACACGCCGAACCTGAACGCAGCACGACTCATCCGTTCATATTGGGGGCAATGCCCCCGTTCATCTCTGAAGCACATGAAATCAAACACTTAGTGAGACCAGGTGTGTGAGAATTTCTGCGGATTCCGCGCACGGCGCTCCCAGAGCGCGCTTCCAGACCGGCTAGCCCGGCCGCGCGGCCTCAGGCTGCGGAGCGATCCTGGCTGAGGCTGATCGCTGCCTTGATCCAACCCTCGACCTGCTCGCGCCCGGGCGGGGCGCCATCGCGCAGGAGCCGTTTGCCCTCATTCGACGCCGCAAAGAGGCCGATCGCGTCCAGCAGGGAATCGGCGTCGATGCCGGCCAGGTCCTCGAGGCTGGAAACCCCTGAGCCGACGAGAATCTGGGCATTGGTCCCGCTGAGTTCGGGCACCGAGCAGGCCAGCAGGGCCTGCGACTGCCAGTCCCTGATGACGCCTGCATTGATATGGCTGGTCTTGATGCGTTGGGCGGCGTCCTCAGGCGTCAGGGCCAGCAGGTCGCCAATCGTATTCACGCCGATGACTTCCAGCCGGCTGGCGGTCTTGGGGCCGATGGACGGGGCATCGACCACGCGTTGTTCCCGCGTCAGCCGGGCGCTGGCGTTGCCCGGTGCAGCAGCGGTTGCGTTCGCTGGCGCGGGTCTGGAACTGGCGGGGACACGGGCCGATGCGGTTTTGGCGGTAGCTGGTTTCGCGGGTCGTGTTCGCCGCGTCACGCGTGGCTTGGCCCCTTTTCCATTCGCGGTGCCGGTCTCGCGCGGCCAGTGGCAGTCGAGACTGGAGAGCGGGACCTTGAGCACCTCCTCGGCAAACAGTTTGCGGACGACGCGGTCATCCTCGCTCAGGGTTGCGCGGACCTTGCCGGTGCGGCGATATTCATCGTACTGCGCGCCAACCAGTCGCCGTTCGACGAGATCATCGATGACTTTTGACGCCGTACGCGCTGGGGCGCTTGCGGCCACGACCAGCGTGTCCAGCGTGAGGTTGACCTGCGGCGCATCAGCCTTCGCTTCGGCAATGGCGCGATCGAGAATTCGCGCCAGCATGACCGATGCGTAGCCCATCAGCCGCGCCACCACGTCCTTCATCTCCTGATCGAGTCCCGCGACAGGCTGGCGACGGCCGAGGGCGAAATCATAATGGTCGATCAGGGTCTCATACTGCTTGTTCGAGAGCTTTGCTGCGGCGATGATCATCTGCTCGATCCAGTCATCTCCAGCGGGCGCCGCCACCTCCGGAAAGCCGAGATCCTGCGACAGGATCAGCAGCAGTTCCGGAAACGCTTTCGATAACGACCATTCGACCGCCCGATGTATCGCGCCCTCTTCCTCCGTCTGGTGGGTATGGAAGGGCTGCAGCGGGTCGACCGCATAATGGCTCATCACGCCGGCGCAGTAGGCGGCGTGACTCCAGTCCTTTGCCCGCAGCGCGCGGACGGTGCGGTTATACCATTCGCGCGCAGACTGAGGTGCGCCGCCCCAGTTGCCGTCGCGCACGTGCAGCACGTGATTCTTGAAGTCCTTGAACACCTCGTCCGGAGCCTTGGCGCCTTCGAGGTAAGCGTCGCGATGCCGGAGGAAGAGGTTGCGCCAGCGCGCGGCATCCGCGGTCTTGAGATGGTCGAGCGCGAGGATGGCAAGCCGGTGGTGATTGTTGCGACACACCGAATCGAGGACGAGCCGGTAGCAGGCCGACATTGCGCAGGCTCCCTTGGACGTAGGCCGTCGATTGGGCGCTATTGCGGTTAGCGAGCGGTTAAGGGCTTGTTTCACGGCGACAAGCGCCCCTCAGGGCGCAACCGCGCCCAGGCGAACCGGTCTTTTTGCAGCTTGCCTCTGGTGCGGCGGCCCGCCGCACCCACTTTGCGCCAGCGAGCCTTACTCGCGCGGGTTGGGCACAATCAGAAAAGGGGACGTCGCATGCAGGCTTACATTCTTCTCGACCGCTCGGGTTCGATGCAGTCGCTCTGGGTGGAAGCACTCTCGTCCGTCAATGCATTCGCAAAGGAACTCGCCAACAAAAAAGACGGCCCGGCTGTCGACAGCCATGTGACGCTGGCCGTGTTCGACAGCCAGGAAAGGCTGCAGTTCGATGTTCTGCGGAAGAAGCAGCCGGCTCTGCACTGGGACAATGTCACAGACCGCGACGCCTCTCCGCGCGGAATGACGCCCCTGCTCGACGCCATCGTGCGCACCATCGCCCTGGCTGAGGCCGACAACCCGGACAAGGCCGTCATCGTCATCATGACGGACGGCCATGAGAATGCCTCGCGTGAGGTGACCCGCGATGGCGTCAAGGTCGCGCTCGAAAGGGTCAGGGCCAGGGGCTGGGAAGTCGTCTTCCTCGGCGCCAACTTCGACAACATCTCGGATGCTTCATCCGTCGGTGTCGCGGCGGCCCAGCAGATGGCGATGTCGGCCGGCACGATGGAGCGCTCGCTGGCGAGCCTTGCCCGCAAGTCGCGCGTCTATGCCGCTTCGGCGCGCGGCGAGGCGCCGATCGCGTTTGACGAGGAAGACCGCGCCATTGCGAAGGAAGCGAACGTCAAGAACAAGTCGTGAGGCGGCCAGAGACCTGAAGGGAGATGGCGGGCGAGCAATCGCCCGCCATTTTTCCGTTTCGTCAGTGCCGGAAATGCCGCATCCCGGTGAACACCATGGCAAGGTCGGCCTCGTCGGCGGCCTTGATCACATCCTCGTCCCGCACCGAACCGCCCGGCTGGATAACCGCTGTCGCGCCCGCCTGTGCCGCCTGCAGAAGCCCGTCGGCAAACGGGAAGAAGGCGTCGGAGGCGCACACTGATCCGATCGTCTGGGGCTCGGCCTTGCCGCCCTGTGCGGCGGCCGCGTCTTCGGCCTTGCGACGCGCGATGCGAGCCGAGTCGACACGGCTCATCTGCCCCGCGCCGATGCCCACCGTCGCGCCATCCTTGGCATAGATGATCGCGTTCGATTTCGTGTGCTTGCATACGCGAAAGGCGAACAGCAGGTCTGCGATCTCACGCGGGCTTGGCTTGCGCCTGGTGACGACCTTGAGATCCGCCTCCATGATGCGCCCCACGTCGCGGCTCTGAACCAGCAAGCCGCCCGCAACCGTGCGCACCGTTGTGCCAGGCTGGGCCGGATCGGGCACGCCATCGGTCAGCAGCAGGCGCAGGTTTTTCTTGCGCGCGAACACGGCGAGTGCGGCTTCGTCGGCGCCCGGCGCGATGACGACTTCCGTGAAGATTTCAGTGATCGCCTCGGCGGTCGGCCCATCGAGTGGAACGTTGACGGCGATGATCCCGCCAAACGCGGACGTCGAATCGCAGGCGAGTGCGCGGCGATAGGCCTCGATAACAGTCTTGCCCACCGCAACGCCGCACGGGTTGGCATGCTTGATGATCGCCACGGCGGGAGAGATCCTGGGGTCGAATTCGGCAACCAGTTCGTAGGCGGCGTCCGTGTCGTTGATGTTGTTGTAGCTCAGCTCCTTGCCCTGCATCTGGCGCGCCGTGAGCACGCCTGCGCGACGATCAGGCCCTGCATAGACAGCCGCTGTCTGGTGCGGGTTCTCGCCATAGCGGAGCGTCTGCTGGAGCTGGCCGCCAAATGCGCGCCACGCTCCGGCGTCTTCGCCGACCTGGCGCCAGTACCACTCCGAAATCGCCGCATCATAGGCTGCAGTACGCGCATAGGTCTTGGCGGCAAGCCTCCGGCGGAGTTGCAGCGTCACGCCGCCCTGCTCCATCTCGCCCAACGCCGCATCGACATCGGCGCCATCCGTGCAGACCGTCACGAAGTCGGCGTTCTTCGATGCGGCGCGCAGCATCGCCGGCCCGCCGATATCGATGTTCTCGACGCAGTCTTCGAAGCCGGCCCCGGACTGCACCGTCGCCTCGAACGGATAGAGATTGATCCAGACGAGATCGATGGGCTCGATCCCATGGGCCGCGGCGTCCTCTGTGTGGGTGGCAAGATCGCGGCGGAACAGCAATCCGCCATGGACCTTGGGGTGAAGCGTCTTGACCCGGCCATCCATCATCTCCGGAAAGCCGGTGAGGTCCGCGACATCCCTTACGACGAGACCCGCCTCCTTGAGCGCTTTCGACGTACCGCCGGTCGACACCAATTCCACGCCGCGTGCAGCCATGGCTTTTGCCCGCTCGACCAGACCTGCCTTGTCGGAGACTGAGATCAGCGCACGCCGAACGATGACGCGGTCGGGTGCGCTGGTGTGGGTGGCTTTGGGGGCTGACATGGTTGCGACTCCAGCACTGGCTGGGCGCCGGATAGCACCGGGGCGACTGTCTTGAAACCGTCAGGCTTGCGGCATTCCGGCGGCGTGCAGGCTGGCTATCGCGTCATCACGAATGTCGACCATTCGAGGCGTGATCCGAAGGCTTCCCAGGCGTTTTCAAGACCGCTTGCCTCAACATGCGCCCACAAGCGGCGGATCGCAGCCGAATCGCCGCTCACGAGAAACATTGCGGTGGAGCGGTCGAGCGACAGCTCGCTGGCCTCAAGGCTGGCGCCACTGCGGTCGATAGCGTCAAGGGTCCGGCGGACAAGCCGATCCTGACGCTCGCTGTCGCAATAGGCTTCGCCGTTGAAGAGCAGGACGCGCATTTCCATGACACTAGAGATGGCCTCGCAGCGTCGCGGATCAATACCCTGGCTAATGGACGTTCACGACCGGCTCGCCCCAGGCGTCCTCGGTGAAGATTTCCGGCGCAAGCGCCTTCATCATCGACAGGGAGGCCTGCGGATCCCTCCGCGCCGCATAGGATACGATCGCGTCGAGCCGCGCCTGTACCTCTGCAATCGGCGGCGACCCGGTATTGGCGACTTCCAGAACGCCATCGATCGGGGTCGGCTTCACCTGCTCGCGATCGTAAAAGACAGTCTCGGTCAGTTTTTCACCGGGCCGGGGACCCGTCACGCGGATGAGGATGTCCTGACCTGGCGTCAGTCCCTTCATGCGGATCATCGTTTCGGCGAGATCGATAATCCGGACCGGCTCGCCCATGTCGAGCACATAAAGCGTTGCCTCTTCCGATTTGGAAGTTGCCGACATCGCTGCCGCCTGCAGGACGAGGGCGGAAGCTTCCTCCACACTCATGAAGTAGCGCGTCATGTCGGGATGCGTGACCGTGACGGGGCCGCCTTCCGCGATCTGGCGCTCGAACAGCGGCGCAACCGAGCCTTTGGAGCCCAGCACGTTGCCAAACCGCACGAGCGAGAAGCGCGTGCCCGGCGCAGTTGGCGCGAAGGCCTGGATGAAGAGTTCGGCCGCCCGCTTGGTCGCACCCATCACATTGGTCGGGTTCACGGCCTTGTCCGTCGAGATGAAGATGAAGGACTTAACGCCGCGATCAGCCGCGATCGTTGCACAGCGTCGCGCTCCCAGGACGTTTGTGAGGATGGCCTCGTTCGGATTCTGCTCCATCAGCGGCACATGCTTGAGTGCGGCGGCGTGGATCACCAGATCCGGCGCAGCTTCATGCATCGCCTGTTCAAGGCGCACCTCGTCGCGAATGTCGCCGATGACCATGCGTCGGAGGACGTTTGGGTAGGCGCGCGAGAGTTCCTGATCGATCTCGAAAACATTGAACTCGGATGCATCGTAGATGGTAAGCTCCGATGGGCCCAGGGCTGCGCATTGCCGGGCGAGCTCGCCGCCGATGGTGCCGCCCCCGCCGGTGATGAAGACGCGGGCGCCGGAGACCAGTTCGACCACGGGGGCCATGTTCAGCCGCCGCTCCGGCCGCGCGAGGAGGTCAGCGGGACGGATCTGCTGGAGCATGGCCTTTGCCCCGATCCGCAGAAGCGTCGCCTTGCGCGCCGAGGACACCGCCAGCGCTGCATCCATCGTTCGGCGATCTTCCGGGGGCGCGGCGATGGCAATCCACGGAAGTTCGCCAAATCGTGCCGTGTAATGATCGAGCAATTGGGCCAACTGATCGATGCCGCCCATGACCTGGACGCCTTCTATGTCGCGTCCGTAATGCTGGCCCGACGTCTCGACGATGCCGATGGCGCGGATGGGCGGACCTGACGGGGCCTTGCGCGAGGCGCGCAGCGCCTCCGCGACATGAGCGGCCGGACCAACGACGATTGCACGCGGGGCATAGGGGGGCTCGCGGCGTAGGATGGCAATGAGATCGCCCGTCGCCCTCCCCCGCGCCCAGAGGCGGACGACCATGAGCAGCGCCAGCCAGATCGGGAACTGGAGGTAGATGCTGGCGATGGGAAAGTCCTGCAGCGTCTTGGCCAGGATCAGGATCGGCAGCGACATGAGGTGGGTGAGCGCCATCGCCTGGAAGATCCGGACCACGTCGCGCAGCGATGTGTGGCTCCAGACCTGGCGATGAACGCCGCGCAGCCACATGGCGAAGGCGGCCGCGATCCCGAAAGCGATCGAGACGAACAATTCCAGCCAGGTTGGCGCGCTGCCGCCCGAGAACAGGTAGATGATATGTGTCGCAAGATACAGAGCGACCATTCCGGTCGCGACATCATAGGCAAAGCAGATCGCCTTGGCTTCGATTGCCGCCCGGCGTGCGGACACCTCTACGCTATTCACTCCGTCCCCCTAGTCCTGTCCCCCGTGGACCCGCGACAGGGCCCACCGCACGCGATTTGGAACCTGCGACCCGTCCGGAGTCGGGTCCGCAACCCCGCGAATCACGAGTTGTCGCGTCTTCTGCGCGACATCGCACCCCCAGTAACGCGAATCCTCGATCGAAAGCAAAGTTTCGCTGCGGAATCGCCACACATGCTGGCGCCTCGGAAGACCAAGGTACACGGTCTTCTCGTCAGGGCCATCCGCCACCTGCACGCCGGGATGCAGGTGAAAGCGGATTTCGAAGGGAATGAGTCCGCCCGGAAACAGCGGCGGGGTCTCGGACATCGGCCGCGACAGGCTGTCCTCCCCTGTGATCCGGCTGCCATTCATCGCCACATAGAGCCTTCGCCTGTAGATCAGGCCGTGCCGCACCCGCCAGCCTGCATGCTGGCCCTCCAGGAGGTACTGGTCGCCCTCTTCCATTCGCCGCACGGCCAGCTGGGCCGGCCCGTCAGGCGCGCGTGCGCCCGTTGTCGAATCAGGCGAGAATACTGCCGAATCCTCACCGTTCAGCGACAGGACGGAATGCGCCGCCGTGCGCCGGGAGGCTTCGCGCAGCTCGGGGTCGAGATCGGCGTTCGCCCCGCACGAGGTGATGATCCGTTCCGGTCCGTCATCGACGGACAGGGCGAGCGCCCCGGCATGCGCGCGCGCCCCGTGCGGACGATCGGGACCGGGACCGGCGTCGATGTAGACGCAGAGTTCGGCAGCCTGGACGCGCTGGTAGGCCGAAAGACGCGCAAAGGAGAATTTCGAGTTCACCCCGCCATGCGGACGCAGCGCCGCCCGCGCCAGGCCATTGCTCGCATCGCCGCCGCCATTGGCCGTCACGATCCCGCTGTCGGCCTGCTGGAAAAAGCTCAGCATCGCAGCCATTCGCGGCTGCAGCTTGCCGAGGAAGATGGGAGCGCTCACTCCCAACCGAAGCAGCAATTCCTCGACCGCATGAATGTCGAGCAACGCCTCTGCGAGCGTCTCGGGACTGCGCGAAATGTGGCCGCCGTCGGGAAGGATCTGCGCGGCGCACTCGACTTCGAGCATGGCGAGGCCCTGTTCGAGCAGCTTGCGGCCGTCATCCGTCGCAGCGCCTGCAAGGCAGAGCGCGATGGCGATTCGGAAGCGTGCGACGGGATCCGTCTCCTCGACTCCACAGAACTGCAGATGACGCATCTGCCGTCCGATCGAGTCGAGCAGGGCCGCATGGGCATCCTGCCCCATCGGCTCGAACAGCCACGGCCCGGCGCAGAGGATATTCACCAGCCGGTCAGCGGTGACGGCGAGCCGCCAGCCGAAACTGTCCCACTTTCCGAAGGCCTCGACCCATGAGGCGACCAGTGATCGGCCGCGCGCCTCGCCCGCCGGGCCGCAGGCGCGAAGGTCACGCAGCCAATGGAACCGATGGATGCGGTCGGCAAAGTGGAAGGTCGGAAACTCTGGTCCCCAAGGCGCGTGGCCGTCGGGCGTCTCGACATGCGACATGCCGAAGCGCCAGCGGCCGGCAAGGATGGCCTCGCCCCGGGCCCTGTTGGCGGGACGGTTGTCGGTTGGCAGCGCTGTCAGGGCCGTGGGCCCGGGCCCGGAGATGCGCAGGCGGTGGACGGGCGAGACGTTGATCTCCGCCCCGGTCTTTCCGACGAGGTCGAGCCACTGGGCGTATTCAGCTTCCCGGCCGATGCCGCCCGGTGCTGGCGGCGGAAGAGGAGGATGCGACATCGCTGGCCCTCACCCGCCGCGAAGGGCGGCAATCTCCGCTGCATAACGCGCGGCGCCCTTTCCGAAAATCGCCGAGCCCGCCACCAGCGCGGTGGCGCCCGCCGCGATGACAGCGGGGGCGTTGGACGGCACGATGCCGCCATCGACCTCAAGGATCGTCCTCAGCCGCGCGCGCTCGATCCTGTTGCGGATCGCCTCGATCTTGCGCAGCTGGCTGTCGATGAACTTCTGACCGCCAAACCCCGGATTGACGCTCATCACCAGGATCAGGTCGAGATCCTCGAGGACGGGATCGAGCACTTCGGCAGGCGTTGAGGGATTGAGCGCTGCGCCGGCCTTCTTGCCCAGCTTGCGGATGACCTGCAGCGTGCGGTGAAAGTGGGGCCCGGCCTCAGGATGCGCCGTGATGATGTCGGCGCCGGCAGCTGCGAACGCTTCGAGATAGTGATCAACCGGCGCGATCATCAGGTGGACGTCGAACGGCTTCCTCGTATGCGGCCGCAGCTTCTCGATCACGACGGGACCGATGGTGATGTTGGGCACATAGTGGCCGTCCATGACGTCGACATGGATCATGTCGGCGCCGGCCTCGTCGACGGCGCGGACTTCCTCACCCAGTCGGGCGAAGTCTGCCGCCAGAATCGAGGGCGAGATCAGCACGTCGGACATGCGCTCGGCCTAGCAGCGCCCCTTGTGTGGCGCAACCTGCCGCACGGCAAACCGCCCGGACCTGAAGAGGCCCGGGCGGCGAATGCGCCTGGAGGCGCTGGAGGTGGATCAGTAGCCGTATGCTCTGTTCTGCGGCACCACGCGGGCGCGCTCGCCATACTCGATCAGCACGGGCGTGCCGGCCGGCATGGCGAACTCGCCGGCCTGCGCGACAGAGACAAGCTCCCCGGACGGCAGGCGGATGGTGTAGGCAAAGCCGGGCTGGGCGCCGGCCGATTTGCCGATCGCATTGCCCGCGACGCCGCCGAGGATTGCGCCGCCAATGGCGCCTGCGGTGTTGGCCTTGCGGCCGCCGCCGAGCTCGGAACCGGCAAGACCACCGAGGGCTGCGCCCGCGAGCGTGCCGATCTTGGCTGACTGTTGAGAGCCTTCAATCGTGATCGGGCGGGCAGCGACGATGGTGCCCTCCTCGACGCGCGCGATGCGGCCGACCTGGGAGGGATCATAGGTGTTGGCGCCAAGACCGCTGGCGCAGCCGGCGAGCGCGGTCGCGAGCACGACGAAGGCGACCGCGAACGCCTTCTGGGGCTTGGCGATCGTGAGAGGACGGAAGGCCTCAAAGCGGACGCGGGCCGTTTCGGCGGGGGCGTGGATCGTGGTATCCATCTTTATGTCTCCGACGGGACGGCAGCGGGGGAGGACCCGTCCCTACACACACAAGGTATCAGAACCGACTGAACCGAGGCTGAACCCAATCGTTCGCCTTCGTTGCTTATCGAGGGCAAGAATGTGGCGACTTTCATGAAGCGCCGTCCACAATCCCGGTTCATCCGTATCCCGACGCGTGTGGGAATGGCGATCCCTTCAGATGCGTTCAAGTCGTGCGATAAAAAAAGCATCTGCATTTAGCGATGCGTTCTGACTTTCATCGCGGGGCGCGTCTTTCACGACACGCTCTGCGCGGGGCAAAGTGAGCACGTCTCCCTGCAGGGTTAACGAAGACTCAAAGCCGCCTATCTCCGAAGGGGAGATCGCGAGCCGCCGCCACGCGCCTCCGGCGAGTGCGCCTGCGATGACCTCGGCCCCCTCCTCCAGCGTCGGCGTGCAGACGGCGTAGACAAGGCGTCCACCCGGGCGGAGCATCTCGGCAGCAGCGTCAACGAGGGCACGCTGGATCACGGGGAAGCGGGCGAAGTCGCGGGGATCGCGGCGCCAGACGCCCTCGGGGTGTCGGCGGATGACGCCGAGCGCCGAGCAGGGCGCATCGAGCAGAACCGCATCGAGAGGCGACGCCGGTCGCCAGGTCCGTGCATCGGCCTCAACAATGTCCATGGCGAGCCTTGCGCGTTCGGCGTTCTCGCGCAGCCGGACAAGACGTTGGCGCGACATGTCGATTGCCGAGACTCTCGCGCCCAGGGCGGCGAGCTGCATGGCCTTGCCGCCGGGCGCTGCGCACAGGTCGGCCACGGCCTTTCCGTGCAGCTCGCCGAACAGGCGCGCCGGCAGTGCGGCGGCAGCATCCTGGACCCACCACACCCCGTCGGCATACCCGGGAAGCGCGCTCAGGGCGCCGGCGCCATGCAGGCGCAGCGATCCGCTCGGCAGGAGCTCGGCGCCGAGGCGATCCGCCCACAAGACAGGGTCTTCGCCTGGACGCAGCGTGAGATCGACCGACGGCTCATCGAGCTGGGCCAGCGCCATGGCGTCGGCGCCATCGACGCCGAGGGCGGATTTCAGCTTCGCCGCCAGCCAGTCCGGCCAGAGGGAGGTCACCGGAGCGCGGGTCCAGGCTTCGCGTTCGCGTACGGCGCGGCGCAGAACGGCGTTGACGAGCCCGCCGCCACGCCGCGCTTCGCTCCATTGGCTGGCGGCCTCGACGGTTGCCGAAACGGCCGCGTGCTCGGCGACGTCCAGCATCCACACTTGCGCAGCGCCGACGCGAAGCAGCGCGCGCAGGGCCGGCGCAAGCTCCCCAAGAGGTCGCTGCACCATGCCCCCCAGCGCCCAGTCGATGCGGCCAAGTCCGCGCAGCGTGGCGCCGGCCATCGCGCGAGCGAAGGCCCGGTCGGACCCTTCAAGGCGGTTGAAGGCGCGGCTCTGCTGCATGGCCGCTTCGAAGTCGAGCTTGCCATCGATCGCGGCGAGCACGAGCTCTGCTGCGGCGAGGCGGCTCTGCCAGCCGGCTGCGCGAGGGGATCTGTCGGTTGCCGGCGGCATGCGGGCGGCTTTAGAGGCTGAGCCCTCGCCTGTCACCCCGCCCGGCGCAAGCCCTCAGCCAGAGGTCAGAGCCGGAACAGCGCCTGGAACATGCCGAGCAGGCCGTCGAACTTGAGGCCCGCGTCAGTCACGGCCAGCGCATAGGCCGGCGCGCCGGCGAGGGCCTTCGGCTCGTGGTGCTCCGCCGCGTCGCGGTAGGAGAAGTCGCCGGGACCGAAGACGGCGCCGCTGTCGAGGTATTCGCCGTGTATGCAGAGGGTCAGCTCACGGCCCTTGTGCGTATGGCGCGGCACCGTCGTGCCGGGGGCGACGCGGATGATTTCCGCCTTCAGTCCGCCCACAGCGCCAAGATCGAGGCTGCGGATGCCGAGCCCGATCGTCTTCCAGCCGGCCTTGCCCTCGGCCGCCAGCACGGCCTCGCGCAGGCGAACCGGAAGGCCGCCAAGCTCGGGATAAGTCATCTCGCGCGTGGGCAGCGCGCCGCCGCGCTCGATCGCGGCAAACGTCATCGCCAGCGCATCGGCGGACAGGTCGACCGGCGTCTCGGACTCCAGCGCCGCGCCTGCAATCGCCTGGCCTTCGGTTTCCGATATCCCCCTCATTTCCATGAGGGTTTCAATGAAAAGGTCGAGCGCAGGTTGGGCTCGCCCGGAAGCCAGTGCCGCCCGGGTCGCATCGTCCAGTTCCGCGTTTTGGGTAATCCTGATCATCTCCGCATCCGTCAGCCATACCCCGTCCGAAGGGTGATACGTCGGCGTTTCCCCAGCGGATCATGTCTCGCATCAGTCATCGCCGAGCCTTGCCTTCATCTTTGCAAAGGCCAGCCGAATCCTCGATTTGACCGTGCCGAGGGGGGCGCCGAGCTTTGCTGCGATCTCGCTGTGCGACAGGCCCTCGTAGAACGCCAGCTTCAGCAGAAGCACCTGTTCTTCAGGCAGATCCTTCATGGCGGCGCGAACCCGCGCTTCGGTTTCCATAGCCTCCACACGGGCATCGGGCGCCTCCACGCCAGAGGGCAGGACCATCTCCTCTTCGGGGTCCAGCTCGGGCCGTTTCGACCGGCGAAAGAGATCGATCCGGCGATTGCGCGCAATCCGGAAGATCCAGGTCGAGGCTGAGGCCTGCGCCCGGTCAAACAGGCCCGCCTTGCGCCAGACCGTGACCATCACGTCCTGGACAATCTCCTCGGCCAGCGCGTTGTCCGCCCCAAGCCGCAGCAAGTAGGACTTCACCCGGGGCGCATAGTAGGCGAACAGTTCGGCAAAGGCGTTGCGGTCCTGTCGTATCGCCACAGCGCCGAGCAGGTCGGCAAAACGCGCGCGCTCCGCTTCGCTGAGCGTCTCGCCAGCCGGCTTGGTGTGTCCTTTGCCGCCCATCCCGTCCGGTCGCATGCCTTGGCCAGCCGCAGGGTCAATCGCGGCACCCGCTTGTAGGCACGGCCAGCGCCAGACGTGAAGACATTAGGTTGAGCCATCGACGCCGCCGAATGACGCGCCATCACCCTCCTCCTCGACGATGACCACACCCGGATTAAGGGGATCGGCGTGCTCGGCCCCCTTCTGGTCGGGCCCGAAGAGGTCGAGCTGGTTGGGATCGCGGCCCTTTGCTTTGCGCTTCGCCTTCATGCCAGGCTTGGTGAAGTAGAGATCGTCGGTGTGGTCCTCGGCCGGCGGCGCGGGCTTTTCCGCTTTCGCCCTGTCCTTCCTGGGCTTTGCTCCGCGCGCCCTGTCGGGCTTCCAGTAGGACACCGCAATCACGGGCTGGCCCCGGGCGTCTTCGTAGAGCTGCACGAACCCGCGGGCGACCCCAGCCTCGGCCTTGCCCTGCATCTCCTCGCGCTCGGCCGGCTGGGGCCGCAACCAGTCAATCACGAGGGTCACGGGCGCCTTGGCCAACGCGCGCGCCTCCCCGACCGTGCGCGCGCCGCCTTCGGCGTCGAGCGCTTCGCGGGCATTGGCGGCGATGGGATACTGCAGGGGCATTCTGGTCTGGAACCTAGTCGATCGCGGGCTCGGGCGCGGCATGCGTCATGGCCGCGGCACGCAAGAGCCGCGCCGCCGCGAGGCGCGCAAACGACAGGGTGACGGCCTTGCGTCGCGCGCCCGACAGGGCGGAGACTTCGCTTTCCCGCAGGATCGCGCCACCGAATCCGTCGCACACGATGAGCCCCACCTCGACCGGGATGCGCTCGCGCGGAAAATCGCAGTCGATCGCGAAATAGAACCGATCGCAGTAGGGTGCGTATTCCGGCCATTTCTGATCCGACCGGAAATCCTCTAGGCAGGACTTCACCTCAACGATGACGATCTCGCCTCGGGCGCCCACCGCCATCACATCCGCGCGGCGGCCATTGGCCAGCGTCACCTCCGTGAGCGAGGCGAGCCCGTGTTCGCTGAACATCAGCTGCACGCCGCGCACAATCTCGAGAGCGCGCCCGGGCGCAGCGGGATCACTGGAGGGCTGTGAGGCCGGCAAAGCTGCGATAGCCGACATGGAGGCTTGTTCCTGTTACGTACCGGTTATGGCGCCCCCAGGCGCCCAGGGCAACGCGAATTGACGCGCGCGATGAATTGCCGGCTGCTGCCGCCAACAGAAAAAGACCGCACCGGGTTTTCGGGGAGGACGAGATGAACGAGGCAGGCGCCGTGGCGCCCGACGAGGGCGCGACTTTCCGGAAGATCGCCTGGCGCGTCGTTCCGCTTCTTTTCCTCGGCTATATCGTCGCCTTCCTCGATCGCGTGAACGTCGGCTTTGCCAAGCTTCAGATGGCCGCCGACCTGGAATTCTCTGATGCGGTCTATGGCTTCGGCGCGGGCGTGTTCTTCATCGGCTATTTCGTCTTCGAGGTCCCGAGCAATCTCGTTCTCCGGAAAGTCGGCGCACGGATCTGGATGGCGCGCATCATGGTCACGTGGGGGATCATATCGAGCCTCTTCATGTTCACCGGCTCGGTGCAGTGGGGCCCGGTCTCGGCCGCGTTCGGCTGCACGGATGAACAGTTCACCTTCTACCTGCTGCGCTTTCTCCTGGGCGCAGCCGAGGCCGGCTTCTTTCCTGGTGTCATCCTCTATCTCACCTTCTGGTTTCCGGCCCAGCGCCGCGCTCAGATGGTGGCCTGGTTCATGACCGGGATCGCCGTCTCGAACATCATCGGCGCGCCTGTCTCCGGCGCCATCCTGCAGTACATGGACAATGTCGGCGGCATGCGCGGCTGGCAGTGGCTCTTCCTCATGGAGGGCATTCCCTCCATCGTCATGGGCGTCGTCCTCTTCGTCATGCTCGTCGATGGCCCGACGAAAGCGAAGTGGCTGGGCGAGGCCGAACGCAAGCTCATCCTGCGCCGGCTTGAAGAGGAGGCTGCGGCCAAGGGCGTCGTGGGCGAACGCCATGGCATCGCGCAGGTCTTTGGCGACTGGCGCATATGGGCGTTCGGCGTCGTCTACTTCACCGGCGCGCTGTGCCTCTATACGACCAATTTCTGGATGCCGACCCTGATTTCGGAGTTCGGCGTCGCGCCGGCCAATTTCCTGGAGATCGGACTGATCAGCATGGTCCCGTGGGGCGTCACCGCCATCGTGCAGGTGCTCTGGGCATGGAATTCCGATCGTACGGGCGAGCGGCGCTGGCACACCGCCGGGGGTTTCGCCATGTGCGTCGCGGGCATGACGATGCTGGCGCTGATCGACGGACAGCCCGTGCTGCAACTGGCGGCGCTGACGCTGGTGACCAGTGGAGCCCTGTGCTGGGTGGTCGCCTTCTGGTCGATCCCGACATCCCTCCTGTCAGGAGCGGCGGCCGCAGCCGGCATCGCCTGGATCAATTCGATCGGCAATCTTGGCGGGCATTTCGGACCTGACCTGATCGGTCGCATCCGCGAGGTCAATGGCGGCAATGCCGACATGGCCTTCCTGACGCTTGCCGGCGCCGCCGCGTTCGGTGGAATACTGATCCTGCTGGCGACGATGAAGCGGCCCGCGACGAGGGCGGCCTAGTTCATGAACGCCTTCTTGAACATGCCCTCGGGCAGTCCCGGGCCGCGCTTGGGATGGATCAGGAAGTAGTCCTTCCAGCGTCGCTTCGGATCGATCTGCGTCGATTCGAACATGTGCGAGTTGTCGTCGTTGAGCTGCCACATGCGGTAGCCAAGACCGAGGAAATAGTCGCGCACCGCCTCGCCCGACGATCCGAAATTGCGCTGCAGCGAGAAGGGATGAATCTCGATCAGGAGGCTCGGCAGGTCGCGCTCGATTGTCTTCCTGCCGCCTTCGACGAACCGGATCTCGGCGCCCTCGACATCGCAGCGGATGAAGTCGACGCGCGGAAGCTTCTCTTTTTCCATCAGTCCGTCGAGCGAGACGACCGCCGTCGGCTGGTCGATGAATTCGGTGCGGTTGCCGGTGGCGAGCTTCTCGTCCGACGCCGTGCCGCCCCGGTCGGTCACCACGCCATAGGCGCGGCCGAGATGGCCCGACATCTTCTTCGGCACCGAGAGGATCATGTTGCCTTCGGCCGAACCGATCGCCGCATTGTGTGGCACGACGTTCTTCAGTTTGTGCCAGCGCAGGAGCCGCGTCATGATCGCGTAGGAATAGTTCGACGGCTCGTAGACGTGGACGACGCCGCTGGGCCCGATGTGCTGCGAGAGCAGATAGGAATGGCGCCCGTCCGAGCCGCCGAAGTGAAGGCAGATGTCGCCCGGCTTGACGACTTCCTTCATGTAGGGCGCCTCCGGCTCCCATTTCCGGTCCTGCTTGTTGCGCTGGTAGATGCGCATGGTGGTGGCGAGGTTTCGGAAGCTTTCGAAGGACATGGACACGCGGGCAGCTCCGGCGATGGTGTGGGCGGTACAAAGCCCAAGTCGCACAAAAAGGGAAGCTGTTCCCTGCCGTGCCGGCCGCGTCACGTCGTTCCGTTTCGGATCGCCGCGCATTACATCCCAGCCATGACAAAGCCTGAACCCGACCGGATTCGCTGGGGCGCAGCCCCATCCCTCGACGATATCGCGGCCATGGCGCGACTGGCGCTCGACGGGCTGGACGAGCCTTTCCGCACCCACGCCCGCGCCGTGGCCATCAAGGTCGAGGACTTTGCAGACGACGAAACGCTGCGTTCGATGGCGATCGAGAGCCCTTACGACCTCACCGGCCTCTATTCCGGGGTTGCATTGACGCTGGAAACGCCCTCGGCCCCGAGCCAGATGCCGCCCATGGTGTGGCTCTACCGGCTGCCGATCCTCGATGAATGGGCGGCGAGCGAGGGCCTGGCGCTTGAAGACCTGGTCGCCCACGTCGTGATCCACGAACTCGGCCACCATTTCGGCTGGTCGGACGAAGAGATCGACAGCATCAACGACAGGGACGACTGATCGCTCAGATCATCCCGGCCTGGCGCATCTGCTCGATCAGGTCGGCCGGAACGGGCGAGGCGTAAGCGGTTACACCCAGCCGCTCGCGAACCCTGGCCGTCGGCTCGTTCCACACGCCTTGCCAGTCGACGCCCATGAGCGAGGGGGTTGTCCGCCCGTGGCGCCAGCCCGTCAGCGTCACCTCAAGCAGCAGCGGCACGCCTTCGGGCCGCTTCAGCGCCGCCTTGGTGAGGATGAAGGCGAGATACTGCGCCGAATAGTTGTGCCCGAACTGCGCCAGCTGGAATCCCGAGATGGCCGTTTCGTGCAGCGCTGTCAGATGATAGCCGCCCACAAGGTGCCAGAGATCGTGGCACTGCAGCGCCCGCGCATTGAGATAGTCGAGCGGCGGTGGCAGTTTCGACAGGCCAAGCGCATCGCGGTCCAGCACTTCAAGATCGAAATTGTTGTCGATCATCTGCCGGTAGAATTCATGACCGAGGGAGCCAGCCGGACACAGGGACAGCTCGTTCATGGTGAATTTCGGCGGCCAGCCCTGTGCCGCTGCGTCGGGCACGCCGGTGAAGGCAAGGCTCGCCCGCCCGGCGCGCGCCACAAATCCGGCATCGACATATTGGCCAAGGCTCGCCACCCGCGTGGTGAACGTGCCTGCGTCCGTCATCACCATGTCGTCGATCAAGTCCCAGAAGGGCGGCCATAGCGCTGTCGAGGCCTGCCCCGATCCGCGCGTCAGATCGACTGGCGGATGATCCTCGCCGAGCCAGCCGGCAGTGGCTGCATCATAGACATCGACAATTGTCTCCGGCTCGACCCACCCCGCCCGCGTCAGCAGCGCTGCGAGATCGGCGCCCGCAGCCATGTCGCCCTGCTTGGCGGCGCGCGCAAGCGAAACAGGATCGCCCCGGCCGGACTGAACGATGGATTCGAAACTCTGGGTAATGGCAAGGTCGGGCATGCATCGTCTCCGAGGGCAAACAAGACGTTAGGGTGCCGTCACCCGGCGTTCAAGCTCGCGCAAGGGCAGTTGCCGGTCGACACATCCGCGCTCACACTGCGGCCAATGCCAAGTCTTCCAGCTGCCCTGACCTTCACCATCCTGATCGCCCTGCTCGGCGCGTTCCAGCTGGCGCTTGCAGCTGGTGCGCCCTGGGGACGCCTGGCCTGGGGCGGCGGCCAGGCGCGGTTATCGACGCCGCTAAGGATCGGGAGCCTGATCTCGATCCTCGTCTACGCCGCCTTCGCCATTGTGGTGCTGGAGCGCGCCGGCGTTGTGAGTCTGCTGCCTTCTTCGGACATGGCCCGCATCGGAAACTGGGTGATTGCCGCCTACATGACGCTCGGTGTCGGAATGAACGCGATCTCTCGCAGCCGGCCGGAGCGTTATGTGATGACGCCTGTTGCGCTTGTGCTCAGCACATGTGCCTGGATCGTGGCGCTGGGCGCCTGACCGCGGGTTGCCCGGTCAGCGAACGGCCGTCTGGGGGCCATCGATGTAGACGTCTTCGGCAAACAGTGACTCCCCGCCTGCCCCCAGCATCATCGCGCACCCCGCGAAGGCCAGACCCATGAACAGGAAAGCCACAAGACGAGACAGCGTTTTTCCGTTTGCGCCGTTGGTCATGACCCGGTTCTGCATCATCCGTGCCGGTGGTAAGCTCAGGCCGCCTGGCCTGTTTCCATCGGCCTTGAGGCATGACAACTCCCCTGGTTGCGCGGGCTTGCGGCCACGATTGGGCTCTTTCGGGACCAAATGAGGCAGTCCGACACAATGAGCCGCTCATATCGACTGCTGAACGAGGCAAACCGGGATTCGCCATGCCGAATTGCCATGGTAAACAGCCGAGGAATTGGTCAGGCGTGGAGTGGGGTGATGGCGATTGCGCGATACGTAACGGGCCTTGCGCTGGCGGCGGCGCTGGCGGTTACTGCCGGCTGCGACCGGCTGGAGGAAGCCGGCAAGCTGGCCGGTGAGGCATTTGGGCAAATCACCGGCGGCGGCGCAGACGAACCGCCTGTTCTCGTCCTCACCGATGAACAGATCCTCGCGGCCGCCTCCATCGATGACCGCGCCCTCTTCGGCCCGATGCAGGCGCCCGTCGCGCTTACAGCCATCAATGTCGACGAGCTGATCCAGACCCAGCGTTTCTTCGCTGTCGGATCCGTCATCGCCAAGCCGCGGACCGAGATCTCCGAACCCGTCCTTGAACCGGACAGTTTCAGCATGTCGACGACGCCGTCCGACGACATGAGCGTCATGAACACCAACGATGCGCCGCTGCCTGAATCGGCGGCTGTCGCTGAAGGTGAGCCGATCAAGGAGGCGCCGCCCGCCACTGCCACCGGCGCCCCTGAGTCGCTGCGCGTGACCAGGGACGGCGCGCCGGCAATCCTCCGACCGGGCATCGCCCGTCCGCGCGCCGAGATCAAACTGCCCTCAACCACGGAGCTTCGCCGGCAAGCCCAGGTGGCGGCGCCCGAAGCGCTCAAGGAAGCGGTGCGTGACATGGGCGTGCAGCTCAACGCCGATGCCTTGCGCAAGGCGCGACAGTCGGCTGAACAGACAATGCGGGCCAACAGCCAGACCGCCCAGGCGATCGGCGACGAAATCGCGCGCAAGGCGGCCGACGCCGCAGCGCCGCTGCCCAAGCCTTTGCAGGTGCGTGCGCGCCTCGACGTCGAGCAGGCTGTCGTCGCACGCGACAAGGCGGGACAGGCGCTCGAACGGCTCGGCCTCTCCGGCATCGTCACGCCCGGCGAAGGCGGCCAGATGCGGATCACGATCGGCGTCAACCCGACACAGTTGCGCGACGGCCGGATCGATCTCGACCAGGTCGCCTCGATGCGCGCGCTCTTCGCCCCGACCAAGAAGAGCGACGCCGAGGAATGCGCCGGCGGGCCCGATGTCGAAAAACTGAAGCAGGACCCCGTTCTTGCGACCGAGTGCGTCGTGAAGGTGCTGATGCAGACCGGCGAATACGAGTATGTCGAGAAGGATTACATCTTCACCAACCAGATGCTGCAGAAGCCAAAGCAGAAGCCCGTCACCGTAACGACGGGCTCGCGGCCGAACGATCCGCTCTACGGCCTGCAGTGGCATTTCCGGGATAACGGTTCGGCCGCCGGACAGTCGGCGGGCGGGGCAGGTTTTGGCGGGTTCTGGGACAGGGCCAAGCTGACAGGCTCGCGCGATGTCGTGGTGGCCGTCGTCGACACGGGCATCCAGATGAACCATCCGGACATCAAGGACTCGCCCAATCTGGCGCCCGGGTTCGACATGGTCTCGGATCCGATCATGGGCAATGACGGCAATGGCCGCGACACCGACCCGAACGATCCGGGCGACAAGTGCAATCCGGATGATGCGACGGTCTCCGACTCCTTCCACGGCACGCACGTCGCTGGCACGATCGGGGTTGCGGCCACCAACAACTCCGCTGGCGTGGCCGGGGGGGCGTGGAACGTCACCATCGTTCCGGTGCGCGCGCTCGGTCGCTGCGGCGGCAAGCTGTCGGACATCAACGACGCGATACGCTGGGCCGCTGGCACGGTGCCGGCCCGCCTGTCGCCGACGCAGGAAATCTGGAACTCCAAACCGGCCGACATCATCAACCTGTCGATCGGCCTGTTCGGTCCCTGCCCCGCCTCGATGCAGGCCGCGATCAACGACGCCGTCGCCGCCGGCGCCATCGTTGTCTCGGCGGCCGGAAATGCGCGCGTCGATACGCAGTACTTCGCTCCCGGCGGATGCCAGAACGTGATCTCCGTCGCCGCAAACGATGCACGCGGACAGCTGACCCCGTACTCGAACTTCGGCGCCAACGTGTCGATCATGGCGCCCGGCGGCGACATGGCGCGCGATGATGACCGGGACGGACGGCCCGACGGCATCCTGTCGACCAAGTTCATGAAGAACTGCACCGACCCGGCCAACCCGGGCGCGACAGTGGCGCAGTGCTTCTACGCCTTCGAGAACGGAACCTCGATGGCAGCCCCGCATGTCTCCGCGGCGCTGGTGCTCCTCAAGGCGAAGTATCCCGCTGCAGTGCCCTCGGAGTTGAAGACCCGCCTGCTGCAGGCCTCGATGCCGCGGACAAACGCCCAGTGCTCAGGCGCCTGCACCGCCTACCCCGGGTCGACGCCCATCCCGGGATCGCCTGACATGTGCTATCGCCCGTGCGGGGGGCGGATGCTGAACCTTGCGAACGCGCAGCTTCAGTAGACACTCTGGGAGCAAGGAGGACATTTTTCAGCGAGCGAGGGGCGCGCCAGAGCCCTGCCGCCGCTGGGATAAGTCCTCAGGAGAAGGGACGAATGTCGTGACAGAAGCGCCCCGGGCCGAAAACGCGGACAGCCGGCTGAAGGCCGCAGGCCCGACAGCGGCTGCCATTGGCATCATCACCACGATTGTGGGGGTCTCCCTTCTTGTGACAGCTCCGGACCGTCCGGCCCGCCAGGTGGAAGAGGCCGCACTCCTCGCCCCAGCCGCAGCGACCGCCGCGCCGGAACCCACTCCAGCACAACCCCTCTTGACCGGACCGGCTGACGGCGACCCGCCGCTGATCGGCGTGCCGCAGGTGCAAAACCAGCCCGGCGCAACCGGCGCAGTCCAGACCAGCGTCGAGATTGTGGTGAAATTCAAGGACGACGGGCGCGTTAAGGACATCATCGACGCCTTCTGGCGCGACCAGGCGTCCGCGAAGGCAAAGTTCGACGCCTGGAAGGCTAACCGCCCCGAGTTCGCCGGGCTCCGGCTCGACCGTGTCACCTTTTCCAACGAGCTGGTGCTGGTGCATGATGGGTCGGGGCAACCCGCCCAGCGTCCCGCCATCATGCGCGCGATTGCAGCCAGGCTGGGCGCCGCTTCAGACATTTCCTATGCAGAGCCAAAC
>Ga0172367_10001488_pt1 | contig 33679 bp, 25 predicted proteins | sample Lak10m_FD_114542 | JGI IMG/M metagenome (GOLD analysis project Ga0172367, IMG submission 114542) | Freshwater microbial communities from Kabuno Bay, South-Kivu, Congo - kab_022012_10m | ecosystem: Environmental > Aquatic > Freshwater > Lake | place: Democratic Republic of the Congo: South-Kivu...
AGCCGTTAACACATAGCTTCAGACAAGGCGCACGCGCCCGCCGAGTAGCGGAGCATACACTTACGTATGTGAGCAGCGAGGCAAGCGTGCAACGAAGTATCAAGCTATGTGTTAACGGCTATACCAATCGTGAATGGTAGCTTGCGTTCAGGATGCTAAAAATTTTGCAGCAAGATCGTCAAAAATTACTGGAATTTCTTTGGCAAATCCGGACAAGCAATCGATCATTAGCAGGCGTATTTGTGGGTGAGCATACTTGGTACAACGTAATTCAAAAATGTGACGCCATTCGCGCAAATTGGCAGTAACTACGATTTCCACTTTTGTTGCATGTGGTAAAACTTCTCGTGCTTGTTCTGGTTTGTCTCCGGCTTGAATTGCAGCCAAATAAGATTTTTCTGCAAATTCCATTGCTTGGAGCCAAATTTGTTTTTGCTCTTCTGAATAATCAGTGTCGTCCCACCACACTGGTTTGATGAATTCAATGTTGTGATATTTAACATAACGAGTACTTTCCTGGCAGAAGCTACAGAGGCGGTGTCGTACCAGTTCATGAGTGACGCCGCGATTGGTGACAAAGCGCACCGAAGCAGAGGCGTGTTCAATTACGGCTTCATGTTTTAAATCAACAACGTGTTTTGCAAATTTAATTGCCGAAGTTTCAGTAATGCGTTGTTCTGATTTATAACAGGTGCGCCCAGCCAGCTCAATAATTGCTAATGGATTAATTGGTTTTTGTACCCATTCCCACGATTGATCGATGATTTGCATTTTTTCTCCTTTTCACAAATACCAGTCAGCGGATGTTAGATGACGGGATTTTAATCATTTTAATTAATTCTTGCTTGAAATTATTTTCAATTGTTTCGTTTGCTTCGTTACAAGTTGGCGAAAAAATTAATCACCGTTTCCTATATTAACTTTGCCTCTGCAAATGAAAAACATTCATTGTTACCGACGATAATATGGTCCAGAACTTTCACGTCGATTAGTTTTAGCGCTTGCTGGAGTTGTTGAGTGACAAGATGATCATCGGTGCTGGGATGCAATGAACCAGAGATGTGATTATGCATGAGAACTATGGCTGCAGCATTATGTTGTAATGCAATTTTTACTACTTCTCGTGGATAAATGGTGGCGCGGTTGACCGTACCATAAAACATTTCGGCATAGTGAATCAGGTGATGGTGATTGTCGAGTAGGGCAACGGCAAAAACTTCTTGTTGATGTTGACTAAGATGTATAGAGCAATAAAGCTTAGCGCCAGCGATACTGCCTATTTGTTTGCTATGATTAAGTTGATGGCTTAAATAGCGTTTACTCAATTCTAGTGCCGCTTGTAGTTGAACGTATTTGGCGGCTCCAAGGCCAGTAGCACTGCGGCAGAATTTTTTCTGTTCAAGATCAAGTAGTTTTTTAATACTGCCAAATTGCTGCAATAAATCACGGGCTATGTCTACTGCGGTTTTCCCTTTGATGCCACAGCGGATAAAAATTGCTAGCAACTCTGCGTCTGATAAAGCGCGCGCTCCGCGAGTTAGCAATTTTTCTCTCGGCCTTTCTTCCTTTGGCCAGTTGTTGATGCTCATTCTGTCATCATAGTTATGTTACGGCGCATTACACAATACGGTATTTTCGTATATAGCAATTGCTAATATGGTTTAGGCGTTAGCCGCAATCTTAGCCGAGCTGCAGCACGTAAAGTAGGCATTTTGTGGTAGTGCCGCGATGTTTGCGAATACCGACGTTTTTTGTATAGATGATCTTAAAATTATTTTTTTGTGCTAGTTCTTCAATATAGGCTGGTGCATGAGCGAAGCGTAGTGAACGTTGCAATTGATACGGATAGATTGAAGTTTTTTCGATGGTGAAGACGAAATAATTGCTCTGGCCTACTGACGCTAAAACCGAAATCTCATTTGCTGATGGTGTGTTTAATTTATGGTTGAGTTGGGGTAAAGCTTTTTTGAATAGTGCGCAAGATAGAGCGAAAATTTTAGTAAGATCACCAATATAGGAAAGCGTATCACCAGCAATCATTAAAACAGGGTAATCGAGTTTATATAATTTGGTGTTGTTCTCTTTTATTTCCTTTTCTTCGTGCTGATTTTTATCGTTTTTGTTTTGGATTTTTTCACCGTTATGTCTATTGCTAATGTTGGTATTTTTGTCTGTAACGTACTGAGTTAAGATTTCTTCAATGCTTCCTTGTTCTAATGCGGTATAAATATTTTTTTGTGCCGCAATCGTTAGCATTTTGGTTGAGAGATCAACTCCGATCAATTGGCGTGCAAAAGGGTAAATTTTTTCGCCGCACAACCCGGTACCACAACCCAAATCAAGAATATTGAGAGATTTATATTTTGGATTAATTGCAGTTACTATTGCATCGTAAAGCAGCTGTGGTGCTCGATATTCGAGCATGGCTAGGTGTTGATCGTAGGTGCGCGCATAGTTGTCGAAAAGATGTTGAACATATTCGCGAGGTGCGGTGGTTGGAGTTGATTTTATTACGTCTTCTGGCGTTTGGTTAGTATTGTCAGTTTTTATGCCAGCTAAAATATATGTAATTTCTTGATTATTTGGCTGCAAGCGCAAGGCGGTTTCATAATGTTGTTGTGCTTTAGTGTAATTTTGCTGTTTTAAATAAATTGCACCTAAATTGATATGTACTGCGGTCAAATCTGGTACTGTTGTGCGCGTTTGTGTTTTATTCATATCGAGCAACGTGGTGGGTGAGATTTGCAACGCTTCATTAAAATAGTTTATGGCATCCTGCAAGCGGCCAAGGTCGCTATAAATAGTTCCAAGGTTGTAATAGACATCAAAATCTTTACTCCACATGGCTAGTTGTAAAAAATATTTCAATGCGGCTTCAGGATCGTTGCGCAAAAGAAATGCCACCCCTAAGTTATAAAATGCTTCACGATGCAGTGGTTCTAGTTGAATGGTCTTTTTGAAATGCAAAATTGCGGCAGCAATTTTATTTTTTGTAAGTAATAGCGTCCCTAGATTGTGTTGGGCAGTGATATTGTTTTTGTCTATTCTTACTGTTCGTTGGTAGTGGTGTAGCGCGATTTCGATGTTATTTTGTTGTTGATAAATTTGAGCCAATTGACAATGTGCTTGAGCATGTTGTGGTTGTAGTTTAATGGTGATTTTGAAGTGTTCTATTGCTGTTGTTTCGTTGAGTGTCCCATCATCATTCGTAGGTGATTGCAGTAAAACCAAACCTAAATTGTAATGCGCATCAGCGTAATCTGGTTTGATAGTAATGGCTTTGCAATAGTATTCGATCGCAGTGTTAAAGTGTCTCAGTTGTTGATGAATTATGGCAAGATTGTTGTAAAGAGCTGCATTGTCTGGTTGTAATTTTAAGGCGATTTTGTAGTGATTGAGCGCCGATGTAAGATCATTCAGATGTTTTAAAACGTTGCCCATGCTGTTGTGTAGTGTTGCTGAATCTGGCTCTAAGTCGAGGGCATGTTTGATATAGCGATAGGCGGCGGTGAACTCTTTCTGTTGTGCCATTAAGATTCCTAGTAGGTGTAGGGTGGCAATATTATTTGGTTCAGCGCTTAAGATTTTTTCATAAGTGTCCTTTGCAGCGTCAAGGTTCCCCGCTTGGTGCAATGCTAGTGCGTACTGATTGTTTTGGTAATCGGTGGGCATGGATAGACGTAAAAATTACTTAGTACTTACTGTTGAACTCACTGTTTTCTTAATTTCCTAGCGTGTTTCAACGCTATTGCGAGTTGATGCACTGCCATAACGTACTGCCTGTTGCCATTGTAGCGAGAAAGTACGTAGAAATTATGCAAACCTAACCAATGCTCATAACCATCTTCATTTTGTAGTTCAATAAGAACTACTTTGGTATTGAGCGGTAATTTACGTTCAGGTTTTACGTGATAATGTTTTTTCAGGTATGCAATGGTGTGTTGGGGTTTTAATTTAGCTGCGATAACTTCCCTATACTTCTTCCCAGTTACTTTGGCGCGTACTGCAACTAATCCATTCTTTTTCCAACCGAAGTGCGCCAAATAATTTGCAACGCTGACAATGACGTCGTCGGTGTCGTTGGTCAAATCGCCAGGTTGATGAGCGTCGTCATTGGTTTCGTTGTCATCGTCTTCTTCGTTGATCATGGTGTTTATTTTTTTATCATGATCACAATAGGCAATTGCGAATTTGCGGTAACTACTTGGCATGAATTGTGGTAGCCCAATAGCACCGGCGTAAGAACCAAAAATTGTTTTTGGATTTATATTCAGTTTGCGCGATAGAAGCAAATAGTGTTCCAATTCACTTTTAAAGAAAGTAGCGCGAGGTGGATAAGCAAAGCTCAGGGTAACTAATGAGTTAAGCACTGGATATTTTAGAGGGGTGTGTCCATACATTGACTCGATGCCAACAATTGCCACAATTATGCTCGCCGGAACTCCATATTTTCTTTCAGCATAGCGCAAAGCTTTTTGATGTTGTTTCCAATAAGCGACGCCGTAATCAATGCGTTTTTGGTTAACTAAGCGTTGTTGGTAAGCATACCATGGTTGTTCTTCGTAAGGATGTTGCATGGTGGCTATGATATTGGGCAATAAGGTGACAGAATCTAAGGTGGTAGCGAGCTCCTCTCTATCGAACTGGTATTTGGTCGCCATGTTGTCGATAAAAAGTTGTACTTCATGGTTGGCGCTAATTTTATCAGTATTGAAAGTGGTAGGTATTAGCAGAGTGGGTTCGATAGTGTTAGTAGTAGCTCCCGCGGCTGTTGCAATTGTCGTGGTAGTATTAACGCTAGTGTTGTTAGCATAAGATATTTGACTAAACCAAGTTGCGCCAAAGCAAACAACGATGAAGAGAAATGAAGTCAGTATTTTTGTTATTCTGGGTTTATTATGGTGATTGTTTTTCATGGTTGTTTGTCAACTTGATAATAACCGACGATGAGTACAAACCGACATAATAATGCCAAAACCCGCCATTAATGTTACCAATGAGCTCCCGCCATAGCTTATGAGTGGTAGTGGTAAGCCGGCAACTGGTATAATTCCTATTACCATGCCAATGTTAACAAAGAATGATAAAAAGAAAGTTAAAGTAAGACTGCCGGTTAGCAGACGCGAAAAAGTATCTTGAGCGCGATTGCTGATGTACAAGCCGCGAGCGACTAGGGCGAAGAAAATTGCCAGCAACAGCGTGCAGCCAATAAAGCCTAACTCCTCACCGCAGACCGCAAAAATAAAGTCAGTAGCATGTTCTGGTAAAAATTGTAAGTGAGTTTGTGATCCGTGTAACCATCCTTTCCCGGTGAAGCCTCCTGAGCCAATAGCAATTTTCGATTGAATAATGTGATACCCACCACCGCGTGGATCACGTGCTGGATTAAGGAAAGTCAAAATACGGATTTTTTGATAATCATGCATCAGATGCCAAATGATTGGCATTGCGATTGCCATGAATGCAAAGCTTCCAGCTATAATGCGCCAGTTAATACCGGTGAGGAAAATGACAAATATCCCGGTGGCAGTAATGATTAGAGCAGTGCTGAGATCTGGTTGTTTGGCAATAACCAAGACAGGAATGATGATGATGGAAAGGCTAATACTCAGAGTTTTCAAGTTTGGAGGAAGTTGTTTATCTTTCAAATACCATGCCAGCATCATTGGCATAGCAATTTTCATTATTTCTGATGGTTGAAAGCGGATGAGTCCAAAATTTAACCAACGTTGCGCGCCTTTACCAGCAACGCCTAAACCTAAAACCGCTACCAGTAAGACAAAGGTTAGCAAGTAGAACCATGGTGCTAAAGTGCGATATTTATGCGGGGGGATTTGAGCCAGTAAGATCATTACGATAAAAGCAATGCCAAAACTTATGAGTTGGTGAGTTATCGCCGATGTGCTTTTATTGGTAGCACTATAGAGAACCAGCAAACCGAACGATATTAGTACGATGATTCCAGCGAGTAGCGGAGGGTCAATGTGAAGTTTCTGCCACAGGCGCTGATACCACGGTTGTCGATGGCTGGTAAGTGACGATGTGGGTAGAAGACTGTGTTTCACGGTTGGCAATTGCTTCTTTGGTAATGGTTTACTGTAACGTTATCAGAATTCGACTGAGGAAAACGAGCAATATAATCCACTAGCAACTATGTCCAAAGACTTTTATTTGTATCAGGCTGAGGGGAGAACTATCCTGGGTCCATTTTTGGACTAGATTCTTTGAGATCGTTGTTAGCATCAGTAAACATTTTTGTGAGCCCATGGGAAACAGCTTGTACGGTGGATGATGGTGGGGTTTCTGACTTTGATGATATTCTTTCTGAGTTACTTTGATCTACCGGGGCTATTCTATCCTTCTTTAGCGGTTCTAATTTCTCGTTATTACCATTGCGGTTGTTGTATGCGCCCTGCGCTGCAATAAACGCGCTAAAAATCTTGGCTGTGTTGACTTTTGACATGATGAATCCCTCCATGTTAAATCTTAATGCAATTTCGACTATACTCAGACTGCAATCACCTCACACTCCTTATTATACTACACTGTCCATTGCGACTGCTTTATTAATTGATTATTAAGTCAATAAATACCTTCTCAAATATATATTAACTATTGGTTGAGTTCAATACAAACGGATAGAAACGATGACACATTATGCTAATTTGTTGCATGTAGTACCTTCAGCGCAGCAGCTGTTGCTTTATCGCGGTGGTAATTTAACCAGATCATACCGTATAGCAACGTCGCGTTATGGTTTGGGAGAACAAAGCAATAGCTATAAAACGCCGTGTGGTTGGCATGTGATTAGGGCGAAGATAGGTGCTAGATGCGCGCTGAATGCGGTGTTTGTCAGTCGTCGTCCTACTGGTGAAATTTACTCAGCGGAGTTGGCACAGCAGTATCCGAGCAGAGATTGGATTTTAAGTCGAATTTTGTGGTTAAGTGGTTTAGAGAAGGGAAAAAATCGTTTAGGTGAGGTTGATACGATGAGGCGTTACATTTACATTCACGGTACTCCCGACGATCAATTGTTGAGTGGTGAGCCCAGTTCTCATGGTTGTATTAGAATGAGCAGTTTAGACATCATCGAACTATTCGGGTTAGTTGATATTGGTAACAAAATATTCATTGGAGAAAATTTGAGTGCAGAAAAATAAAACGCAGCATCATGCGACTATCATTCCTACTCGTTGGATTGGTCCAATCAAGATCGTTAATGAAAAATTTAATTTTGCAACCACTGTGCCCTTGGCTACTTTAGAAAAACCATTATGGCCAGCAGCCAGTCGCGGTGCCCGTCTTACTCGTATGGGAGAAGGCCTAAGTGTAGTAGTGATTCGTGAGAATATGACGCGATCGATTTTAGTGGAAGCTGATGATGCGATTTATTTGATGGAAATAATGCGGGAATTGTCATGTCGCCGCAATGAACTTGATGAAGTGGTAGCTACCACAAGCTCTTATGCGAAGCTTCAAGATTGGTACCCGCAGATTGTTGGAAATTTACTGTATTTGCGGTTTAGTTTTACTGTAGCGGATGCCGCTGGTCACAACATGGTGACCAAAGCAGCTGATGCGTTGCTTGATTGGTTACTCAAGTGTTATGAAAAACTGCGCTATGTTTCTGTTTCGGGTAATTTCTGTGTTGATAAAAAAGTATCAGCTGTTAATGGTATTTTAGGACGAGGAAAGTATGTGGTGGCGGCAATGGTGATTCCTAAGGATCGGTGCATTAAATTGCTTAGGGCCACTCCAGTGGCGATTGTTGATTTGCATGTGAAGAAGAATTTATTGGGATCGATTATTGCAGGTGGTGTATTCACTGCCAATGCTCATTTTGCCAATATGTTATTGGCATTTTATTTGGCAACTGGTCAAGATGCTGCGAATATTGTTGAAGGTTCTCAAGGGCTAGTGCACGCTGCGTTGCGTGGTGAAGATTTATATTTCAGTGTGACGTTGCCAAACGTTATTGTGGGAACTGTTGGGAGCGGCAAAGGGTTGAGTTTTGCTAGAGACAACTTAGAATTGCTCGGCTGTTTGGGTGGAGAATGTCAACTGGGTAATAACGCACGTAAATTAGCGATGATTGCCGGTGCGTGTGTGTGGTGTGGTGAGATTTCATTGTTGGCAGCGCAAACTAATCGTGGTGAATTGGTGAGAAGTCACGTTGCCATTGAAAGGAAAAAATAGAACGCGAAAAAAGTCGAACTTTGGGTTTAAAAAAAAGATAAGGTCATTGAGTTATATGCTAACAACAGGTATCGATGCGATTAATTTTTATACTTCCAGTTATTATTTAAATCTTCAAACGCTGGCACAGGCGCGTGGTGTTGATCCAGAAAAATTTTGTAGTGATTTAGGGCAAAAGAAAATGTCAATAACACCACCAGGTGAAGATGTGGTGACATTGGCTGCTAATGCTGCGGTAGATGTTTTGCAATACTGTGATATTAACGATATTGCAGTTCTTTTGTTTGCGACCGAGAGTGGCATTGATTGTTCCAAGGCTGCTGGAATGTACGTCCACCAATTATTGCAGTTACCGTCAAGTTGTCGTGTCGTTGAGTTGAAGCAAGCTTGTTACAGTGCTACGGCGGGATTGCAATTAGCATTGCCGTTCTTGCGTCAAAATCCAACAAAAAAAATATTATTGATTGCCGCTGATATTGCGCGTTACGCATTGGGTGGAGCGGCAGAATCTTCTCAAGGTAGTGGGGCGGTGGCAATGTTGTTGTCGGTAAAACCTCGCCTGTTGGTAATCGAAAAAGAAAGTGGGATTTATACCAAAGAAGTAATGGATTTTTGGCGACCTCATTATAGTGATGTTGCAATTGTTGATGGTCGACTTTCCTGTGATGTTTATTTAAGAATGCTTAGTGAGGTGTGGTGTGCGTACAAAATTTCATCTGGGCGTGATTTTAATGACCATCAATACTTTTGCTACCATACTCCCGTACCAAAATTAGTGGAGCGGGCTCATCGTCGTTTGGCCAAAATCAATGGTTACCAACATTTGAGTGATGCAGAGTTTTCGCGTCAGGTTGGTCAGTCATTGTGGTACAGTCGACAGATCGGTAATACCTATGCGGCTTCGTTATATCTCGGGGTTATTTCTTTACTGGAAGATGCTGGCGATGATTTTGACGTCGATATTGTCCCGATTCCTAGTGGACAAGATTTAGGTGGTAAGCGTCTGGGTTTGTATAGCTACGGTTCTGGGAGCGTTGCCGAATATTTTAGTGCCGTAGTAGTTGATGGTTATCGTACGATGTTGTCACCGCAACGTCACTTGGATGCCTTAGAACAACGCACTGAGCTTACTTATGCTGAATACGAGAATTTTTACAATTTTCAATTACCACAAGATGGGAGCATATTGGAAATACCGCAATATGAAACCGGTAGATTTAGGTTAGCCAAAGTAACGCAGCATCAGCGTATCTACGAAGCGGTTTTTGGCCATCATAGTAGACTTTAGAGACAGGACCTACAAAAAATCAATTTTTATAAAACTGCACTTAAAACTCTTAGGCGTAAGCCCAGAGATGAAGTGTTCCCGAATTAGCTTTTTGAATTCGGGCAAACGAAGCTTGGAACAAGTGATACCATGGGCGTGAGCCTGTGGGGATTCACCATTATGTAGCTATTGATAGGAGTTTTTGATTATGCCAATGACATTAAATAAATTAAAAAAATTAATTGCCCAAGGTGAGGCAGAGACGCTTGAATTAAAAAAATCTACTGGGTTACTGCAAGCTGCATTTGAAACAGTATGCGCTTTTCTTAATGGTAAAGGCGGAATTCTGGTTATTGGGGTTACTAATGAGGGTAAAATTGTCGGACAAGATGTTACGGATAATACCCGCCAAGAAATAGCAAATCATCTTGCTAAACTAGAACCACCAGCACAAGCGAAAATCAAAATAGATTACGTGCCAATTGAAAAAAATAAAAAAGTTATTGTTATCGCTATATCTACCGGTAATCATCATCCTTATACCTATGATGCGCGGCCATTCTTGCGCAGTCAATCGACTACTGCGCGTATGCCGCAGCATAGATATGAACAACTTATTGTAGAGCGTGGACAATTGAATCACGCATGGGAAGAGTATCTAGCGACTGGATATGACATGAAGGCGCTAGACCATGAAGAAATATATAAAACTGTTGCCGACGGAATACATGAAGGGCGTATTCCTGCAAGCGCACAAAAAGAAGATGTTAAAGAAATCCTCCAGCGTTTGAATTTATTAATCGACGATAAATTAAAACGAGCTGCGGTTGTGCTTTATGCCAAACCAGGTGAGTTAAAATTTATGCATTGCATGATTAAGATGGCCAGGTTTAAAGGAACAGATAAACTCGGCGAGTTTATTGATAATCAGCAATTATATGGTAACGCTTTTCAGCTTTTAGATGCTGCTGATACGTTTCTAAGAAGACATTTACCAATAGCAAGTTTCTTCAAGCCGGATCAATTTAAGCGTGTTGATAAGCCCATACTTCCAGTGATGGCAGTAAGAGAGGCGCTGATTAACGCGCTTTGCCACCGCGACTACGCTGATTTATCTACTGACATTTCATTGGCTATATTTGACGACCGGATTGAAATTTGGAATAGCGGTTCTCTGCTCAAAACATTAAATGTTGATGCTTTAAGACGTAAGCACACTTCCATATTGAGAAATAAACTTATTGCCAATGCCTTTTATGTGAGGGGTTTAATTGAGAAGTGGGGTATTGGTACTAATAAAATGATTGATTTGTGTAAGCATCAAGATATCCCAGAGCCAGAGTTTGCCGAGTTTTTTGGTGGTTTGTTGGTGACTTTTAGATTTAAAGAACCAATTGGTACTGTAATTAACAGAACAACTGCCGTTAAGGTAAGGCTGAATGAAAGGCAAGAAGTTATATTATCGATTATTAGAGCGCATAAAATGGTTGGTTTAAAGCAGATTATTTCAGAATTAATCAATCCACCATCGGAGCGCACGATACAGAAAGATCTTAGATATCTTAAACATCAGGGATTAATTACGCTCACGGGTCATACGCGAGCAGCAGAGTGGACAATCAAGATTTGACGAACTTTTGACGAACTTTTGACGAACTTTTGACGAACTGAAACAAACATAGGTATTATTCACAAAACAGGGGATTGAAAATGAGTAACCTCAAAACCAAGAAAATTAAAAACATTTCTATGCTTAATAAAAATAACAGCATAGAAACAACAACTAAGAACGATGTCGTGGCTAGTGCATCAGCAAGCATACTAGAAAAAGAATGCACTTATTTGGCGCTCCCTACGGGACTCGGATTTACGGCAATGCTTTTAAAATCTTAGCTGAAGCAAATTACTTCACGATGAGACATCTACCTGTAGCAAGTTTTTTTGAATCCGATTTGAAGCAAAGGGGTGCTATAAAAAGCGAGGGTAAAGGTAAAGCTACTACATGGATACTAAACGATTAACATTGTTGTACTGTTTTATAGCATATAAAAAATGGCAATCGCGCAGAATCGCGCAATGTTTTGCTTTTATCTCAAGAAGAAGAATTTGCGACAATTGCTGAACTTGATCGCAGCTATATGGGCTGTATTGAACGTGGCGAACGTAATGTTGCTACACTAAACTTAGTTAAAATCGCCAAAGCATTGGATCTCTATGTAGGCGAGTTATTTCTTGATATTGATAAAACTGTATGTCGTTCTAAAAAATAGCTTTTTCTAGATTTTGTCTCTAAGGTTATAAACAATGCTCTCAAATTCGAATACATTCCCTTTAGATCGTAATCAAATAGAAAACGCGCTAAAAGGCAAAAGAACAACAGTCCCTCCAACCACCGTTGTACAGTGGTCGATCTATAATGGAGAAGGATCACCATCTAAATTGGCTTCCATAATTATAGACCTCCAAAATGATATTTGTAAGGAATTAAAAGATACTTTTAGCGATCAAAATCTTCCACCATTTCCATCAAAGGTCAAAGAGAAATATTGGGATGCTTTTAAAAAAGCAAAATGCCCACACGGCACAGTAACAACGGACAATAAAAATGATGGTGAAAACACAAAATTAATAAATTATTTAAAAAGTAACCAATTAGATAAATATAAAGAAATAACAGCGTCCTATATTGGTTATGACATTCAACCAGATGGAAACTTCCTGCTGTTCTTCGAAGTAAAGCAAAACGAGAACAAGCAAATTCTTTTTAATTTACGCAAGTTTTTATGCGAAGAGTGTATAGGAAAACCATTTGATCCCCCCAAAGATAAAGATAAGGACTACAGGCCCATATTCTGGGTTAGCGCTGGGATCATAACAACAGATAAAATTTCTGAAGAAAAAAAAGTAAAAATACGAAAGATAGCAGCTGACGCTGGTGAAAAACTAAAAAACTTAGGAGATATCCCAATAGATACACTTGACGTATTCATAGGTAGGAAAAACACTAACACCCCTAAATATATGAAAAAAGTATTTGATATAAATATGACAGAAAATATACCGTCATCCTCAAATTGCTTGACAAAAAAATAAGCATATAAACCTCACCCACAAGGGAAATAAGCTCGCCGTGCTATGTACGTTTTGACCCCCTGACCGCCATCCTCAATTTGTTTTTTAGGATAGCTTTACGAAATCAAAATATTACATAGGTGTTACGGTGCATAAAATTTTCACCCTTAATCCTTCTGCTCTCTCTTCAGATATTAAAAACGCCATCGACGAAAGGATAATAAAAGTAAAAGCTATAACAGATACGTCATTTACCTAAAAGTTACCTAAATAAAATCTAGTTATTTGCCAATCCCTCGCCACCATTGGCGCTCCCTACGGGACTCGAACCCGTGTTTGCGCCGTGAGAGGGCGACGTCCTAGGCCACTAGACGAAGGGAGCGTGAGTAGGTAAGTGTACAGCGGAAGATCATTCTATATTAAGATGTTATGATAACTCAATTCAAAATTTGTACTGATCAAGGCTATGAGAGGATTATGGGTGGGATGCAGAGTGTGTTTAATTTAAAGAAAGACAGAACCTAGCTGTACATTCTAGCTGTACATTTGAGTCAAAAATATGAAAACAAAAGGTATAAAACGCGCAAAAAGCGTAACAGTAGGAAAACTGAGCGAAGGAGTTAAACAAGAGACGTCTTCTTCTTCGGTGTTTGCGTCAAATTTATCAAATTCTTCCTCATCTCTGCCCTCATCAAAGATGAGGCATTGTGCGTCAGACCGCGTGACTAGTTGTCGTACCATTATCTATCCTGGTACTTTTGATCCAATTACCAATGGACACATTGATCTTATTGCAAGAGCGGCGCGTCTGTTTGATAAAATAATCATAGCCATAGCTTTGAGCGAAAAGAAGAATGGTCTATTCACGCTAAAGGAGCGTCACCATATGGTGACTGCAACGATTAAAAATTTGGTTAATGCTAACGCTGGTTCTAATGTTGATGTTAACAGTTGCAAATTGTGTTCCTTTGAAGTGTGTTCTTTTTCGGGGTTACTAATAGACCTTGTCCGTGAGCAAAAGGTATTTAATATTTTACGAGGGTTACGCACGCCGTCGGATTTTGAATATGAATTGCAACTAACCGGTCTATATCATCAGTTGGAACCGCGTGTCGAAATAGTATTTTTAACGCCGACAATAGAACACTTGTATCTTTCTGCTTCAATGGTGCGCGAAATTGCAATGCTTGGCGGAGATGTATCTCGTTTTGTTACCAGGGAAGTTAAGGCGGCATTGCAGCAGAAGTTCAACGCTGCCAAAAAACTGAAAGTTTAGTGGCAGAACTTAGCCTTAGCTTAAAAGTTTTGCTGCAATGAGTTTGATATCTTTTTCTTCTAGGTAGGGATGCATTGGCAAGCTGATTACTTTTTGCGCTGCATTTTCCACTATTGGCAAAATTACGTTTTGGTATTGTGCCGCAAAAACCGGTTGCCGATGTAGCGGAATGGGATAGTGGATTGCAGTTGGGATTCCAGCTTGATTTAATTTAGCTTGTAATTCATCACGACGATCCACTGTCAGCGTATATTGGGCGTACACACTGGTGTTAAATGGCTTAACATACGGTGTGACGCATTTTTCTTGTAAATATTTGTTATAGGTAGCTGCAACCTTGTTTCGTAATTCAATTTCTTCGTCGAAAATTGCTAATTTTGCTAATAAGATCGCTGCTTGCAAGGTGTCCATTCTGCCATTAATGCCAAGTTGCGGATGATTATAACGGCGATCTTGACCATGATTGCGAAGATCACGCATGGTTTTAGCTAGCGCATCATCATTGGTAAAACAGGCGCCACCATCGCCGTAGCAACCAAGAGGTTTTGATGGAAAAAAACTGGTACAGCCAATTGTTGACAAATTACATGACTTTCGTCCCTTGTAAGTTGCTCCAAGGCTTTGTGCCGCATCTTCTACTACCGGGAGATGATATTTTTGTGCAATTGCATTGATTTCGTCAAAGTCAGCGCATTGGCCGTAAAGACTAACGGGCATGATGAGTTTAGTCTTTGGTGTGATCGCTGCCTCAATTTTGCTAGCATCGATGTTGTAAGTGTGAGCTTCGATGTCAATAAACACCGGTTTTGCGCCGAGTAGCGCAATAGTTTCGGCGGTGGCGAAAAAAGAAAACGGGGTGGTAATCACTTCGTCTCCGGCTTTAATACCGAGCGCCATCATGGCGACCAATAAAGCATCAGTACCATTGCCCATGGTGATGCAATGTTTCGTTCCGGTGAATGCTGCAAGTTTTTCTTCAAACTCAGTATTTTCAGGGCCAAGAATATATTGCCCATGTTCTAAAACTTTTTGAATGTTGGTATTAACTTCATTTTTTATTCTTTGATACTGTGTTTTTAGATCGACAAATTGCATGATTGATTAACCTCGTTGTTGTATTTTGGCTGTATTTTAGAACAGAGAACGCTATTAAAAATAAAATAAAAATGTTTAAAGATTTAAAATAGGTCAAAATAAATGTTGTAAAAGCTGTTGACAAGATTTTGGCAAAAATTCTGGCGGAGTTTAACAAGCTTGAGTAGTAGATACAAATGTAGTGGGTTTATAAAATATGAACGCAATTACCTCTTTTAAGGTCCATTTCATCTTAATTTTATGGCTAACAAATGGCTAACAATCAGTTAATTTTTTTGTGTTATACTCAAAAAATGAGTTATCAGGTGTATGCTCAGTTGAGTTGCAAGTAGTAATTTTTACATTTTAAAAATGAAATTATGAGAGGGTATAGCGATGGCAACTTTTAGCAACGAAAAAACTGCTCGAAATGCTTTGAACAATGAGCAAAAGAAGAATCTCTTCGATCAAGCTCTTTTATACGTTAATGACAATTGCGGGCAGTATCTTTTGGTATATCCAGATAAGAAGAAGGACATTGCTCTTGCGATTGCTATCGAAAAATGGTGGTTGAGCCTACCTGAAAACGAGCGTAATGATGTGGCGCACAAAGAGGTTTTTTCTGCTTTGCAGAAAACTTGGTATATGAGTGAGGAGTGCACTAGTGCTGTGGATAAAGGAAAAAAAATTAATGGAAATCTTGATCCATTAATTATGTTTAAGGGATACGGCAATATAGAAATTGATCCTAAAACTTTTGCTAATAAATGGGACGAACAAAGCAATATTATTATGGCTTCGGGTGATGAAAATAGTGGTTGGGCGGATACAGATTATAAAAAGGGAAAGGCTCGTTGGAAGCAAATGGAGTTGTGCTTTAAAGCAGGTTGTTTCGATTTTCCTTATGTGGTGCGAGGGGATTTAAATCATGCTGATCTTGGCCCACAAAAGCTGAACAACTTTTTTGTTTTGGCTAAAAAGGGGATAGAAAATGGCGTTGGGTTTACAGGAAAAGAAAATAATCTAAAAGCAGCTCTTGGGGATGGGAAAGATGGCAAGGGTGGTGTATTAAAAGAAGTTGTAGATAAGGCTGTCGAGTACGAGGACGAGGAGGGTCAGGGAATTAAGCCACGGGGGGCTGCATTTGCGAAAGCTATTGCTTTCTATGAGGATTATTACGCTAAAGGTGGAGCACATGATAAAGCAGTTAACAGGGGTGCGCTCAAGATTTTTGAAAAAGCATTATCTGGTTCTTGTGAAGGTGATGAGTTCTACAAAGATATATTAATGAAAAATAAGCAAGGAGAAGATGCAGATCCGTTTTGCAATTTAAATGAAGGACTGGTTAATACTGTTGCCAATAGGCAGGGTGGGAAACGGTCTGGTTCGATCACTTTTAAAAAGAGCCCTGACCCATTATACGATCAGAAATATCAAACTGAAGTGCTTGGTTATTTTAAGTCAAAAGGTAATAACGAACCTACCCCGAACAAGACGACTCGTGTACTAAAAAACTTGAATTTATGGAGCAAAAACGCCGATACGATACAAGAAGAAGTGCATAAGGAAGGTGTCAAGGGCAAGGAAGTTGATAAACAGAAAGTGCTTATGGGTTATGGGCAAAATCTTTTTTTAGGAGATGAAATAAAAGGAGATGACAAGCAAAAAAAGACAGTGTTAAAGAAGTTTGCAACCGGTCCTGTGCCAAATGCCAGTAGTTTTAGTGCTTACCTTGATCAACTGATAAGTCACAGTGATGATTTCAAGAAAAAGTCTGGTGATGCCAATAAGGAAGCAAGAGAAATATTTTTTAAAGCTAGCGATGAGATTGAAAAAAATGCTGAAGAACTTTGTGGTGGGTGTCCTAGTTCTCTTGCTCTTTATGCTGCGGTGGAGAAGTATAAACTTGATCATAAGCTGGGTAAGGATAAGCAATGGATTATTAGCACTGAGAATAGAGAAAAGAGAAAGAAAACAATGGAGGATGCTGTTGCTATTATTGAAAAGGGCATAGCTGGATATGGCAAAAATCAGGAACTACTTAAATCTATAAAATATGGCAGTAAATTTGGTTCAGAAATGAACAAGAACTGCACTAAGATACAGTCGCGTTTCACTAATGAATTTAACCAAACTAACTCCACTATCAGTGGGGATTGTTTGAAGTGTTTCAATGCCACCATTTGTGCAGATCCTACAACAGGTAAAAATAACCCCAAAGTGCTGCAACAGGTTAACGAGTTTGTTACGTCTTGGAACAAGAATGTCGATATCATAGAGAATCACGCGCAACATACTGATGCTGAGGTACTACAAGCTTATTATCGTAATGTAGAGTTGAAGCGTAAGTATCTTAAGCCAGATCCGAAGTCGGAAAATCATTTATTTGCAATGATGTTTGGTAAAAATGATAACGAGTGTAAAAGTTTTGAAAAAACGTTTAATTTTTATACATCAGGGAAAGAGGAGCAGTTTTGGGTCTATAAAAAAGGTTTAAATGATATGAAGAATTTGGTGACAACGGATCAGACAGTTGTGATCGATATAGGAGCTAGCTCTACTCTTAAAGCAGTAACAGACGGTCTAACTAATTTGTGTCAGCAATTTAAGAATTTATCTAAACAAAACGGCAGTGTTCCTCTTATCAAAGACACGGGAGCTGCTGATCCTTTGTCCTATTTTCCGACTGTAAATACCTGTAAAAATGTTGGTACGTTTTCGGTGGCTGTTCCAGGATCGGATGGTTATTACGATGATAGTTACGGTAGTGCGCCGCGAGTTGTGGGTTATAAAGATGTTAAGGTGGGATTTGATGAAACCACCCATAAAATGCATCTACGTGGATCTCCTGAAGCAACCGCGCTACTCGTAGCTCAAGTGTATTTTAATACGAAGGCGAGTAAAGACGCGAATGGGGAGGATTGGAATGGTCTTAATGTTACTCCTGGCTATACTCCTCCAGTTCCTCCAGCCACAGCTGGCGATTTGGATGGGTTGATTAAGAACTATGCAAGGTACCGTGTATTGCAAGAATATGCTAAAAGTACGGGAGGGAAACCAGTGACAATAGATGTGAGTGGGATAAACATTCTCCAAACTGATACAAATGTAACTAAGTTAACGTATGGTGGTCCGCCGGCAACGCTACATACGCTGGAGGACTACCTTAAACATGTAACAGCCGATGGTTACAAGGAAGATCCAACTATAGCGAAAATGGTTACTGACGCGAAGAAAGATATGTATACCATGCTGGGTGAGAGAGCAAAGTTAGAACCAGAAGATCAGCAAAATAAAACCCCGACAATAGTAAATTTGTTGTAATAACAATAACCAAGTGTATTACTTAGCAAAACTACCTGCATTACTCAACACTACCTGTGCTTAGGCGCAGTGGCGATGAGATTTGGTTGTTCTAGTGAAATGCGATGGGGATATATACTAAACGCAAACAAGATTTCAGGGTTGGCGCTGATAGACCCGATAGACCCGAGCAATTTGGAGTTTCCGCGAGGCGCCGCTAAGCGAACAACCGGAATGTATAAAAACATACATGAGGATTGTGAGCGAAAGCGGCAACAAAGCGGAAAACCAAAGTGCGAAGGGTATAGATGGAAGTTAACGCGATGGATGATATTGAGCTTATTGCAGGAGTTGATGAGGTTGGGCGTGGGCCACTTGCAGGACCCGTAATTGCCGCAGCTGTCATTCTTGATCCACAAAAAGTCATTGATGGTTTGGCTGATTCAAAATTACTCACGCCCAAGAAACGCGAAGTTTTGATAGTACAAATCCAGCAAAATTGTATTGCTTGGGCAGTAGGTCGTGCAGAAGTGTTTGAGATTGATGAGTATAATATTTTGCAGGCGAGTTTGTTGGCGATGCAAAGAGCTTTAGAAAGTTTGTCAGTGCAGCCAACTCGTGTCTTAGTAGATGGCACCCATCATCCACGTTTGTCTTTTAGTGTTACTGCTATGGAAACAGTTATCGGCGGCGATAATTTAGTTCCTGTAATTAGCGCCGCTTCTATTGTGGCAAAAGTAATCCGCGATCATGAAATGGAAGCATGGGATAAAATTTATCCTGAGTATGGTTTTGCGCAACATAAAGGCTATGGAACTAGGCAACATTTATTGGCGCTCAAACAATACGGCGCTACGATACTGCATCGCCATTCGTTTGCTCCAGTCAGAAAAGTTAAACAACGATAGCTTGTGCGTTAACTTGTGCGTTTTACTCTGTTGTAGCCGGTTAAAATCTTTTTTGTTTACCACTGTTTTGCATGCATTTGATTAGAAAATAATTTCATGTCTCCTAAATTCATTCATCTTCATCTTCATACTGAATACTCAATCGTTGATGGCATTGTTAAAATTGAAGAATTAATTGCTGCGTGTGGTGCGGCGCAAATGCCGGCAGTGGCAGTAACTGATCAAGGTAACCTTTTTAGTTTGATAAAATTTTATCGTGCCGCGACTGCCGCTGGGATTAAACCAATTATTGGTGTTGATGTTTGGTTGCAAAATGAACGAGAAACGCAGACGGTGCATCAGGCATTTAAACTAGTGTTGTTGGCACAGAACCACAATGGGTATCAAAATATTATTAAGTTAATTTCACGCTCTTATCTTCATGGTCAAAAGTTTGGTAAGCCATTAGTGCATCGCGCGTGGTTGGAGGAGTGCTGTGACGGGGTTATTGTTTTGTCTGGAGGAATGAAAGGTGACGTTGGTATAGCGTTGTTACAAAAAGATTTGGAGGCAACCAAAGTCCTAATTCAGTGGTGGCAAAATTTTTTTCCTGATCGTTTTTACCTGGAGCTGCAACGCACGGGGCGTGTTAATGAAGAAGAATATATTGCCATGGCGTTAGCGTTAGCGGAAAAGTACGATTTACCCGTTGTTGCTACGAATGATGTTTGCTTTTTAAATCCCGATGACTTTGAGGCACATGAGGCTCGTTTTTGTATCAATGCTAGTTACGTACTTGATGATCAACAGCGACCGCGTCCATATGGTGAACAGCAGTATTTGCGTACACCAAAAGAAATGAGCGAACTGTTTGCTGACATTCCTGAGGCATTGATAAATACTGTAGAAATCGCCAAGCGTTGCAATGTTGCAATAACTTTAGGCAAGAATTTTTTACCAATTTACCCAATTCCCGAAAATCTAGAAAAAAACATTACGGTTGAACAATATCTTGAGCGCAAAGCGCAACGTGGTCTTGCAACGCGTTTAGCAGCCGTAATTCAGCCCGCAGCTTTAAAATTAAATCAATACCAAGAACGCTTGCAGTATGAGTTAGCAGTTATAAATCAGATGGGATTTGCGAGTTATTTTTTGATTGTGGCTGATTTTATTCATTGGGCAAAACAGAATGGGGTGCCAGTTGGCCCGGGACGCGGTTCAGGGGCTGGTTCTTTAGTTGCCTATGTTCTTGGAATTACTGATTTAGATCCAATTGTTCATGATTTACTGTTCGAGCGCTTTTTGAATCCTGAGCGTGTTTCTTTGCCAGATTTTGATATTGATTTTTGCATGGAAGGTCGTGACCGCGTTATCGAGTATGTAGTGAATTGTTACGGTCGCGATAAAGTAGCGCAAATCATTACTTATGGCACGATGGCGGCGCGTGCTGTTGTGCGCGATGTCGGACGAGTTCTTGGTTATCCCTACGGATTTGTTGATCAAATTGCCAAACTCATTCCATTCGAATTGGGAATTACTTTGGACGTAGCTTTGAAAGATGAAGAGCAACTGCGTCAACGCTATCATGAAGAAGAAGAGGTGAAAACTCTTATAGATTTGGCGAAAAAACTTGAAGGCATCGTGCGCAATGCTGGTAAGCATGCCGGAGGTGTTGTAATTGCGCCGTCGCATCTGACTGATTTCATGCCGCTGTATCGTGAAGAAGGTGATGTTACTGGTAATGTGGTAACGCAATTTGATAAAGATGATGTCGAAGCGGTTGGTTTAGTTAAATTTGATTTTTTAGGATTGCGCACTTTAACTATCATTAACTCAGCGGTACAGACAATTAATGAAAGACGTGCACAGCAGTTGTCGCAACAACAGCCACCATTGGACATTACTACCATTCCGCTTGATGATATGGCTACTTATGAATTATTACGAAATTGTTCAACTATCGCCGTTTTTCAACTTGAATCGCGTGGTATGAGCGAGTTGGTTAAAAAACTTAAACCAGATTGTTTTGATGAGATTGTAGCTTTGGTGGCGTTGTATCGTCCCGGTCCGTTGCAATCTGGCATGGTTGATGATTTTTTAAATCGGAAACATGGTCATGAACGTGTAACTTATTTGCATTCTGCTCTCGAACCAATTTTGCGTTCGACTTATGGGGTAATTTTATATCAAGAACAGGTAATGCAAATTGCGCAGGTATTGGCTGGTTATAGTTTGGGAAGTGCCGATATTTTGCGTCGGGCAATGGGTAAAAAGAAACCTGAAGAAATGGCGAAACAGCGGGTGATATTTCTTGATGGCGCAGTGCATCAGGGCATCGATAAACATGTGGCTAATATTATTTTTGATTTGATGGAAAAATTTGCCGGTTACGGTTTTAATAAATCGCATTCCGCTGCCTATGCCTTGATTGCCTACCAGACCGCATGGCTTAAGGCTCATTATCCGGCAGAGTTTATGGCGGCGGTGCTTTCTTCAGATATGGATAAAACTGAAAAAATTGTGCCTTTTGTTCGTGAGTGTGAAAATTTGGGATTGTTGGTTAAGCCGCCAGAAATTAATGATGGTGAATATCGATTCGCGGTGAAGCGTATTACAAAAAATAATGCAAAGAATGATGATGCTAGTGTGAGTGAAGATGTTGATGGAGATGTTATTGTTTATGGTTTGGGAGCGATCAAGGGGGTTGGTTTAGCTGCAATAGAAAATATTTGTAGTAACCGCGCGTCACACGGTGCATTTCTTGATTTGTTTGATTTTTGTCGACGCATTGATCATCGTAAAGTTAATAAACGGGCGTTGGAAGCGCTGATTGATGCGGGAGCTTTTGACAAAATTGCTCCTAACCGTGCCAGCCTATTTGCATCTTTGTCTTTAGCAATGCGTTTTGCTGAGCAGTCACAGCGTCTTGAAATATCTGGGCAGATGGATCTTTTATCATTGTTGGAGATGAATGAGGGTGCTGATCAGATGGAGGCTGAGAGCGAGCCTTACCGGATAGATTATGTAGTTGTCCCCGAATGGCCGGAAGAAGAAAAATTAAAGCGTGAAAAAGACGTTTTGGGTTTTTATTTAAGTGGTCATCCGCTTGAACATCATCAAACTGAATTAAAAAAATTTGTTACTGCAAATATTGCTAATTTAACTGCTGCAGCAAACCAGACTGTGGTTATTGCTGGTTTGGTGATGCGAGTAAAATTGTTTAATACCAAAAACGGAAATCGTTTGGCAGTGGTTGGTTTGGAGGATCATACGGGAAATATTGATCTTACGATTTTTTCTGAACTGTATACTGAGTGTCGTGATTATTTACAGGAAGGACAATTGTTAGTGGCTGAAGCGGAAATTGGAGTTGATAATTTTAGTGGTGGGGTTCGAGCACTTGCTTTGAATATCTTTACGTTGGAAGAGGCACAAAACAAATATGCTAAATATTTGATGCTAATATTGCGCGATGGAATGATTAATGATGATTTGATGCACCGTTTACAACAGATTTTAACGGTATATCGAGGTGGTTTGTGTCCAATATGTGTTTCGTATAACCATGCTACTGCTGGGATTGATGTCGATAGGGGAATTGGTGCACGGATTAAATTTGGCGCGACGTGGCAAGTGCGTTTGCAAGACAGTTTAATGAGACAACTGCGAGAATTATTGGGGGTAGATAATGTGGTGATTCAGTATTGATGTACTCAATGCTCGGGTCTATATGTCAAACCCGAAACCTCATTTGCGAATGGTATACTGATCCGTTCAATGTTGATTTGTAAATTCTATCGTACTAAATCGTAATTAAGATAATGAGCAATTATATGAAGAGTGACGAGATTCGCCAAAAATTTATCGACTATTTTGTTACACATGAGCACCAGCATGTGTCGAGTAGTTCATTAATTCCAGTTAATGATAACACTTTGTTGTTTACTAATGCAGGTATGGTGCAATTTAAAGATCTTTTTTTAGGAAAGGAAAAGCCTATTTATCGACGGGCGGTAACTTGTCAAAAGTGTTTACGTGCAGGTGGCAAGCATAATGATTTAGAAAATGTCGGTTATACCAAACGTCACCATACTTTTTTTGAGATGCTTGGTAATTTTAGTTTTGGTGACTATGCTAAATATGAGGCAATAAAATATGCATGGGAATTTTTGACTGTTGTGTTGAAAATTGAACCGCAAAAACTGTTGGTAACAGTCCATGAAAAAGATGAAGAAGCTGCAAAAATTTGGTTGGAAGAGATGAAGGTCGATCCTGCCTGTTTTAGCAAATGTGGTGATGCTGATAATTTTTGGGCGATGGGGGAAACTGGGCCATGTGGTTATTGCAGTGAAATTTATTATGATTATGGTGATGGTTTTGTTGGGATACGGCCGAGTGTAGCTGGCGGTGATACTGGAGATCGTTACGTTGAAATTTGGAATTTGGTATTTATGGAATTTGAGCGTGATGAAAAAGGCAAGTTAACGAAATTGCCCAAGCCATCGATTGATACTGGAATGGGGCTGGAGCGTATTGCGGCGGTGATGCAACAAGATGAGATAAAGAAAGCAGGACGTTCAGTAGGGGATAATTATGAGAGTGATATATTCAGACCATTGGCATCAATAATCATGGTGCGCTGTGGGTTTAGCGATGCAGGTTGGGGGAAGTACGATGCGTCAGTAAGAGTTATTGTGGATCATATTCGCGCTATTGTTTTTTTAATTATGGATGGGGTATTGCCGTCAAATGAAGGGCGAGGATATGTACTGCGAAAAATTATTCGCCGTGCAACTAGGCATATGTATTTAATTCATAAGGGTATAAATTCTTCGCGAAATTCTTTTGATCAAATTGCGTGTGAGTTATGTGTTGAATTGGTTAAGGTGATGCGTGGTATTTATCATGAGATTTCTGATGCTCAACAACGATCAATTAACGAAGTTTTAAATAACGAAATTACCAAGTTTGCTATTACTCTTGAAAATGGAATTAAATGTTTCGAACAAGAAATTGCTACTTTAACTGCCACAGTTACCCAACCTATTGCTACAATTCCTGGTGTCATTGCTTTTAATCTTTACGACACTTATGGTTTTCCTTTAGATTTGACCATGGAAATGGCGAAGGAACGTGGTTTCAACGTTGATCTTGATAGCTTCAATCGTGAAATGGCAATACAGCGTGAAAATTCTCGGGCGGCCAGTAAATTTGCCGTCGATTCTTTTCGGTTTGATATTGGGGATAACGTTAATAACATTTTTGATGCTGCTACTACTTTCGTTGGTTATGAACAAAATGAATGCGACAGCAAAATAGTAATGCTGTGTAAACGTGGTGGTGCTGTAGTTGATTGTTTAGTCAACGGTGAGGAAGGTATTGTGGTGCTTGATACGACACCTTTCTACGCTGAAGCTGGTGGTCAGGTTGGTGATAGTGGTGGGATTTTTATTGGTAGTGATGATTTTTTTGTTGTTAACGACACCAAGAAATATGGCAAAATTTATTTACATTATGGTCAAGTTAAAAAGGGAACGTTGAGGTGTAATGATGATGTTATGGTGCGTGCCGTTATTAATCATGATCGTCGTCGGACAATTACCCTAAATCATTCTACGGCTCATTTATTACATCGTGCGCTACAAATGGTTCTCGGTGAACATGCGCTGCAGCGAGGTTCGTTAGTTGATGATAAAAAATTACGTTTTGATTTTACTCATTTCAATGCACTGACAGCTGAAGAAATTAGAGAAATTGAGAGTGTGGTAAATCGTGAAATCAGAAATAATCTTGCTGTTACAACTGCAGTAACATCGCTCGCTGATGCAAAAGCATCAGGTGTGCTTGCTTTGTTTGATGAGAAATATGGCGATAAAGTGCGCGTAGTAAAGATGGGGGAATTTTCGCAAGAATTATGTGGTGGTACGCATGTGGCGCGTACTGGAGATATTGGAGTGTTTAAGATCACTGTGGAAACTAGTATTGCTGCTGGGGTAAGGCGTCTTGAAGCAGTTACTGGCGAAAATGTATTATCATGGTTTGAAGAATTGGCTAACAAACATATGAGTGAGTTGTATCAGCTTGAAGTAAATAATGCTAATTTAAAAAAGGAAATTGCTAATTTACAAACCAAGATGGCGTTGAGTAAGAGTACTGACCTAATTGATCGGGCAATTGAGGTGGCAGGAGTAAAAGTTTTAGTTGCTGCATTGGATAATATCGACGTGAAGAATTTGCGTGTAACTTTAGATAATCTAAAGCAGCAAATGCAATGTGCGGTGATTTTATTGGCAAGCGTTACTGACAATAAAATACAGTTGGTTGCGGGAGTGACATCAAATTGCATTACCAAAGTTAAAGCCAACGAAATTATTCAACATCTTGTACTTAAGATCGATGGTAGTGGTGGCGGTCGGTCAGATATGGCGCAAGGTGGTGGCACTAAAGTTGTGGCTCTTGCTGACGCACTAGCTGATATCAAGCAGTGGATTGAAAATAAGTTAACTATATAAGAATGATATTAGGTCCTGTCTCTAAAGTTTACTATGATGGCCAAAAACCGTTGATTTTAGAGCATCGTAGCGCAGCATATGTTGGGAATATGTGAGCAACGAAGCACATAAAATCGGCGGTTTTTGGCCATCATAGTAAACTTTAGAGACAGGACCTAGGAGAATAAGAATGATTACTCAAAATGCTAAAGCACTAAAGATGTTTGAAGTGGCGCGCGAGATGATGAAGTGTGCTTATGCACCGTATTCTAATTATCGTGTTGGAGTGTGTGTCGAAGCTGAAGATGGTAGTTTTTTTGGTGGTTGCAACGTAGAAAATGCCTCATATGGTGTGACCATTTGTGCTGAAGTAGTAGCTATTTGTGCAATGATTGCTGCCGGTAACAGGAAAATTAAATCATTAGCAGTGGTTGGTTCTGGAGGGGAACTATGTACTCCGTGTGGTCGTTGTCGCCAATTTATCCGTGAGTTTGCAGCGCTGAATACGCCAATCTATCTTTGTGACAAGGATAAAATAGCTAAAATCGTTACGCTGGAAGAATTATTACCACTGTCATTTGGTCCGGATCATTTGAACAAATAGGTTACATCTCTTTTGAAGTATTAAGCTAAATGGTAATGAATACCATGCACTTTGTACGGGACAAAAATTTCGTAAAACAGAAACACAACTGCCTCAGTGGTCCTGCCGCTGCGGCACTCCATTTTTGCTGCGCAAAAACGGAGTCCTCGCCTTCGCGTCACCCCATCGGCTAGCTTTGGTGGTGAGTTTCAAAGGTAACCATATGATTTTTTGTCCGGTGCAAAGTGCGATGGGTATATATGAGGGCATGAACAGATGTCGCAATCAAAGCTGATTTTAGTGTTCAATTGTGGTAGTTCATCGATTAAGTTTGCATTAGTTGATCCAGTTGGTGTTGAGACTTTAATGAGTGGTGTGGTACAGAAAATTGGAAAGGCCGAAGCCGATTTGCAAATCAGATATGTCGATCCAAATAGAGCAAAGCATTATGAGTCTTTACCAAATATTAGTTATCGCAACGCACTTCAATTAATTCTTGACATTATTCGCTCCGATAGTGATTTACATCGAAGAATAGGGGCAATTGGTCATCGTATCGTTCATGGAGGAGAGGATTTTCTATCATCAATGTTAATTACAGCAGATGTTTTGGCAGTAATTAAAAAATGTAATCTTGCCCCGCTGCACACGGCGGCCCACGTTATGGGAATAGAGGGTGCCCACGCGGCTTTTCCCCAGTTATTGCAAGTAGCGGTTTTTGATACTGCCTTTCATCAAACGATGCCAGCGCATGCTTTTGTTTATCCTATTCCATATGAATATTATAAGCAGTACAAAATTCGTCGTTATGGTTTTCATGGTACTAGCCATCGCTTTGTGAGTGGTGAAGCTGCAAAGACATTGCTTAAAAATTTGGCTGATAGTGCTTTTATTGTGGCGCATTTGGGTAATGGTTGTAGTGCGACCGCGATTTTATATGGGAAAAGCGTTGATACTTCGATGGGGTTAACGCCACTTGAAGGTTTGATGATGGGCACAAGATCTGGTGATGTTGATCCGAATTTACACGCGCATCTTGTGGATAATTTGGGTTTAGATGTGCACAAAGTTACGGAAATCTTGAATAAAAAAAGTGGTTTACTTGGTGTGTCTGGAAGTAGTTATGATATGCGTGCCATTGAGGTTTCGGCGGGTCATGGCGATGAACGTGCCATTTTGGCGTTGGAGATTTTTTGTTATCGTTTGGCAAAATATATTAGTGCTTTAACTGTTCCCATTAGCTGTGCCGGTCACATTGATGCTTTAATTTTTACCGCCGGGATTGGAGAGAATTCAGCGTGTGTTCGTGCTAAAACACTCGGATGGTTGAAATTTTTAGGGTTCAAAATTGACGATACTCGTAATGTAATACATGGAAAAGATAGTAATGGAATCATTACGGTTGATGGCGATAGTACGATTGCAATGGTGGTATCGACTAATGAAGAATTGTTAATAGCGCAGGATACGGCAGCTTTGGCTTTATCGAAATAAAGTCAGGGTGTGCTCATTGTTGTTCGTTTTTAGGTTTTGTGTCGTTGCTTCACCTCTGTGCTTATCGTTTTCCGTTTTGCATGAGTAGTGGACAAAATCTCCTTGATGGGGTTGGTTTATATGAAATTTTATTTATTAGGCTTTGCAATTTTAGTAACACTCTTAAGTGGATTTTTACCTTTTTTTATTTCGAGTTGTTGTTATAAGTTAAAGTCTAACTTCCAACATGAGAACCGAAATAAGGTTATGGCATCGATACTTGTTCGCTATTCAAGTGCATTTTTTTTATGTATTGCTAGTTTGATTTTGTTGTGTTTAGGTTTTAGTGGATTGATTACTACAGCTGCTTCAGTAACAACCTCGGTTTTAGCGGTACCAATTCAATCACTAGCTCAGATTTTTAGTGTTGCTTGGGCTGGGTTTAATTTCAATTTTCAATTACGTATTGATACTCTTGCCAGTTTTTTTTTACTTCTTATTGGTACGATCTTATTGCCACTTTCTTGGTATCTGCCGCAGTATTTTAAAAGCTGTATTTCTTTTCGAACAATAAAAATGATTGCATTTTTTACCGCAATTTTTATTGCCAGTATGGTGTTGGTGGTGCTTGCGGGCAATGTTTTGACGTTTATGTTTGCGTGGGAACTCATGTCTCTTTCTAGTTATTTTTTAGTGGCGTATGACTATAAGTCAGGACAGAACCAACATGCGGCTTTTATCTATCTTGTTATGGCGCATATTTCTGGATTATTAATTCTTGTTGGTTTTGCTGCATGCGCCAAGGTTTCCGGGAGCTATTCATTTATTGATTGGCAACATCTTCAGCTCGCGCCGTTTTGGACTGGTTTCGTTTTTATTTTTTCGTTATTGGGTTTTGGGATGAAAGCTGGTTTAGTGCCACTCCATGTTTGGTTGCCGCAGGCACATCCAGCAGCGCCATCGCCTATTTCAGCGTTGATGTCTGGGGTGATGATTAAGATTGCAGTTTATGGATTTATTCGCTGTATGTTCGGTTTTATTACATTGTCGCATTGGCAAATGGGTGGCGTCGTTTTGTTATTGGGAACGATTACTGCGTTTTGGGGAGTGATGTACGCGTTGATGCAGCATGATTTGAAGCGTCTTTTGGCTTATCACTCGATAGAAAACATTGGCATCATTTTTATGGGGATCGGTTTGGCGATGATTTTTTCCGCCTTGCAACATCCAACTTTAGCGGCGCTTGGCCTAATTGCTGCGTTATTTCATTGTCTGAATCATGCGCTCTTCAAAAGTCTTTTGTTTATTAGTGCCGGTACGATTATTCAGCAAATTCATACGCATAATTTAAACCGCATGGGAGGCGTCATTAAAAGAATGCCGTGGACTGCTGTTTGTTTTCTCATTGGTTGTTTAAGTATTGCTGCTTTGCCGCCATTTAACGGTTTCGTTTCGGAATGGCTTACTTTTCAGGGATTATTACAGATCAAGTCTTTACCCGTTGGGGTTTTGCGGATTTTGTTTCCTTTGGGCGCGGCAATATTAGCGCTCACTGGCGCGTTAGCTGCAACTTGTTTTGTTAAAGTTTATGGGGTGGTTTTTTTGGGCAATGCGCGCGATCAGAATTTGCCAGAGATTACCGAAACCAGTTGGGGTGGACGTGCAGGACAAGCGTTGTTGGCGTTACTGTGTTTGGTGTGTGGTGTCTTACCAACACTGGTGATCAAAATTTTGGATGTTATTCCTGTGGAATTGATTGGAGCTAATTTGCAGTCGCAAATTTTTTCTTGGTGGTGGTTAGTGCCGACGACGGTAATGCCGACGGCTAACGCTGTGGCAAATGTTGTTGCTGGTGGTGCCATTGCGACTACTGCTTATGGCGCATTGTTTCTTGCTGGTTTTCTCATTGTTGTTTTTATGCTGCTCTATTTTGTTGCCAGACCACGTGATTTGGTGCGTGTTAAGCCGTGGGATTGTGGTTATGGTGGTTTAACTGCAACTATGCAGTATACCAGTACGGCATTTGCGATGCCGATAAGGCGCGCCTTTCAGGCTTTTTGGAAAATTAGCGAAGAGAAGCAACTAAGTCATGACGCTAAGCAGCCTTTAGCAGTTAATAAAATTATTTATAATATTGAGGTACACGATTGGAGTTGGGTATGGTGGTATCAGCCATGGAGAAAAGCAATTGATGTTTTAAGTGCCTCAGTTGCCAAGGTGCAAAGCGGTAGTTTGCGCCTCTATTTAACTTATATGTTTGTGGTGTTGGTATTATTACTATGCTTAATTTGTTACTGATAATTTTTCAAGCGTTATTGATGGTACTTAGTGCTCCACTATTTGTTGGAGTAATCAAGAAATGTAAATGTTGGTCGCAAAATCGTAGTGCGCCATCGGTCTTGCTCCCTTACCGCAATCTAAAAAAATTGTGGAATAAACAAGTTTTGTGCGCTGAGAATAGTTCTTATATTTTCACTCTAACACCGTATTTGTTATTTAGCATTGCATTAGCGCTAACTTTCTTTTTGCCATGGTTGATTACCGTGAATACCAATAGTGTTGGTGTTAGCGGTATTGTTACCTCGTCATTGGTGCCTTTACTTTTTCGTGATGTGTTAGTGGTCATTGGTTTGTTGGCTTTAAGCAGGTTTTTTTTAGCGCTTGCTGCTTTGGATGTTGGTACTGCATTTGGTGGTATGGGTGCTTCGCGCGAAATGTTATTTGCGGTTTTGGTTGAGCCAGCACAAATGACTGCGTTGTTTACTTTAGCAATTATCGCTGCTAGTACTGATCTTAATCAAATTATGCATTATGTGAGCGTACATCAGTTTTGGTTGAAACCATCGTTGCTATTGACTGGGATTGGCTTTGTACTAATCATTGCTGCTGAAACTGGGCGTATTCCATTTGACAATCCAGCCACGCACCTTGAGCTCACGATGATACATGAGGCGATGATTTTAGAGTATAGCGGACGGCACCTGGCACTGATTGAGTGGGCAGCACAAATCAAGTTGTTATTTTATTTCATCCTATTTGCTAATTTGTTTTTGCCTTCTTTACCAATGGCAGTTTTAGATTTTAACAATAGTGGTGGCCAATTTTTATTTTTGCTCGGTAATTTTTTAACTAGCGGTGCAGTGTTGGTGTTGCAGCTGATGCTATTAGTGGCGGTGTTGGTTGTGGCTGAAATTAATTTAGCCAAACTTCGCCTGTTCAAAGCGCCGTTGTTATTATCGGTTGCGTTCACTTTGTGCTTGTTGGGTTTGATGAATCACATTATTTTGGAAGTAAATTGAGATTGTTTTTATGCTAGTAAATTTAGAATTATTATTCGCAGCATTGATTCTTTTAACTGCTTACATGTTACTAATTCAACGACGATTGGGTGCGATGATTTATACTTTTATGTGGCAGAGTTTATTGTTAGCTGGCACGACGTTAATTGAAGCAATTATAAAACATGAATTTGCTTTATATTTTTCAGTATTCTTGGTGGTGGTGTTTAAAGTCATTTTTATTCCATATTTTTTATTACGACTAAATGAAGAATTAGGTGATGGGAGTAAAGTGCAATATCCACCAGCAGCGTTAGTTGCACGTCCATTTTTGCTTTCGTTAATTGCTGTCGCTGTGGTGTTGTTTTCATATCACTTATTGTTGCCGCTACACCATCTCTTTCTTACTATGATTAATGGCAATGTGTTGGCAATGGCATTGGCAGTGGTGTTGCTGGGAATATTGTTGATGATTACACATCGTAAAGCAATTTCACATGCGTTGGGATTTATGATGATTGAAAATGGAATTTTCTTTGCAGCATTGATCGCTACTTCTGGTATGCCAATGGTGGTCGAATTAGGTGTGGCTTTTGATGTTTTGGTGGCGGTGATTTTATTTGGTGTCTCGTTTTTTCATATCAGCAGCAACATTGATTCTTTAGACGTTGATTGCCTCAATCGTTTGCGCGAGTAATGTCAGCTATATTTTTATTTTTGCCACGAACTCACCTTGCAACTCTTATTTCGCAAACGATTCGGTATAATTTTTTGCAAAATTTAGATTAATTTATGACTATCCACATCATCTTCTGGTTATTGCTTTTTACTCCTTTCGTTGGTTGTATTGCACTCGCTGTTGTTGAAAAACCAACTTTTGGTACGGTGCTTAATTTATGCTTTGCTGGTATTGGTTTCATTTTAACTATTGCTTTGATTGTAAAGTTTTGGCAACAGTCACTCGACCCATCTGTTGTCCCATCTGTGTTTTCTGCAACCTATTTTTTTGCACGACAGCATTTTTTCATCGATGGTTTGAACTTGCTTTTTTTATTGTTGGTTACTTTTATCAGCACTACTACCGCCTGGTTTTCGCGTTTTTTTATGCTGCAGAATTTGCGCGAGCGTCGGATCACACTGCGTCGTCTTAAACTTTATCACTTACTTTATCAGGCGTTTCTTGGGGCAATGATGTTAGCGCTCTTTGCTAATAACCTTGGGGTGATGTGGGTGGCGATTGAAGGTGCGACACTTACTACCGTGTTGTTAATCAGTCTTTATCGTACTCCTGAAGCAATTGAAGCGGCGTGGAAATATTTTATTTTGTGCATTGTTGGTATTGCGCTGGCATTGTTTGGGACTGTGTTGGTTTATTTTGCAGCACAGATGTTACTGAGTTCACATGAGGCCATTTTGTGGAGTGAAATGGTGAGGTATGCTGCCAACTTTAACCCAAGTATTACGGCAATTGCTTTTATTTTCATTTTTGTTGGCTATGGAACTAAAGTTGGTTTGGTGCCCTTACATAATTGGTTGCCTGACGCTTATTCAGAAAGTCCCGGTCCAGTGTCAGCTTTGCTTGCTGGTTTGTTACTGAATGTTGCGCTTTATTGTCTGCTGCGTTTTAAAATTATTGTTGATTTGGTTAACGGCAATGTACTGAACCAGAATCATTTGGTGCAGTATTTATTTTTTGGTTTTGGTTTGTTCTCGTTTGTTTTTGCTAGTATTGCAATGCATCAGCAAAATAATATTAAACGACTTTTTAGCTATTCTTCGATTCAACATCTTGGTTTTATTACTTTTGCGTTAGGGCTTGGAACTCATGAAGCAGCACAGGCGGCGTTGTTGTATTTATTCGTTCACGCGCTCGTCAAGTCGGCGGTGTTCACTAACGTGGGTAACATCATGCATTTAACGCATACCCAGAATATGAGTAAAACGCATGGTTTGATGCAGCGTTGTCCAAAGTTAGCTTGGCTGCTGTTGTTGAGTACTTTGAGTATTGCAGGTTTGCCGCTTTCTGGAATCTTTACGGCTGAGCTTTTGACTTTGTTAATTACTTTCCAGCTTTATCCATGGTTGGTGTTGGTGTTGGGATGTGGTGTGGTGATTGGTTTGGCGGGATTACTACGCAATGTGCAGCCGATGATTTTTGGTGTTGCCACAGTAAGTGATGCTGTTGCAGTGACGGAAGGTCCAGTCAGATTTAGCATGGCACCGACTGTTATTCATTTAGTTGTAGCATTGATATTGGGAATATATTTGCCACCATTTGCAGCAGCATGGTTGGCACATGCGGCTAGGATAATTGTTAACTAGGGTCTCTACTATACCTATTTGAAGATGCGATTCCCCAAGATGGAGAACCAGCTGCGGCAGGACCTGAGAGTGGTTGTATGGCTTTGAGTATATCTGACCACTCTCTATACCCAATCAAAATGAAGATACGACTTTCGAAGGATAAAGATTTGAGTAATGTGAATATTTTAACTTTTTCACACCTAAAACCTGAGTGTGATGACCATATACCAATGGCACTAACTTAAAAGAAGAAAAGGCGGATAAACAAATTTTTTGATTGCAATGTGTCATTGCTCTTTAACCTTAGTTATTTTGTAAGCGCTTTCTCCTTAGGTTAGCGCTGTTGGGGTATTGTTCTGGTTTAATTAAAGTAGACACAAAAGTTAAGAGATAATATAGATTTTATAATTTATAAACTTAACGAGGTGTTGCAATGAAGAGAAAAAGATATACGAAAGAATTTAAAGCGGAAGCA
>Ga0172367_10001489_pt1 | contig 33664 bp, 32 predicted proteins | sample Lak10m_FD_114542 | JGI IMG/M metagenome (GOLD analysis project Ga0172367, IMG submission 114542) | Freshwater microbial communities from Kabuno Bay, South-Kivu, Congo - kab_022012_10m | ecosystem: Environmental > Aquatic > Freshwater > Lake | place: Democratic Republic of the Congo: South-Kivu...
AACCACAAAAAACACACTTTCTGCCATTCAAAAAGTTGGCAGAACAACTAAATACTGTATTGAGAGTAGTAACCATGCGTATCTCCTAAGATACCATAGTTACGAAATGCCCTAATTACCAATAATTTTATTGAAAACTTACCCTATTTTCGTTTGAGCAAAGATCTCTATGTATATTATTGCTATCGCCTGGATGTACGTTGTCGTACTCATGGCCGCCACAGAAAAGTCCATCGCTGCCGGTTTACTCACCTTCCTGTTTTACGGCTTGCTGCCATGCGCGCTGCTGCTCTGGCTGTTGGGTGTAAAGCACCGTCGCCACAAACAAAACAGACAGTTACTCGATGAGCACATGCACGATCAAAATAGTACCGACGCCCAAGGTAATGAGTAACACCTGACTAATCGTCGCTCTTAACTCGGTGCGTTTATGCAAACTGGGAATCAAATCTGCAACGGCTACATAGAGCATGCTTGCGGCGGCCAGACCAAGAATATATGGAATCCAGCCCATGACAAACTGTAAGGCAAAGTAGGCAATCAACCCGCCTATCAACGTTGCCAGACTAGAGACAAGGTTAAAGACAAATGCCTGTTTTTTTGTATATCCAGAATGCAGCAGAATCAGAAAGTCGCCGACCTCTTGCGGAATCTCATGCGAAATAATGGCCAAAGCCGTCACCATGCCTAATTTGACATCCAGCAAGAATGCGGCAGCAATTAAAATACCATCCACAAAATTGTGGAAAGTATCGCCTATCATAATCATCATGCCACTGCGCCCGCTGTCATGGTGGTGATGTGAATGCGCGTGATGCTGCGTGATAGAAGGGGCTTGGTGAGACACTGCTTTAAACTTGCTGCCATTATGCGCTGACTGATTTTCAGGGCAGTTGTGCTCTGAATGAATCGCATGCACTTCGCAGTGGTCGCCATGGCAATGGCGCCATATCACCAGCTTTTCCAGTACAAAAAACAATAGCAGGCCGAACAGCAAGGTTGCAGAGATAGCCTCTATACTGCTGGCCTTTTCAAACGCATGCGGCAATATCTCTAAAAACACCGCACCAAGCATCGCCCCGATTGCGTAGCTCACCAGCATGGGAATCCACGCGGTACGCAAACTCAGTGCAAACAGCCCGGCAAGGCTCACACTCAGCATACCACCCAACAAGCTTGATAAAATAATCCATGTGAGTGTATTGAATGAGGTAATGTCTGTTGCTAGGCTTAGCATATCGATATTAAAACTTGCATCTAAGCAATCTTAAGTAATAAAGTGCGTATTATAAACGAGCCAGCCACAATAACGCTTTAAATAGTCACGATAAAATTCGTGGTAAACGTGGCTAAATCATATAGTGGAGGCAATTTCCATGAGCGTATCAAGCCGCATGCCAGCTATGTTTATCGGGCATGGCAACCCGATGAATGCTATTTCGGAGAATCAGTACCGTGATACCTGGCTACAGCTCGGGGCATCACTTCCCAAGCCACAAGCAGTATTGTGCATTTCCGCCCACTGGCAAACGCACGGCACGCAAGTATGCAGTGTTGAGCAACCTGAAACCATCCACGATTTCGGCGGTTTTCCCCAAGAACTATTCGACCAGCGCTACCCTGCCCCGGGCGCCCCGTCAGTGGCAAAGATGATATGCCAAACATTTGCGCATGGAAAAATCACCCCCTCTACCGAGTGGGGGCTGGATCATGGCGCATGGACGATATTACAATCCCTTTTCCCGCAGGCAGATGTGCCGGTTTTACAGCTTAGTCTGGATTTTTACCTGAATTTTCGGGCGCACTTTGACTTGGCCAAACAGCTCGCACCTCTGCGCGAGCAGGGCATCATGCTGCTTGGCAGCGGCAATATCGTACACAATCTGCGTATATTGAACTTAAATGGAGAAAAGTCAGACTGGGCTATCGCCTTTGATGCTTACATCAAAAACGCGCTATTAGCCGGTGAGGATGAGGCCTTGCTGAATATCGAACAGGCTGGCGAAGCTGCCAAACTTGCCGTGCCCACGCCTGAGCACTACTTACCACTGCTGTATATTGCCGCAGCACGTCAGGCGGATGACAACATGCGTTTTCTTACCGAATCTTTTGATCTAGGCACGCTCAGCATGCGCAGTGTGATTTATCGCTAAATCACTTCTCGAGCCAGATTAAACTCGCCATGCGCCCGGTGACATTATCTCGCCGGAATGAGAAAAAACGCGCCGCATCGGTATAAGTACAGAAATCCTCACGACGATTTTCATCATCTAAAAAATGGCCACCAGCGCCATATACCTGCGTGACACCTACTGCATGTAAACGCTGCCTGGCAATTGCATACATATTGCACAACCACTTACCGCTTACCCCCACAACCGGCCTGAATGCTGACGCTGCATTAGCATCTTTTGCCATGAACTGCTGCCGAACATCATCACCCACCTCAAACGCATCAGGGCCGATTGCCGGCCCCAGCCACACTAAAATTTCAGCAGGCTGCACCTGCATCTTTTTCACTGCGGCTTCAATCACGCCATCACACAGCCCGCGCCAGCCAGCATGCACTGCTGCGACTACCGTTCCCTGCTTATCGCACAACAGCACCGGCAGACAATCTGCCGTCATGGTTACGCACACCACATTCGGCTTGGTGGTAAATGAAGCATCTGCATTCTGTAAACAAGTACTGGTGGCCGCATCAATCACATCCACCCCATGCACCTGATTCACCCACACCGGCTCACTGGGCAGATAAGGGCTTAATAACTGGCGATTTTTAGCGACCGCAACCGGATCATCACTCACATGCATGCCCAGATTCAGACTTGCAAAAGGCGCCTGACTCACCCCCCCCTTACGCGTCGTTTGCAAAGCCTTTACATTCGAAGGCGCAGGCCAGTTTGGATGTATAAATTCAATCGAATGCCTCATGATTGATCAAGCGCTTTCGTCTTCATCGAAATCAGTATCATCTTCTTCATCGCCATCATCAAATGACTCGTCATCTTCGTCGTACTCATAGTCCTCATCCGACAAGTACGGTTCCATGCTGAACTCGAATACATCCTCTTCATCGTGCGGGTCTTCGTGGCGCATGGCTTCCAGCAAGACTTTCATGTCGTCTGCCAACTCGATTTGCCATTCCATGAATTCATTTGTCGCCGGATGCACCAGGCCAAGTTTGATTGCGTGCAATGCCTGACGATGGAAGTTGCTCACAGCATCACGCAACGTCTGCGTCATGGCACGAATCGGCACAATTCCACGGAAGCCATACACAGGGTCACCTACCAACGGCGCTTTCAAATGTTGCATGTGCACGCGAATCTGATGCGTGCGACCAGTTTCCAGGTTGCAGCGCAAATAGGTCTGCACTGAAAAACGCTCCAATATCTCATAGCGTGTAATGGCAGGCTTGCCCATACGATTGATGGCCATCTTGGTGCGCGAACGCGGGTCACGCCCAATCGGCTGATCAACCACCCCATTGCGCCATAATTGCCCCCAAACAATCGCACGGTACTCACGCTTGACCGTACGTGCCTGCAACTGGCGCACCAGATTAGTCTGCGCGCTCAGGGTCTTTGCCACCACCAGTAGACCGCTGGTCTCTTTGTCCAGCCGGTGCACGATACCTGCACGCGGCACATCATGCAGTTGCGGCGCATGGAATAGCAAGGCATTCAGCAAAGTACCCTCCCAGTTGCCTGCCGCCGGATGCACGACCATGCCTGCCGGCTTATTGATCACCAGAATATGGTCGTCTTCATAAACGATATCGAGCGGAATATCTTGCGCTTTGAACGCATTCACTTCCGGCTTGACCTGCACCTCCACAATCACTTTCTCGCCCCCCCAGACCTTGGTTTTAGAGGTGCTGGGTTCGCCGTCCACAATTACCAAACCAGATTTTATCCATGCCTGCAATCGTGAGCGTGAGTGTTCAGGTAACAGGCGCTGCAATGCAACATCAAGCCGCAAACCGCCTAAGTCGGGGGAAATCGTAAGTGCAATCGAATTGCTAAGAGATTGTGGAGTAGCGTCAGTCATCGGTTATAATTGGTGCAAATTCTTAAAGGTGGTTTTGGCATGAAGTATATCTTAATTTTGGTGTTTGCCCTGTTACTGAATGGTTGCGCGATTTTCGGCGAACCTACCGAGTTTGATGATACTAAAGGTTGGACCGCAGAGCGTATTTATCAAGAGGGTGCGGCAAAAATGGTCGATAAAGACTACGACAAAGCCATTGTATATTTCCAGAAACTGGAATCACGCTACCCTCATGGCCGATTCGCAACACAGGCTCAGCTGGAGACCGCATACGCTCACTACAAAAAACAGGATCCCATCCTAGCCGTTGCAGCTGCAGACCGCTTTATCAAACTACATCCTAATCATCCTAATGTTGACTACGCTTACTACCTCAAAGGCCTTGCTGTGTTTAACGAACGCGGCATTATTGAGAAACTCTCCGCACAACAAATCAGCGACCGCGATCCGCGCTCACTGAAAGATTCTTTCGCCACATTCAAAGAGTTAGTGACCAAATTCCCGAAAAGCCGCTACGCCAAAGACGCGACACAACGCATGGTTTATCTCGCCAACAGTCTGGCAGACCATGAATTACATGTCGCCCGCTATTACATGAAACGTCAGGCCTATGTAGCCGCAATCAACCGCACTAAATATGTCATCGAGTACTACCCACAGGCACCTGCGGTAGAAGAAGCGCTGGTCATCATGATCAGCGCTTATGACCTGATGGGCATGGATGATCTGAAAAATGACACCATGCGCATTCTCAAAACGAACTATCCGGACAGTCCGATGTTAGGTAAAGGCGTGCCTGATGACGAACGCGTATGGTGGAAGTTCTGGGAAAGCCTCTATTAACTTAAACGTCCCTTAAACCCTTGAATTTATTTAATAAACTGCCAGGATTTATTAAAACGCCATCAGGGTTTGAATGGGTATTGTTCAAAAAAATCCCTTATATATTCATCGTTGGCACTGCCATCGCCTGTGCACCGATACTTCACATCTACTTGAGCAATGATGTGATCAGCCGAGCTCAACAACAGATCATCTATCAATGTTTAGGAATATTATTCAGCGTATGGTTTTTTGTAGGAGCAGCCGCAATAGGCTGCATCGTCGTGATCATTATGAAAGGGCCAGCATACGTTGCAGATCCTTATGAACTACCGAAAGAAAACAAGAACCTGGAGCAGCACCCCAACCTCTGACTTCAAAAATTCACTACTTGAACAAACGTGCTTACTCAATCAACACTGTATGCCCTAGTGTTTTTTAGCTTTTCTATCTTTCTCTTCTGCATCTTTTTTAGCTTTTAATTCAGCACGCTGTGCGGTTTTACGACGACGCATGCTGACGATACCCTCACCTGGCTTGCGTTTTTCCTCATCTTCGGCAAATGGGTTATGCCCTTGTTTATACTGCACACGTAAAGGTGTACCTGAAAGCTGGAAAGTTCTGCGGAAGGTTTTTTCCAAAAAACGCGTATAGGCATCTTTCACGCCATCAACGTGACTGCCGTGAATGACCACCACTGGCGGATTGCTGCCACCCTGATGCGCATAACGCAATTTCGGGCGGATACCCTTGCTGATTGGCGGCTGATGCTGCTGCATCGCGTCCATCAGCACACGTGTCAGTTGTGGCGTAGCAAGTTTTGCGAATGCGGCTTTGTAGGCTATATCCACTGATTTGAATAACTCAGGCAGACCTTTTCTACGCAACGCCGAGATATAGTGAAATTCCGCGAAATCGAGAAACTGTAATTTACGGTCTATCTCGCGCTTGATCCAGTCGCGCTCATCGTCTTTCAAGCCATCCCATTTATTGATTGCGACCACGAGCGCACGACCTGCATCCAGAATATAAGCCGCGACATGGGCATCCTGCTCGGTAATACCTTCCTGCGCATCCACCACCAGAATCACCACATTCGCTTCTTCAATCGCCTGAATGGTCTTGATGACCGAGAACTTTTCTATTGCCTCAAATACACGACCACGCTTACGTACGCCCGCAGTATCGATCAATGTGTAATGTTTGCCATTCTTTTCCAGGTCAATATGGATAGAATCACGCGTGGTACCTGGCTCATCAAACGCAATCACACGCTCTTCACCCAGCAGAGCATTGACCAGGGTAGATTTACCGACATTCGGACGGCCTACAATCGCAACTTTAGGGATTTTATCTCCGGTGTAATCAGTGGCAGGCTCCTCTTCAACCACCTCGAAATTTTCCAGAGCCAGTTCAATGATATCGCGTACACCTTCACCATGTGCAGATGAGATCGACAGTGGATATCCCAGACCGAGTTCATGAAAGTCTGCACTGACTACGGCTTTCTGCATACCCTCTGTCTTGTTTACGGCCAGCAGCACCGGGCATCTGCTTTTACGCAGGCGGTTGGCAATTTCCATATCTTGCGGCGTCGCACCTTGACGGCCATCCACCAGAAAGATGATGGCATCAGCCTCATCAATCGCCTGCAACGTTTGTTTCGCCATGGCTTTTAGAATGCCGCTGTCTGTATTTGGCTCAAAACCGCCCGTATCAACCACCAGATAAGGCTGACTCGCCCCCAAACCACGACCATAGTGACGGTCACGCGTCAGGCCTGGCAGATCTGCCACAAGCGCATCGCGACTTTTGGTTAAACGGTTGAATAATGTTGATTTTCCGACGTTTGGTCGGCCAACCAAAACAATGGTAGGTATCATGTGAGCCTTCTATAAAGCATTAAAGCTGGCTGACTCAATATCAACCAGCTATATTATTTTCTGACTGGCTAGTGCCAATCACTCTATCAAATGCGATTATTTGACTTGTATCGCAAACAAACCGCCATCACGTGATTGTGCCAATACGGTGTTGCTGTTAATCAAAGCCATCTGCGGCAGGATTGCGGTATTGTCTGTTTTGATTCTACCGGCAAATGCACCGTCTTCACGACTTAAAAAGTGCACATACCCCTCAAGGTCCCCCACTGCTATCAAGCCACCCATCGGCATCGGTGCGGTTAATTGACGATTTTTCAGAGAGCCTTGTCGCCAGAATGTTTTACCTGTCGTGTAATCAAGCGCATACACGGAACCAGCCGCATGAGAAACGTAGATACGCCCGTCTTCTGCACTCAGGCCAGATAAACTTGAAATATCGCGATTCCAGATGACACGGCCAGTGACCCTGTCTACCGCAGCGATTCTGCCCTGATACGCAACCGCATAGACCAAAGGACCATCCACCAATGGCAGTGAGGTGATATCCGCGATACGCTCGATTTCGGTCACGCCTTTAGGCTGCGCCACTGAAGCCTCCCACAATATCTTGCCATTATCCGCACGAATTGCTGCGAGCTTACCACCGGCAAAGCCAGCGTATACTGCACCGCCATCAACAACCACACCTGCGCTACTGCGCAAGGTTAACGCAGGGCTGGTTCTGTCATAGACCCATTTACGGCTGCCATCATTGGCATTGATACCATAGATACGGCTGTCGCCCGTGCGAACAACCACCATGCCATCAAAATATTTGGGGGCACTCAATACCTCACTGCTTAATTTTGATTTCCACTGCAGCTTACCCGCAAGGTCATAAGCATAAACCACGCCTCTTTGCGTGCCAACCACGACCAGACTACCACCGATACCTACGCCGCCAGTGATTTTTTCACCCACATTAAGGCGCCAAGCCTGACTGCCATTACTGATATCCAGCTTGGCCAATTCACCGTCCGCACTGGCCACATAGGCATAGCCAGCTTCGGCCGCCGGGGTAAAGTCAAAATTGCCAGCTTCGCCAAGCTTAGCCTGCCACAATATCTTCGCACTGGCTGTTTGCTTGATTTCAGTTAAAGCCTCTGGTGGATTCGCTGGCTCTGCACCAAAGATACGCTCTGATACATCTTTACTCATATCAGAAATACTGGTGCACGCCGATGTGGATAGCAGCGTAAATAAAGCCAGGAATACTAGCTTTGCGGTATGTGTGGACATGGTTGTTTGCTTCATTAAGCTTTACTTTTAGCCGAGTGCTTCTAGTTTTTGTTGCGTCAACACGCGGTATTTGCCTGATGGCTCAAGTTTGGTCAGCGCATGTTCATAGGCTGCCTTGGCTTCAGACTTCTTACCCAAAGCTACCAGAACGTCGCCTTTCAAATCAGAAAACAAACCATCAAAACCTGCATCATGCGAAGCTTCCAACAATTTCAAAGCCCCCTGATAGTCTTTCTCTTCAGCCAGAATATTGGCTAACTGCAGTGTTGCAATTGCGCTCACTGAAGATTCTTTGGCGTTTTTGGCCGCCCACTCCAACTGCGCTTTAGCACTTTTCACATCACTTGCTGCGTAATTGGCTTTGGCTGCTAATAAAGCAGCACGGCCCGCATAAGGTGTGGTACTGTATTTATCCATCAGCACAGCAGATTTTGCCTGAATTGCTTTTAAATCTTTTTCATCCGTCACCTGCAGCGCCTGATACTCGGTAGAAGCTTCAACAGATTGTTTATTCTGATACATATGCCAGCCTTGATAGCCTGCATAAGCAATCACCAACGCCAGCACTGCATTCGTGACCATTTTCCCATTGGTTTTCCACCAGGCTTTTAACTCATCTATCTGCTCTTGCTCTTCTAAATCGTATGCCATGCTTAATCCTAATTATTTAACTCAAAAACATTACTAAAACAGTATGTAAACTCACACTTACTAGCCATTCACCACTTTTTTACCGGGAATAGCCGCAAGCAGATTCTTTGTATATTCATGTTGTGGCTGTTGATAGAGATCAACCACCTTGCCCTGCTCGACTATCTTGCCATGGTGCATCACAACGATATCATCCGCGATATGCCGCACAACACGCAAATCATGGCTGATAAAAATATAGCTCAATGCCATTTCCTGCTGCAACTCTTTGAGCAGCAACAATATTTGCGCCTGTATTGATACATCCAGAGCCGACACCGGCTCATCACAAACAACCACCTTAGGCTGCAATACCAGTGCTCGCGCAATGCCAATACGCTGCCTTTGCCCACCTGAGAACTCATGCGGATATTTCTGCATATCCGCCTCGCTGAGCCCTACGCGCTTGAGCATTGCAATCACTTTTTGCTGCTGTTCTGCAGCGCTACCCAAACCATGTATCAGCAAGCCTTCACCCACCAACTCACCTATGCGCATACGTGGGTTCAGCGATGCAAAAGGATCCTGAAACACCATTTGCAAATTCTTGCGTATCGCCCTGAGCGCAGATGCATCCATCCTGGATAGATCCTGACCTGCAAAAAGCACTTCGCCGCTGTCCAAGGGTTGCAATTGTAACAGACATCGTGCCAGCGTGGATTTACCGCTGCCAGATTCACCTACCACTGCAAGCGTTGTTCCGGCACGCAAACTGATACTGACATCATCCAGTGCCTTTACCAAGGTCGTACCAAACCCAAATCTCCCGCTTCGCTGGGTATAGGTTTTTACCAGATGATTAGCAATCAGAATAGCTTCACTCATGCCACACCTTCTTTCAGCCAGGCATAATCAATCGGTTTCAGTTCTTTCTTACCTTCAGCATCAGGCACGCAGGCCAGCAAGGCCTTGGTATATGGATGCTGAGGGTTTCCCAACACCTGCGATTTGCTGCCTGATTCAACGATTTCACCTCTGAACATCACCACTACATTATCAGCGATATCAGCCACCACCCCAAAATCATGAGTGATAAACAGCATCCCCATGTTCATGCGGGTTTTGAGGTCATCCAGCAGCTTTAGTATTTGCGCCTGTACGGTCACATCCAAAGCGGTTGTCGGCTCATCCGCAATCAACAGGCTGGGCTCGCAAGCGATACTCATCGCAATCATCACACGCTGGCGCTGACCACCGGAAAGCTCATCCGGATAACTATTCGCACGGCTCGCCGGTATGCCAACCATCTCCAGCAAACTGGCGATTTTTGCTTTCAAGGCATCGCCCTTTAATCCCAGATGCGTAGTCAGACTCTCACCAATCTGGTAACCCACGGTAAGCACCGGGTTGAGTGAGGTCATCGGCTCCTGAAAGATCATGGCGATTTTCGCGCCACGCAGTTTTTGCAGGCTAGTCTCGCCCAGTTTGGTCAGATCCTGAACGCCTGCATCCGCAGTATTGAACAACACCTCACCTGAAACCAGCTGTAGCTGTTTGGACAACAATCCCATCACTGACAGCGCTGTCAGACTTTTACCGCTGCCAGATTCGCCCACTACGCAGGTGGTTTTACCTGCATCTATTGAAAAGCTCACATCATTCACCAACAAACGAGCTGGTGATTTCCTGGGCGTAATACTGACGTGCGACAGCTGTAACAACGGTGTCACAGCGTCAGATGTATTCGCTTTTAAGTCTGCAGTCATATTTAGCTCGGTACTATCCCTGTTACAGCTCTTTAAAAACCACCCACCCCTACCTGATTAATTTGCAGTCAAACGACTAATTGCCTCTTCAATACTGCATTGCACTTGCTCGGTTTTCATATCTGCCTGCATAGGCTTCAATGTCACCTGACGGTTATTCACCTCATCATCGCCCAATATCAAGGCATATCTGGCCTGGCTTCTATCCGCTTTTTTCATTTGTGATTTAAAACTGCCGCCACCCGCATGCAACACTACCTGAACACCTGCATTACGCAGCTGCTCTGCAATCACAAAAGCCGCATTCTCAGCCAGTTCGCCTACATTGACCAGATAGACATCTGGCGCATCGTTTGCGGTGACTTCATACTCCTGCATCAACAGAAATACACGCTCCAAACCAATACCAAAGCCACATGCCGGCGTTGCGTTGCCACCTAAACGCTCAACCAGAGTATCGTAGCGCCCACCGCCTGCAATCGTACCCTGTGCACCCAATTTAGTGGTAACCCACTCAAATACGGTGCGGTTGTAGTAATCCAGACCTCGTACCAGGCGCGGGTTGATCTTATAAGCAACACCTGCATCGGCAAGCTTCTTACACAGACCATCAAAGTGCGCGCGGGTTTCATCCCCCAGACAATCGATCAATTTTGGTGCGGCTTCGCACATAGCCTGCATGCGCGGATTTTTAGTATCCAGAATACGTAGCGGATTGGTATGCAAACGCCGTTTTGCATCTTCATCAAGCAAATCGGCATGCTGCTCAAAATAAGCAATCAGTACATTACGATATTCAGCACGTTCATGTGCATCACCAATACTGTTGATTTGCAGCTCCACATCGACAATACCCAATTCACGCCACAGTCTTGCCAGCATGACGATTTGCTCCGCATCGACTTCTGGCGTATCAAAACCAAAAGCCTCCACCCCGATTTGATGGAATTGACGCTGACGGCCTTTTTGTACGTTCTCATGCCTGAACATCGCGCCGCTATACCATAAGCGCTGCGGGCCATTGTAAGTAAGGTTATGCTCAACGACGGCACGCACACAGCCCGCGGTACCTTCAGGACGCAAAGCCAGCTTGTCGCCATTGAGTGCATCATCCCATGCATACATTTCTTTTTCTACGATATCGGTATGCTCACCGACACTGCGTACATAAAGCTCGGTTGGCTCCACCAATGGCATGCGGATATTTTTATACCCATACTGTGCCAGCACGCGGCGTGCGGTATCCTCAAGCTTGAACCACAGTGGCGTCGCCTCAGGCAGAATATCGTAAAAGCCCTTAATGCTTTGGAATTTGTTACTCATGGATTTTTGATGACTTGTTAGCTTACTGATTGAATTGGAATGGTTTTTTGCGCTGAACGCTCATGCAGCTTGCCGCCTTCAGCATAGTTTTCTCTTACATAGGTCTCAACAATCGCCTGGAACTCCTGTGCGATATTGTCGCCTTTGAGTGTCACCGTTTTTTCGCCGTCCACAAATACTGGCGCCACCGGCACTTCACCGGTACCGGGTAGGCTGATACCGATATTGGCCAATTTTGACTCCCCCGGCCCGTTTACTACGCAGCCCATAACAGCTACGCTCATGTTCTCAACGCCGGCATACTGATTACGCCAAACCGGCATTTGATTACGCAGATAGCTCTGAATCTGCATCGCCAGTTCCTGAAAGTACGTCGATGTCGTGCGGCCACAGCCAGGACAGGCAGTCACCAACGGTGTGAATGAGCGTATGCCCATTGTTTGCAGTATCTCTTGGGCCACGACCACTTCTTTGGTGCGTGATTCATTAGGCTCAGGTGTCAAAGACACACGTATGGTGTTGCCGATTCCCTGCTGCAGCAGCAAAGCCAGCGCAGCGGTTGAAGCAACAATGCCTTTTGAGCCCATGCCGGCCTCGGTCAAGCCCAGATGCAATGGGTATTCACAACGATTGGCAAGATCGGAATAAACACTGACCAGATCCTGCACATCGCTGACCTTGCAGGAGATAATGATCTGATTCGGTGACAGCCCCAGCGTTACCGCCTGTGCAGCACTTTCCAGCGCTGACTGAATCAATGCCTCGCGCATCAGCGCATCAGAACTTAACGGCTGTACCAGTTTGGCATTTTCATCCATCATCTGCGCCATTTTGGCTTGGTCCAAACTGCCCCAGTTGACCCCAATGCGCACCGCTTTGTTGTATTTGACTGCAGTCTCAATCATGGCGGCAAACTGCTCATCACGCTTGGAACCCTTGCCTACATTGCCTGGGTTAATACGATATTTGGCGAGGGATTCTGCACATTCAGGATATTGCGCCAATAACTTATGGCCGTTGTAGTGAAAATCACCCACCAATGGCACATTGCAGCCCAAAGCATGCAGACCGCGACGGATATTACCTACCTGCGCTGCAGCTTCTGGCGAGTTCACCGTGATACGCACAACCTCCGAACCGGCCTGCCACAGTTCATATACTTGCTTGATGGTTGCCTCTGCATCGGCAGTGTCGGTGTTCGTCATGCTCTGCACAACGACCGGCGCAGGAACCGTATTCAACAAACCACCACCGACCGGCACGTGGCCGATCATTACCTGTAGCGTATCACGCGGATTGACTTTAACTGAAAGACTCAACAACTACTCCAAACGAATACGTGCAACGTTACTGCCAGTCTGCGTAGATAAATCCACAGGCTTGCCCGCATAGGTCAGTTGGGCTGCTTTTGCATTACCAACTACCACGCTGAGTGGTGGCAATGCATCAAAACCCTCAGTCGCGCCAGCAGAAAGCATTTTCTCAAAAACCACCTTACCTGATTTGTCAGTCACACTCACCCATGTTTTCTCGGTCACAGAGATGCTCACATTCTTTTTCGCAACAGCATCGGGCGTCGGTTGACTAACTGCAGGTTGACTAATTGTAGGTTGGCTAACTTGTGGCTGAACTGCTGATGGCTGTGCTGGCGAAGGTTGCACAGCTGGCGAGCCAACACCTGCAGCCTGATTAGCTGGTAAAGCTTCCGCCCCCGCTGAGCTCACAGCCGCACCATTCATATCAGTAGCAACACCACTGACAGTTGTGGCGTCTTCAGCCTGACGTTCAGCTGCTGGCAGAGCAATTTCAGGCAAAGGCATTTCCAGTGATGGTGTGGCCTCAGGGGCTGTAGATGCAGCGTCTGAAGCTACAGCCTCTGGTGTCTTTTCAACTGGTGCAGTTACCGCTTTGGACTGATATTCCATGTAGAAGAACCAGGCCACCAAGAACAACAGCACCACGATGCTGCCCAAAATATACTTAAGCCATGGCTGGCTGTCTTTGCTTAGCTGCACCTGCTGCATGGATGACTGTACAGACAGGTGAGCCTGCTGCTTATCTGGCATACGGCCACGATAGCTTGCCAATAGCGGCTCAGCATCAATTTCAAGCAATCTGGCATAATTGCGAATAAAACCGCGTGTAATCATTGCATCTGGCAGCGCATCAAACCGGTTGCTCTCCAGTGCATCAATCTGCTTAATACTGTAACGCAGACTGTCGGACACATCCTGCTGCGTCAGTTTTTTAGCAATCCGCGCGGCAGACAAAACTTCACCCAGCGGAGCCTCGCTGGAGTGTGTATCGCTCGGAAGACCCTCATTTACTGATTGCGGTATATCGATATCGTCTGAAACTGCCATGATTATTTTCCACTCTGCAATAACTTAGCCTGCTCTGAATTCGGGTATTGACGCCTTAACTGCAAAGCGTAACTCGCCTCTTCATCCTTGGCACCTACTGCCCTTTCGATTTGTATTGCCAGCCACAGCATCTCGGGGGATGGCTGGCTTAACATCACATTCTGCAATGTTTGCTTGGCACTTTCAGCATCATTGCGCTTGAACTGAATCGCCGCAAGCTGATAAGCCGCAGTATTCATCAACGGCTCAATCTGCAGCGCTCTCTGAAAATACTGTTCAGCACTTGCTGAATCCTGTTTACGCATAGCGCATATACCTGCATTCGTATAAGCAATTGCTGGCGTAGCATAGAGCGGATTCCTCACCGCAGTCATGAACTCATTGATCGACTCATCAATACGATTGATCGAGCACAAAAAACCACCATAGTTATTATGTGTTTCAGAATTATCAGGGTCGATCTGTAATGCGCGCTTGAAATTTACCTCTGCAAGATCAAACTGGCCCAATGCACCGTGTACCAAGCCAAGGCCATTGTATGCAAGAGCGTAATTTGGATCGATCTTGGCGGCTTCCTTGAATTCAGACAATGCCACTTCCAGATTGCGCTGCTGGTAATAAGCCGCGCCCAAATCTGTGTGCGCTTTAGCACGAGCCTTCACATTCCGCTCATCTTTTTCCTGTTGCTGCTGAGTAGCACAACCTGCAACGGCAAATAGCATCAACGCAATTAAACATAATTTGCCCATACCGAGCTTTGCAGCATTAAAACTCATTTTATTCATTCAACTGCCTCAATTGGAATTCGTTTAGAAGTACGCTTGGTTTTATCCAGTACTTTACCAGCTAATTGACCGCATGCTGCATCGATATCTTCGCCGCGTGTTTTACGTACGGTCACCACATAGCCCGCCTGCATCAGAATATCGCGGAACACTCTTACGTGGCTTGGCTTGGAAGTCTCGTAACCGCTATTGGGGAACGGATTAAACGGGATTAGATTGAACTTGCACGAGACGTTTTTCACCAACTCAAGCAGCTGGTGCGCATGCTCTACGGTATCGTTCACGCCATCCAGCATCACATACTCAAACGTCACGAAATCACGCGGCGCTTTCTCAAGGTAGCGATTACACGCCGCCATCAGCTCTTTAAGCGGATATTTTTTGTTGATAGGCACAATCACGTCACGCAGCGCATCATTTGGCGCATGTAGCGATACTGCCAATGCTACAGGACAATCTTCTTTCAGCCTGTCCATCGCTGGCACCAGTCCACTGGTTGATAGCGTCACGCGGCGGCGGCTCAATCCATAAGCACTGTCATCCAGCATGATCTGCATGGCAGTAACAACATTGTCGTAGTTAGACAAAGGCTCGCCCATGCCCATCATCACCACATTGCTGATGATGCGGTCATTGGCAGACAGCATGTCATAACCCGCCTCCTGGCGTAATGACTTGTCGGCAATAGCCAACTGACCAATGATTTCAGAGACACTCAGATTTCGATTAAAACCCTGACGCCCTGTTGAGCAGAACGTGCACTCCAGCGCACAGCCAACCTGACTCGAAACACACAAGGTACCGCGGTCATCCTCGGGGATGAACACTGTCTCAATGCTATTGGCAGCGTCGGCACCAATCAGCCACTTGCGGGTTCCATCATTGGATATTTGTTCGTGCTGCACGGTAGGCAGAATAATCTCTGCCTCTTTTGCAAGTTTCTCGCGCAGACTTTTGGCAATGTCGGTCATCTGCTCAAAATCATGCACGCCGAAATGGTGTATCCAGCGCATCAACTGCTTGGCGCGAAAAGGCTTTTCGCCATGCTCCACGAACCATTGAGCTAACTGAGACTGATTAAAGTTGAGCAGATTAACCAAAATTGTTTAGACCTTTTACTCTTACAAAAACTACTTTTCCACGAAACACACAAAAATCACGAAATAAACCCTAATATACGTCAACGATATTTCAGCATTCAATCCACAACAGTTATGTCGTGAATTTAATGGTTTTGTTCGTGCTATTTTGTGCTATTCGTGGACAACAGCTTGTTAAGAGTTTTTCAAATTAACCAAAAAAGTATTTGATTTCGATTGCCGCATTCTCAGCTGAATCTGAACCATGCACTGCGTTAGCGTCAATGCTCTCAGCAAAGTCAGCACGGATTGTGCCTGGTGCAGCTTCTTTAGGGTTGGTAGCACCCATCAAATCACGGTTAACCTGCACAGCATTTTCACCTTCTAACGCTTGAATCATCACTGGACCAGAGATCATGAATTTAACCAGATCAGCAAAGAAAGGACGCTCTTTATGCACAGCGTAGAAACCTTCAGCTTCAGCTTGTGTCAGTTGCGCCATTTTTGCAGCAACGATTTTCAAGCCAGCGTTTTCAAAACGTGTGTAGATTTTACCGATTACATTTTTTGCAACTGCATCAGGTTTGATGATAGAAAGTGTGCGTTGAACAGCCATAACTACTCCATTAAATTAACTTATTGAAAAGAGCGATAAAATACCATTTTTAGCGCTTAAAATAAACCAACTTTTAAGGTATCTCACTACAGAGTGAATTTATTGTGACATTTAACGCCATAACAAATTTGCAATTCGACAACCACGAGAAGGAAGAGTGAGGGCGGCCTAAAGATTAGGTAAGCGGGAAAAAAGGAACAGTAAACCATGATGATTAAGCTATTTCATACTGCGCAAGCCAAGATGATGGTATCTCGCATGATAACAATCACAATCACGACTCAGCTATGACAAAAACAACCACAGCACTTAGCAAAATTCCAGCCGGGATATGGGCACTCGGATTTGTCAGCATGCTGATGGATATTTCGTCAGAGATGATTCACAGCCTTTTACCATTGTTTATGGTAGGAGTGTTGGGTGCCAATGCTATAACGGTTGGTCTGATTGAGGGCATGGCCGAGGCAACGGCGCTCATCATCAAGATATTTTCAGGTGCCTTTAGTGACTATCTTGGCAAACGCAAAGGTCTGGCCTTGTTTGGTTATGTCTTAGGAGCGCTGACCAAACCGCTGTTTGCCGTTGCACCTACCATGAGCGTCGTGCTGACCGCCCGTTTGCTGGATCGGGCGGGTAAAGGAATCCGTGGCGCACCGCGCGATGCACTAGTCGCTGACATTTCGCCCGCCGAAATTCGTGGTGCTGCATTTGGCCTGCGACAATCGCTAGATACGGCAGGCGCATTCCTAGGCCCTCTGCTGGCAGTCGGCCTGATGCTACTTTGGGCCAACGATTTCAGAGCGGTGTTCTGGGTCGCTGTGATTCCTGGTTTGCTGGCTGTGGCACTGCTGCTGTTTGGCGTACACGAACCTGATCGACATCAGGGCGGGAAGAAGGTCAACCCCATTCAGCGTGAAAATATCAAGCGACTCAATGCGTCATATTGGTGGGTAGTCGGCGTGGGGGCAGTGTTCACACTGGCAAGGTTCAGCGAGGCATTTTTAGTTTTGCGTGCCGAGCAAGGTGGCATCCCGGTGGCTCTTGTGCCGTTAGTGATGGTCGCGATGAATCTGGTCTACGCAGGTTCGGCCTACCCGTTTGGTAAGTTATCTGACCGCATGAGCCACAAAAAGCTTCTGGCGTGGGGTCTTGTTGTGCTCATCGCTGCCGATCTGGTTTTGGCCACCGACAATCACTGGACAACAGTGCTCGTGGGCGTGGCACTTTGGGGCATTCACATGGGCATAACTCAAGGATTACTAGCCACGATGGTAGCCGACACTGCTCCAATTGACCTGCGCGGTACGGCATTTGGTTTATTCAATCTTGTCAGCGGGGCCGCATTGCTAATCGCCAGCGTCGTAGCTGGACTGCTCTGGGATCAACTGGGTGCTTCGTTCACTTTTTATGCGGGCGCAGGGTTTTGCATCATTGCATTGATAGCACTAATCAGGAAGTATTGAAGGCGACCAGCGTAGTAAGGCGCAATAACTGAAAGCCATTGCGCCATTCATAACACTACTAATCAATCATCACTTATCATTATTCAATATACAAAGGAATGATTAAAAAGCCATAAAAAATACCGCTATTTAACACTTAAAATAAAACGGTTTTTTATGGTATGGTACTGATAAATTATGATTAGAATGGCTAAAAGCACATACTGGCATCCACATGAATAATCTCTCTAGCCCTACCCAGCCGACCACCGCCACCTGCCCTGCCTGCGGCTTGCTGTGCGATGACGTGACGCCCAATGCTGCTGCAGCTGTCAGCGTGAAAAATGGCTGCAGCAAAGCCATTCAATTCTTTGAGCAGTCTTTCAACGCCAATATCGACGCATCTCCCAGCCTAGCCGGCAAGCCTTGTAATCTGGATACCGCAATCAAGGCCGCCGCCAGCCTGTTAGACAAAAGTAAATCAGCGCTATTTGCAGGGTTGGGTACCGAGGTGCAAGGCATGCGTTCGCTGATGCGTTTGGCAGAAAAAACCCACGCCACGCTAGACCACATGCACAGCAACTCAACCGTGCGCAACACCTTAACCATGCAAAATGGCGGCTGGCTCACCACAACACTGGCCGAGGTAAAAAATCGCGCCGATGTGATTCTGGCAATTGGTACCGATATTGCCACCAGCCACCCGCGCTTTTTTGAGAAAGCGGTTTGGAACACTGAAAGCCTGTTCAACAAGCCAACACCAGAAGTCATTTACCTGGGCGTACCCGCAGAAAAAACCAAGGCTGGCACTGCACCAAATGGCACAACACCCACCGTGATTGATGCAGACACAGGCAATCTGCCAGAAATCATCAACGCACTTAATGCCTTGATGAATAACAAAAAAATCAAAACTGATTCCGCCGGTGGCGTGAGTGTTGCCACATTGACTGCTTTGCTAGATAAATTAAAAGCGGCAAAATATGCCGTTATTGTCTGGTCAGCCGGCAGCTTTAAATTCTCACATGCTGAATTAACGATTCAAAGCATTACCCAGCTCATTAACCTGCTGAACGAAAATATACGCGCAGCAGGCTTGCCGCTTAACTCCGGTGATGGTGACTCTTCTGTCAATAGCACCAGCACCTGGCTAAGTGGCTACCCGACCAGAAGCCGTTATGTGGATGGCAAGCCGGAATATGACACCTATCACTTCTCAACCAGCAAACTAGCGAATAGCTGCGATGCGTTGCTGTGGGTCAGCACCTTTAACCCACATTCACCGCCTGCAACAACAGCCCCGACCATCGTCATTGGGCACCCTGCTACAAAATTCGAGCGTCAGCCAGATGTGTTTATCCCTGTTGGTATTCCGGGCGTTGACCATACTGGACAGATGTTCCGTATGGACAGCTCGATCACGCTGCCGTTGGAAAAGTTACGTGATAGCAAGCTGCCCAAACTGAATGATGTGATTAACAAAATTGAAGCGGCACTTTCAAACATTGATAAAGCAAGCGCTGATTAAAGTGAGCCCAGATTAATTGAGTATGTATAAAGCATGATTACCTTACTAAAAAACGGCAAGCTCTATGACCCCGCCCACGGCAAAGATGGTGTGGTGGAAGACATTTATATTCATCAGGGACGCATCGTTCCCAAACCGCTCGACAACGCAAAAATCAGCCAGACTTATGACTTAGCAGGCAAGGTGGTAATGGCCGGTGCGATTGACATGCATAGCCACATCGGCGGCGGCAAAGTGAACATTGCCCGCATGATGCTGCCAGAATATCAGCAGCAGTATCAGCAAAGACAAGCGCAAGAGCTCAAAAACGCAAGTGACCCGGAAGCGCACATCTGCACGCCACATTGCAGCCACCATGCCACACCGAGCGCAACGGATACCGGTTTCAGATACATTGAAATGGGCTACACAGCGGCTTTTGAACCAGCGATTTCGCCAATCAACGCACGTCAGGCGCATCTTGAAATGGGCGACACGCCGATGATCGACAAAGGCGGTTACGCCATGCTCGGCAATGATGATTATTTTCTGCGCATGCTGGCTGAACAGAAAAATAAAGGTCTAGACCAAAAGGCAATCAACGACTACGTGGCATGGGTACTGCACGCAACGCAGGCGATTGGCATCAAAGTGGTGAACCCGGGCGGCATCAATGCATTTAAATTCAACCAGCGCAGATTGAATCTGGATGAAAACAACGTGCATTATCAGGTCAGCCCGCGCGAGATATTGCAATCGCTGAGCAAAGCGGTACATGACCTGGGGATTGCAAAACCGTTACACGTGCACTGCAACAATCTGGGGGCAGCGGGCAACTTTGAAACCACGCTCAACACCATGAGTGCGAGCGATGGACTGCCGATGCATCTTACACATATCCAGTTTCACAGCTACGGCACTGAGGGCGACAAGAAGTTTTCATCTGCCGCCGCGCAGATTGCTGAAGCCTTGAACAAAAACAAACATATCACCGCAGATGTGGGGCAAATACTGTTCAACCAAACTGTAACTGCCTCTGGCGACGCCATGATGCAGCATTTGAACGCCAAGCATGCCAACCCTAAAAAATCCGTCATCATGGATGTTGAATGTGATGCCGGCTGTGGCGTGCTGCCATTCAAATATCGTGACCAGAATTACGTAAATGCACTGCAATGGGCCATTGGTCTGGAGATTTTCCTGTCGGTAGAAGACCCTTGGCGCATCTTTTTAACCACAGACCATCCAAACGGCGCGCCTTTCACCAGCTATCCACACCTGATTCGCCTGCTGATGGACAAATCGTTCAGAAATGAAGCATTTGCCAAACTGAATCTGGATGCACAGGCCATGAGCAATCTCACCACGCTGGAACGAGAATACAGCCTGTATGAGATTGCCATCATGACACGTGCCGGTGCCAGCAAGCTGATTGGCCTGAATGACCGAGGCCATCTAGGCGTTGGTGCTTCTGCCGATATCACCGTATACACAGACCAAGCCGACCGTGAAGCCATGTTCAGCAAACCTGACTATGTATTCAAGAACGGCGAGCTGGTGGTCAGGAATGGTCAAGTGGTTAAAGTCGTTTGGGGGGCAACACACACCGCGAAACCGGCTTTTGACCTGAGCGTAGAAAAAGAACTCAAAGATTACTTTGACAAATATCAGACCATGCAAATGGATAACTTTAAAATCAGTGATGATGAAATTAGCGATGATGGCAGAGGCAGCGTGATTGTTCATAAACAATAGCGCACAGTAATCACGCAAAGGAATTTAAATGAGCAGACTATACGGCGAACAACACCGCAAACTACAGGACGATTTTGGTACGCGCAAGATGGCAGATCGCGTGGAAGAACTGGTGTGTCGCACTGAATTTGATGACGATGTAAAAGCCTTTATCGAAAGTGCAGAAATGTTCTTTCTGTCGACAATTGACCATCAGGGTCGTCCGACTGTTTCATATAAAGGCGGCGATGCCGGTTTTGTAAAGATCATCGATAGTACTACGCTGATTTTTCCGAGTTACGATGGCAATGGCATGTTCTTCTCTATGGGCAACATTACCGAAAATCCCAATGTGGGGCTGCTGTTCATTTCATTTACAGCGCCAGACCGCAGACGTGTGCAAGGCACAGCCAGCATCTCAAAAGACCCTGCCCTGCTCGCACATTACAAGGAAGCGGATTTCGTGGTCACGGTAAAACTCTCAGAGTACTGGGTCAACTGCCCGCGCTATATTCCCAAAATGGAAAAGGTCAGAGACTCGCGCTATGTGCCTCGCACCGACTGCGAAACCCCACTGGCAGAATGGAAACGTCTGGACTTAGTACAAGATGTGATTCAACCGGCTGACGTGAAAAAAGTTGAAGCATTAGGAACCATTCAGATTGAAGAGTGGATTGGAAAAATCAAATCAGCCGACCCGACTGCATAATCAAACTCACGGCATAAACATACCCACGGCTTAAAACTTATGTTACTCAACGGAATTCAAATCGACGACACCTTTGCTGAAGCATTCAACATGCGCGGCACACGGGTGATTATTACCGCCCAAAATCATAAATGGGCCTATAACGCCGCTAATGCCATGACCGGGTTTGCTACCTCTGTCATTGGCTGCGGTGTTGAGGCAGGCATTGAGCGCGAGCTTTCCACCGAAGAAACACCGGATGGCAGACCGGGTGTCAGTATTCTGATGTTCGCCATGGGCAGTAAAGTGCTAATGCAGCAACTTGAAACCCGTATGGGGCAATGCATACTCACCTGCCCGACAGCTGCGGCATTTGCAGGCATAGATTCTGAGGACAAAATCAGCCTGGGTAAACATCTGCGCTACTTCGGTGATGGCTTCCAGACCTCTAAACTGATCGATGGCAGGCGCTACTGGCGTATTCCTGTGATGGATGGCGAGTTTTTAACCGAAGAAACCACGGGCATGGTGCGCGCGATTGGCGGCGGTAACTTCCTGATTCTGGCCACTTCGCAACCTGCCGCGCTGGCCGCCGCAGAAGTGGCGATTGAAGCGATGAAACAGGTACCTAATGTCATCATGCCATTCCCCGGCGGGGTCGTACGCTCCGGTTCCAAGGTGGGCAGCAAATACAAAACCATGTTTGCCTCGACCAATGATGCTTTCTGCCCAACACTAAAAGGCGCCACAAACACAGAGCTATCATCCGAAATTGAAAGTGTGATGGAGATCGTGATTGATGGTTTGACTTTTGAAGATATCGCGCTTTCAATGAAAGTCGGCATTGAGGCTATCTGCAAACTTGGCGAAAGCAGCGACGTTAAGCGTATTTCCGCAGGTAACTACGGTGGCAAACTTGGCCCGCATCTTTTCAAATTACATGATATTTTGAATGGCAGTCAATCATGAGTACGCTTACCTTCAACTTAAAGCAGCCCCCACAGCATGCAATCAATTGCAGCAACCTGACCCCCAACCAACTGTCAGGTAAAACCACCAGCCAAATCGCCGCCACGCTAATCACTTACGGCAATGCGACTGTGAGCACTAGTGAGCTATTTGAAATTTCCGGGATAGATGCCAGCCACATCACTTTTAAAAATGCCACACCAGCACTGGATTATATCGGCGCCAATATGGCTTCCGGCACTATCACGGTAGAGGGCGACGCAGGTGCTTACCTTGGCTTTGGCATGAAAAATGGCGAGATTCATTGCCACGGCAGCACGCAGGCATTTGCTGCATGCAATATGGTGAACGGCGTAGTGCGTATCGACGGCAATACCGGAGATTTTCTTGGTGCCGGTTCAGAAGGTCTGCGCAAAGGCATGCGCGGAGGCACGGTCATCGTAAAAGGCAATGCAGGTGATCGCGTGGGTGACCAAATGCGCCGAGGGCTGATTCTGATTGAGGGTAACGCAGGTGACTACTGCGGCAGCCGCATGATTGCCGGTACGATTGGTGTGCTGGGGGATTTAGGCACTTACACAGCGTTCAATATGCATCGCGGTACCTTGTTATTGAAAAAGCTGCCTCAATTACACGCTACGATACAGGACTGCGGTTCACACACGTTGCCATTTTTAAGCTTACTGTTCAAATCACTGGCTAAATACGATACGCAGTTCAGCAAATTCAATACGCAGCGTGTGCAGCGTTATGTCGGTGATGCAGCCTATAAAGGCAATGGTGAGGTATTGATTTTAAATGCTTAAACCCAATACACAAGGATACCCGATTCCTGCGTTTTAGCATTTACGCGGCGCCTAAGCCATACCACTAAGAAGGCATCTCAGACGTTGGCAAGCCGATATGAAATCCTTGGACATAATCGATTCCCATTTCTTTAAGCGCGTCCAAGATAGCCTGATTCTCAACGAATTCCGCAACCGTTTGAATGCCAATATCCTGACATAGCCTGGAAAGATTGTGTACCAGCGCGTAATCAATCTTGGAGTTGAGAATATTACGAACGAATGCACCATCAATTTTGACGTATTCAAAACGTAACTCGCGCAAATAATGGAATGAATTGTAGCCACTACCAAAATCATCCAGTGCGAAAGCGAATCCTTTTTCACGTAATTTGGTAAGAAACTTACGCATATTGGTCATATCACCGATAGCATCACGCTCCAGAATCTCAAACACAATACATTCTGGCGGAATCTGCAGTGTATTACACAGTTCCTCGGCATAACCCAGGACACCACGCCCCTGAATTTCCTGGGCTGACAGATTAAGGAACAATTTAGTTTTAGCTGGTTTAATCTGCATTTGCTCGCGTTTTGCATGAAAAGCTTTGCTGATAACGATACGGTCAAGATCACGACCCATCCCATATTTTTCAATGGTCTCAATAAACATACCGGCAGAAACGATTTCACCATTTGGTTCAACCAGCCTTGCCAACGTTTCATAAGCGAACAGTTCCCCAGTCTTACAATCCACGATGCTATGGTAATAAGGGAGGATACGATCCTGCTGCAGCGCCTCACGCAGCCGCTCTGCATTGTCGCGTGTAGTGCGGCTGATTTCAATATGCCCCTCTAACGCATCAAGCGTACAGGCACTGTCTTTACCCAACTCCTTAGCTCTATACATGGCGACATCTGCACCAGCCTGCAAATCGACCTCATTTTGTGCATCGGACGGATAGGTAGCAATGCCAATTGAAACGGTCAAGTGAAAGTGTTTACCATCAGGAGCTGTAAATACACGCTCACGCAGGGCCTTACCCAGTGCATCTGCTACGACACCGGCACCTTTTCGCCCTGTCTCCATCAAAATCACGGCAAACTCATCACCACCGATTCGCGCCGCGAGGTCTCCCTTGCGAATATGTTCACGCAAAATCTCGGCTACGCCACACAGCGTATCGTCTCCAGTTTGGTGACCATAAGCATCGTTAATATCTTTGAAGTCATCCAAATCAAGCAGCAGAAGTGAAAATTCATGATGGTGCCGTTCAGAGCGGCCAATTTCATACTCCAGCATATTGTTGAATTGGCGGCGATTGTAAATGCCAGTGAGCGGGTCGTGCATAGCATAATACTCAAGCTCTGACAGCGTGCGTGATAGCAGCTTACTGGAGCCAACCACCATCACCATCACAGAAAGAATCGAACTTACCACACTTTCTTCCTGCGGACTCAATTCACCACTGGAGACATAAGCCACCCCTAACAATCCAGCCAGCTTTGGGGTGTGATCAGGCACCGCTACCGTGATCATACGTATATCGTCAATATTATCGATTGGTCCATTTTCTTTGACGTTAAACTCTTCAACATCAACAGGCGCATCACCAGGCAACTTCAGATTGGCAATCACCTGTTTGGACAACATGTCACGCGCCGTGTTCTTTAATGTATCGGAATAGTTGCCAAGATAATAAAGGTATAGCGAGAGACTATGCTCTTCAGCAAACGCAATGTAGAAAAAATTGAACGGGAAAATAGCATGAAAATCGACCAGGATTTCCTGCACAAACTCCTTCCATTGTGCAATGTGCTCATGCGATAAAATAATACGCTCAAGCACCTTGCTCTGGCGCTCGAATAAATCTTTTTCGACCAGTGAGACGGAAAGGTCTGTCAGCGTACCATGGAATTCCTGCATCAACGATTGTACGTAATTACCGTTGCGGTACCATTGCCGCTGCCGCTCATCAAGCAGGTGAGCGAGAGTGGCATCCAGACGTTGACAAGTCTCTACTGCACGATCCAAACGCTCGGTAAGTTCCGGCGAGCCTGAATCTTTCGCGACCATGCGCAGATCGGCAATCACTTCGCTATGCACTTCCTTAACCAGCGCATTCAGATTACCGCCAAAAGTTTTAGTGCGGGTTTGGCTTTCCATTAACGCAGCGAGACGGTCTACCACACGCTGGCGCATTTCCTCCAAATTGTTAGGCAGCATATTGGTCACAAAAACTCAGTGGAAAAGCGACCGCCGCTTTGCATCAAATCAATACCGCATTGCAGTTCGCGCAGCCAATCAAGGAATTCACGTACAGCAGGGCCACGATAAATTGGCCCATGCTGGGGAGCGAGCATGTCGATTTCCAGTTCGGAGATAGTGTCCAGCCAACATCGAATGGCCTTATTGGAACACATATAGCGACGATGAAAACCCTCTATAAACGGTAAGTGTTTTCTGAAGTCATCCACATAGGCGTCATCATTACCCATAGGCAGCATGGCAGCGCCAATATCACCTGTGAATAAAATCTTTGACACAGGGTCATAGACATTAATCTGCCCTTCAGAATGCAAAAAGTGTGCGGGAACAATCTTGAGCGTGAAACCAGGCGCGACCTTGCATTCCATTCCCTCATCTGGCACGCCAGAAAACTGTGACATATCCTTCAAGCCATAATGTGGCAGGAAGCGCATCCAGATACGGGAAACATACACAGGCGCCTTAATCAGCTCCAGCCAGGTGGAAAGACCTCCCACGATATCCGGGTCCTGATGTGAAAGAAAAATACCACGAATTTTATCAGGCGAGAGGTAGCGTAGCATTTCAGCCAGCACGCGTGGCATTACGCCAAACCCACCTGGATCCAGCAGAGCACCAACCCCCTCATGTACGACCAAATATTGATTGGATCGTATACCATCTTCTTCACCCGGCTCGCTCTCATTCAGGAGAATAAACTTGTGAGTTTCAGATTCAAACAGTTTGATATTGCGCATATCTCTCCCGTGACAACATAAACCATACTTTAGGTATGGTTATTATTCTTTGGCACACAATATAATGGATTTAAAATGCGCGTGCAAGCAGATATAAATTTTAATTTTGAATTAAAAGTTTAACTCATTTAACTGTAAGTCTTTCGGCCAGTAGTTTGCGTAATAGCAAAGTATCATCCCCAATCCTTACAGGCGTAAATTGCCTGAATTTAACCCGCATAAATCATGTAAACACACATTAAATCAATTACCATCTGCTAGAATTACGCAACCCGTCAGAATGCAAATGCCATGCCCAAGTATTTAACAGCCGCACTTTATAAATTCGTTAGCCTACCTAATTACAAGGCTCTGCAAGCACCAGTTCTGGATGCATGCAAGACTAACCATATCAAAGGCACGCTGCTGCTTGCAGAAGAAGGTATTAATGGCACCATTGCAGGGCTGCCGGATGACATTTATCGCCTGTTAAACTTTTTGCGCACAGACCCGTTATTTGAAAACAAACTTTCCGACCTGGAACACAAGGAGTCTTTTGCTGACACCCATCCGTTCTATCGCATGAAAGTGAAGCTAAAAAAAGAAATCGTCACCCTTGGCGTACAAGGTGTCAGCCCGACCAAGAAAGTAGGCACCTACGTAAGGCCGGAAGACTGGAATGCATTGATCTCAGACCCCGATGTTGTGCTCATCGACACACGTAATGATTACGAGGTCGGTATCGGCACATTCAAAGGCGCTATAGACCCCAAAACCGCTACTTTTCGAGAGTTTCCGGAATACGTCGCTAACCATTTCGATAAAACCAAGCATAAAAAGGTCGCGATGTTCTGTACCGGCGGCATTCGCTGTGAAAAAGCCTCTTCCTACATGATGGATCAAGGCTTCGAAGAGGTCTACCACCTGCAAGGCGGTATTCTCAAATACCTGGAAACCATCCCTGAAACTGAAAGCATGTGGGAAGGCGAATGCTTTGTCTTCGATCAACGTGTAGCAGTGAAACACAACCTTGAAGTTGGCGATTTTGACCAGTGTTATGCATGTCGACATCCATTGTCACCTGCAGACATGCAAAGTGAACACTATATGGCAGGCATATCATGCCCACACTGTTTTGATAAAATCTCAGCCGAGAAACGCGCTCGCCTGATAGAAAGGCAAAAACAGGTGGAGCTGGCAAAAAAACGTGGTGAAATTCATATAGGTGAAAAACAATAAAGCATGGACATCTCACGCGAAAAAAAAGCCGTCAGCGCTTATTTCAAACTGCTGGAGAAAAAAGGCGCCAAGAGCGGCATGCTTTACAAACGCTCAGTGTTTCTGGATAAGTTAACGCCGTTGCTTGCCGGCAAAGAGATCAATCGATCCATTTACAGCAATGCCATCAGCAGTCTGATGAAAGACACCCCTGCTGATATTTGGCATGAATGCCTGAACACGGCGCGCGAATTTTACCCATTCTGGACACAGGATATTAAAGCCATCGCGGCTTTTAACCGCCATGGCGGTTTTGATATACAGCCACAGAAGTGGGTACCTGAAACGACTACGCTCAAATCACTGACCGATCGCCTGGCCACCGAGAAATTCGATGCTACCGATGCAAGGCAATTAAAGTTGTATGCCAATGCACTCAAGGATAAAGGGGCAGACCAGCTGCTCCTGGATACCCGTATCAATCTGGCCAAGATACTACTGATACAATTAAAAGGGGCACCACTTGGTGATGCTCGGGTTTATCGTACAGCAGTGGACTTCACTTTACCCATGTTTAAAGCGGACGAATCCAAGCAACTGTTTTTGTTTGTGATTCGCGAGTTTTACTATTACTGGATAGGTGACTATCATCCAGAAACTAATATTGACCCAGATGGACTATACAATTAGATTGAGTCACGATTAGTTTGAAGAACTGGACCAACCGCAACCCATCAATTGATTGGACGAAATAACCTTGCATAACACACTACGCATCGCTACGTTCAACATCCACAAAGGCGTTACACATTTCAGCGCCCGTTTTGCGTTGCATCATCAGCGGGAGCTATTGCGCAAATTACATGCAGATGTCGTATTTCTACAGGAAGTACGCGATGTACACCAGGAGCACAGCAGGCGCTTTGAAGCCTGGCCAGATGTTGGGCAGATGGAGTTTCTCGCAGACTCTGTATGGTCAGATTATGTTTATGCCAAAAATGCAGTTTACCCGGCAGGCCACCATGGCAACGCCCTGCTCTCCAAATTTCCTATTCTCAAGAATATCAATGTCGATATTTCTGCGCACACGGCAGAAGACAGAGGCATGCTGCACGCCGAAATTGAAGTTCCCAACTGGGATGCACCCTTACATGCCATTTGTCTGCATCTTGGCCTGTTTGCGCGCTGGAGACGCCAGCAGCTTTCTGCAATCACAGACTATATCAAACAGAATATTCCGTATGATGCACCATTGATCATCGCCGGCGACTTCAATGACTGGGGTCTGCGCTCCGGAAAAGTATTCGCAGACAATCTTCATTTACGCGAAGTGTTTGAACTGCACGCAGGCAAGCCCGCACGCAGTTTCCCCTCATGGCTACCTGTACTGAGGCTGGACCGTATTTATACGCGCGGCTTTCACGTAAAACAGGTTGAAGTGAACTCTGGCGCTCATTTCCTGAAACTTTCTGACCACGCGATGCTTTCTGCAACCATTGTTAGAGACGTAATCAAATAACATGCACTTTGTCGGCGGAAACGATATCAGATTGCTCCGGAGCGGAACAGAATACTTCCCCGCACTGGAACTTGCGATCGACAACGCCCAACATGAAATTTACCTGCAAACCTATATTTATGAAGCTGACAGTACCGGCAAAAGAATAGGCAACGCATTAAAGAACGCTGCCAGGCGCGGAGTTTCCGTCAATGTGTTACTCGATGGATTTGGTTGTAAGGACTTATCAAAAAAGTATATTGGAGAACTGGAGCAGACAGGTGTCAGGGTCATGTTCTATCGCCCTAAAATATCGCCATGGACTTTAAAAAAGAACCGCCTGCGGCGCCTGCACCGTAAAGTTGCAGTCATTGATGGGCATGTCAGCTTCGTAGGTGGCATCAACATCATTGATGACGACAACACGCCCCAGCAAACACCGCCACGGATTGATTACGCAGTAAGAATTGAAGGTGCGCTGACTGTAGCCATTGATAAAAATGTGCGCCAGCTATGGCGCCGTGTTGCATTGACGCATTTGTGGCACGCCCCTGAAGATGCAGGCATCCGCAGACAGAAACATTTCTCTCCGCATCCAGGCACAGGTATTAAAGCTGCATTCGTGATACGCGACAATGTGCTACATCGGCGCGACATCGAAGAGGCTTATCTACGCGCCATTGAGCATGCAAGCACTGAAATCATTATTGCAAACGCCTATTTTGTCCCCGGTCGTGCATTTCGTAAAGCCTTGATCGACGCTGCCAGACGCGGTGTAAAAGTAAAATTGCTGCTGCAAGGCCGAATTGAGTATTTTTTAATGTTCGCCACTCATGCTTTTTACCGCGTATTTCTAGAGAATGGCATCGAAATTTATGAATATCGCAAAAGTTTCATGCATAGCAAGGTTGCAGTCATTGACAATAATTGGGCCACTATCGGCTCATCCAATATTGACCCATTTAGTTTGCTATTGGCGCATGAAGCCAACGTGCTTATTGACGATGCAGGTTTCGCCAATGAGTTACGCGCTGACATAGAAACTTCAATTCAAACCGGCGCGCACCAGGTCACATCGCAATCATGGGCAAAAGCAAATATCTTTCAACGCATCACCTCCTGGATTGCCTACGGCATGGTCAGGTTCTTTCTTGGTGTCACCGGTAATTCCAAAGAGTAAAAACATCACTGATTTCATCGAGTTAACGCAACACCATGCTGCACTTACCAAAACTCACCAATTGGGTACATTAGTTCTCAACATGTAAGACTGGCATGCTGCATTAGCAGCTGTTAAAAGCTTATCGCAAAATAAGGCAGCAATAAACTTGTAGGCTACCGTATAAAGAAAAGCTTCATTCGGCTCTAGTTACATATAGTCTAGATTTTATAAGTTTGCTTCGCGATATGATCTGCAGTGCGTATTGCCAGTGCAAAAATGGTGAGGGATGGCGACTCACCGCCACCAGTGCTTGGAAAAATACTTGCATCGGCAATGTAGAGATTTTCACATTCATGGGCACGTCCAGAAGCATTCACCACAGAATCTTCTGGCTTGTCTCCCATACGGCACGAACCATATACATGCGTAGCGCTGAAATAGTCGTAGGTACTGAACTCTTCAACCAAGGTTTTGATGCCTGCTGCTTTTAAAATATTCCGACACTGACCTGCCATAAAGCGCAAGCGTTTAAAGTCAGCATCAGTCAGACGAGAGCGGATGCGTGCTACCGGTAAACCCAATGCATCACGCCGATTAAGGTCGAGATCAATACGCGTTTCCTCATTGGGTAACATTTCTCCAAAACCAGACACGGATAATGCATGTCCAATTGAAGTGCGCATATTCTGCTTAAGCGTAGCGCCAAAGCCCGGAACAATGCGACGGGCATAATTGACTAAGCCAGTCAGCCCCATTTCCTGCGTAGACGACGTAAGACGGCACCCTCCCACCACGCCCGGGATACCATCAGGTGCATTATAATCCCAGCATACAGCATCGGCCGGCAAGCCTTTGTAGCTATCAAGTTGTGTATCTACCATGCCTGTACTGACCCAGGTTAGCGAATCCATAAAATTGCGCCCAACCTGCCCGTTACCGTTTGCCAGACCTTTACCAAAAGTTGATGATGCCGAATTCAACAATAAACGCGGAGTTTCCACTGCACCACCCGCCAGAACCACAACTGGGGCTTCCAACACTTGAATCCCTGGCTGAGCATTTACAACTTCAACACCTGTGATACGTCCGGCGGCATTGCTCATTAAACGTGTCACCTGTGTGTCTGACTGTATGGTGCATCGCCCGGAAGCAAGTGCATGACGGATAAAAGTAACATCAGCGGAGCCCTTGTCACCAATCGGGCACCCATAGCCACAATTGCCGCAATAATTGCACGCTGGACGACCATCATAGGGTCGAGAAAGCGCCGCGCGGCTATTGGCCTGCCAGTGCATACCGAGTGAACGAGCCGCTTCGGTGATGCAGCGCGAAGCTTTGCACAAAGAATGAGCTGATAGTGGGTAGGGTTTACTGCGCCAACGCGCACCATCACCCTCCGGCCCAGCCACTCCAACGAGTTTTTCTGCCTCTGTATAATAGGGCTCAAGGTCGGCATAGCTAAGTGGCCAATCAGCCCCCACGCCAAAGTCCTTGTGAAGCTTCATAGATTCTGGATGCAGTCGATGCGATTCTCCGGTGAAGTGAAGGGTACTCCCGCCCACACCGCGCACGTGATGGTAGCCAGCATCGGCTACAGTGCGCTCACCGCTACGATTGAGCCGTCCTGCAACGGCATTCCATGAATGCAGGTCATCCCATTGTGGATCAAGCGGCACACTCACGTCGAAACTGTGTTTGCCCTGCGCACCAGACTTAAAAGGAAAACGCTCCAGCTCCCAGCGCGCCGTGTGCAGCTTGTAGTCACGTGCGGGTTCATAACGCGGACCAGCTTCTACAATCAGTACATTCAGTCCTTGTTGCGTCAGCCGCCATGCGGTTGCAGCGCCACCTGCTCCCGCGCCGATGACGATGACATCTGGACGTGTCATTTAAAGTTAATCGCTTCAGGATAGCCGATTGGCTGGGGCGGACGAGAAATGGCTGATCCCACCCACGCACGTGGGTCGGCATAGTAATACATCACGGCACGGTCACGTATCTGGTAAAAGAAGTTTTTAGGACCGCTGTCCCAGTCAGCTTCACTCATGGCAAGTAGCAGGCGTTCAAGTTGGCCGGAGTCAAGCATTGCCAATGAGCCGATACTTTGCTCCAGCCACTGACACCCGCCATCAATGAGCTGTAGCAAAGCGGTATCTAGTTCTGCATCTTTCAGAATTTGCGTATGGACGTCAAGAACACTGGCAGCTGGGGTAAGGTCATCGGCTGGAAGTAGCGTATCGACGAATATGCGCAACGTTTCTTCATATGATGAACTAACGCGTGGCTGAGCCACCGCCAGATTGATTGGAAACAGCCATGCACCTAGAAAAAAACCACTCACGCTCACAAGCCAACGCCTGCGAGACCAAGTGTTTACTGTATACACAACATGTTTATAAACGACCAAAGGCTGATCAACAACCTAATCAAAGCGGACTTGATGAGCACATCCCGTTAACGTCGGGCACTCCATCTCCAGGATTGCAACTCAGCGTCGTTCCAGCCGTACCACCTTGTGGCTTATCATACTTTTTCAAAGTATTAAGCATTAAATATGGTTCAAATGGAGCAACCGCGTTGAAAAGATAATCGGCTCCCAAGTTAACAAATGGCCCCTGTGCGCTCACGCCTGCAAAAATTCCTTTAGTAAAGTCAAAGCCACCGCCCACTTCACCCTGCAAGTTTTCTTGTCCGTTAAAATATTTGGCACGTAACTTACCTGGCTGAAAGCCGCCAAGCAAATTAAAAGAAAATGAAACATCACCGCCACGCGTGTCACCATTCGACTCGACCCGAGCGTGACGATAACCAACTACAACAGCAGGTGTCAAACTCTCGCCCAGCGTCCACTTCAACCCGGCATAGCCACGATTGACAGTATCAGTGGCCGAACCAGCCACACCAGTGGTAGTTGCAATCGCAGGATATACCGAACCAGCAAAGGCAACGGGGGTAGGAAGCAAGGCTGCGAATCCGAACAGTAAGAAGAGTTTTTTGATAGCCATGATGTCGACTCCATTTGATTTTTTTGATTAAGTATGATCAATATAACATATATTGATATGGGTCTTAGGAAGC
>Ga0172367_10001490_pt1 | contig 33664 bp, 22 predicted proteins | sample Lak10m_FD_114542 | JGI IMG/M metagenome (GOLD analysis project Ga0172367, IMG submission 114542) | Freshwater microbial communities from Kabuno Bay, South-Kivu, Congo - kab_022012_10m | ecosystem: Environmental > Aquatic > Freshwater > Lake | place: Democratic Republic of the Congo: South-Kivu...
AAAAGTTATTTCCGTATTTTTGCTCATGTTGTTGTTTATTTCGCAAAAACAAACTTACAACATGGGGTGAAACTTTCGGGGAGTAACCCCTTATTTTATTTTAGTCGTTCAGTAGTGATTTTTAATCACAAATACACTTGAAATATGATTGCCGAAGCCATTATTTCGTTGCTCACCCTCGTTGCCCTTGAGATTGTGCTGGGCATCGATAATATCGTTTTCCTTTCAATCTTATCAGGCAAACTGCCCAAACATCAGCAAAAAAGGGCCCGGCAAACCGGGCTTATACTGGCTATGTTTCTGCGGCTGGGCTTGCTTTCGCTTATAACACTGATTATGCAGTTAAAAGCCGAATTATTCAGCATATTGGGTCATGGATTCTCGGGCAAAGATCTGGTAATGCTCGCCGGAGGGCTTTTTCTGATGTACAAGAGCACATCTGAAATTTACCATAAAGTTGAAAGCGGCCAGGAGCAAAAAATAAGCGTAGCGGCTACGGTTTCATTCACCGCCACCATCGTTCAGATTCTCCTGATGGATATGGTGTTTTCGATCGACTCTATTGTAACTGCCATTGGAATGGCCCGTGAGCTATGGGTAATGTTTGCCGCAGTAATAATTTCGGTTAGCATCATGCTTTATGCAGCCGAACCTATCAGCAGGTTTGTAAACGATCATCCCGCATTTAAAATGCTGGCGTTATCCTTTCTGCTGCTTATTGGTTTCTCGCTGATAAGTGAAGGATTCGGGCTCGAGATTCCGAAAGGGTATATATACTTTGCCATGGCATTTTCGCTGCTTGTTGATGTGTTACAGATGAAAGGCATTAAAAACGAAACCAAAGCCTGAGGATACAGTTCAGTTTTTCAGGTATTTTGTGAGCATACTTATCAGTTTTGAAGCTTTTACGGGTTTGGCCAGATAATCATCGCAGCCGGCATTCAGTGCTCTGGCTTTATCGCCGGTTAGTGCATAGGCTGTAACTGCTATTATCGGCAAATTCCTGCGCATTTCCTTGATGATGCGGGTTGCATCAAAGCCATCAATATCAGGCATTTTCATATCCATCAATACCAGATCAACACTTGGATCAAGCCGGCATATCTCAATGGCTTCCGACCCGGTGGATGCATGCAGTAACTTATATCTGTTTTTTTTAAGAATCGAAGCAATCAGCTGATAATTCAGGAATACATCTTCGGCAATAAGAATTGTTTTTTCGTCCAGCTGACCTTCAGTTTCTACCACGGAATCAGGCATCAGCAGGGCTTCACTCACCGGATGAGCCGGTTTATGGGGAATTGCAAAATGAAATGTTGAGCCATGACCCAATTCCGATTCAACCCATATCCTGCCACCCATCAGCTCAACATAGGCTTTCGAAATGGCCAGTCCCAATCCGTTGCCTCCATACTCGCGTTTAGGATTTGGATTAATTTGCCTGAACCGGTCAAAAATAAGTTCCTGCGCTTCGGTTGAGATACCCGTTCCGCTGTCCTTCACATAAAAATGCAGGTGGAATGATTCAAGCATACATCCAAATTCAATGAGTCCGTCGTCGGTAAATTTAAAGGCGTTACCCAGTAAATTTGTCAAAATCTGGCGCAGTTTGGTTTCGTCGGTGATAATAAGCTGCTCCGACCGAGGAAGGCCGTTGCGGTAATTGAGCATTATATTTTGCGGAGCAGTAAGGTGCTTGAATTGCTCAAATAAGAACTCAAACATTTCACCAATATTTACGTCGGTTTCGCGCAGGCGCTCCTGCCCTGCTTCTATGGTGGCGATATTGATGATATCATCAATAATCGAAAGCAATTGCTCGCCGTTTCTATTGATAATTCTGTAAAAGTACTTCTGATCTTCGGGAGTTACATCAGGCTCATTCAGCAGGCTGGTAAATCCAAGTATTCCATTTAACGGGGTTCTGATTTCGTGCGACATATTGTTTAAAAATGCCGTTTTAAGCCGGTCGCTTTCTTCGGCTTTGGCAAGTGCATCGCGCAAATCCTGCTCGGCTTTCTTTCTCAACACAGATAGGCACACCTGATGAGAAACAAATTCCAGCATTTTGGCTTCGCGGCTGGTATAGGCACTTCCATCCGTGTAGCTCTGTACGGCAATCAAACCAATAATATCGTCGTCCACCTTAAGTGGTACACCAAGCCAAACTTTACTGGGTTCGCCATAGGTATCGAGTTCACCATTCTGCTCCAATTGTGCAATCATTTTTTCGTCGGCAATAAGGGTTCTGCCACGTTTCACAACAAGGCCTGAAAGTGTTTTTTCGGCTGGCCATGTATTTGGCATAGGTTGCTCGTTTCTATAAAATGGCGATGTAAAAGTTTGTTTTTCTGAATTATAAAAAGCAATAAAAAAGTTTCTGGTATCAAGCAACTTACCCAATTGCTCCTGAATAGTGGCAAATAGCTGATCAAGATCACGGGTGGTGAGCACAGCATTTGAAATCTGAAGCAAAACCTTTTGCATAATCTCAGCCTGTTTGCGTTCGGTAATATCGTGGCCTATGCCCACCAAACCTTTTACCGAACCATCCTCATTTTTGAGAGGTATGCGCGAGTGCTGAATCCACCGTTGTTTACCTTCGGTATCGGTTATTTCCGCCTCAATTTCAAGGTAAGCTTTACCCGTTTCAATCACCATAAGATCGTCATTGTAATCCTGGCGACCCCGTTCATTTTCAATCAGCTCAAAATCTGTTTTACCAACTGATGAATCAGAGTTACTGCCTGTAAACAGGCTGTCGTTTTTGTTAGAAACCAAACGTCTGCCCGACGTATCTTTAATGTGGATTCCATCGGGCAGGTTATCGATGAGGGTACGCAGCAGATTTTTTTCCTGTTTTATGCCTTCTTCTGCCAGTTTTCGTTCAGTAATATCGACTACCGATATAAGTCCGGCATTTCTGCCTTTATACACAATCGTGCTTCCGGTAAGGTATACCCAGCGTTCTTCATTATCTTTTCTGCGAATTTTAAATTCATAGGAAGGTGTAGCCGATTGCCCTTTTTGTCTCCGTTGACCTCTGGCCCGGATAAGGTCAATATATTCGGGCGCAACTACTTCCCAAAATCGCATTGTAAGTAGTTCATTCAATGGATAACCCGTGATATTCTCACCTGCCGGGTTGGAATACACAAAAAAGTCATCCTGATATATCAGAATGGCATAGGGAGTTGATTGAGCCAGTGTGCGGAATTTATCTTCGCTTTCGCAGAGCGCCTCAATGGCTCTGTTGCGTTGTGATATATCGCGCACAATTACCTGCACTGCCTTTTCGCCCATGTATTCAATGGGTATGGCGATTGTTTCTACTTCGAGTAGTTTACCTGATGGAGTTATAAATTTTTCTTCAACCACATTTGCAGTACTACCCTCTTCAATCACTTTATGAATACGATCAATGGCGATCTGCCGTGAATCGGGGTGCACAAACTCTAAAACAGGTTTATCAAGAATCAATTCCATGGTATCGATATCGAGCAACCTGAGTGTTGCTGGATTGGCAAATTTTATACGGCCGTTCTGGTGAATTACCACAGCATCAGGTAAAAATTCAATAATGCGGCGGTATTTTAGCTCACTTTCCTTCAAAGCCCGCTCAGCATCCATACGTTCGGTAATATCGCGCGAGATGCTTCCCAATAATAACTCGCCACCAGCAGTTATCGGGTAAATAACAGACTCGATAAATCTGATGCTTCCATCTGGTCTGTATAGCTGACGTTGGAAGGTTTTGTTAAATAAACTCGAATCCTGTGTAGTTAATAGGTTCTGAATAAACTGTTTAAGTTTGTCATAACCCGCCTGGCTTTTCTGATTTGGATCGGCATTGGCAAACTGTATATCACATATTTTTCCCCCTATAGCCGATTCAGCCGGAATACCTGTAATTATTTCTTCAGTTCGGTTCCATTCAATAATTGTTCCTTCAGAATCAACAATGGCTATGCCATCGGTTGAGTTTTTTACCACACCACGATATTTTTCTTCGCTTTCCTGAAGAATCTCATGTGCATGTTTTATTTCGGTTACATCGTTGATTACCAGCAATACAAAGCGCTTTTCATCCATTACAAGCGGCTCGGTACTATATTTAAGCCATACGAAGTTAGAGGTATAAGATGAATCTCTTATAATTTGAATTTCCTTTTCACTTATACTAACACCTGCAGTCATCGAAGTAGTAATGGCATCGCGGATTCCGCAGGATGAACACTGGTTATTCCTGACGCAATTCGTACCATCGTAACCACTATTTACGCAACCTATCAAATCGCCAAACAATTGTTCGGTTCCGGCAATATATTGTTTTGTAAAAATGCGCCTGGCGGCAGGGTTGGCATTCACAATGTGGTAATTCTCATTAATTACCAGCATTCCAACCGGAGAAGTGGTAAGTATTGTACTCAGATTATCACGTTCAGCCTGCAATTTTTTCTCGGCCAGTTTCCGTTGGGAAATATCCCTGAAAACGCCCATTAAAGCACTTCGGCCATTGAGGGTAATTGAATTAGCCAGAATTTCAGCGGGAACAACGGTGCCATCTGATCGTAAAACCAGATTTTCGATGGGTTGAGCTATTTCACCTTTCTTTAGTATTTCGGCATGCTCTCTGAACGATTCAACTGATATCTGCTTAGTGGAAGGAGGATGCAATTGCGATTGATGCATGCCTATAATTTGATTCAGATCCATTTTCAGCAACCGCTCAGCTGCCTGATTCGCATCCAGTATAAATCCAGTGGCTTCATCAGCAAGTATGATAGCATCAGGTGAGTTCTGAAAAATTGAACGAAATCTGGTCTCACTTTCCTGCAGGGCATCGTGTGAAACTTTCTCAATACTTATATCGCGGAAAAACGACTGATAACTGCCATCAGGCATGGCCCTTGAATGCATCTCAACATAAATTGCATTCCCGTTTTTGCGCAATAGCCTTCGCTCGTTGCAGATAATCTCTCCTTTTTGCAAGGCAACATATTCAAGCGGCTTCTTCAGCAGCTCACCCTTCTCAAATAGTTCGCTGATATTCATCTTGAGCAACTCATCCTGTGAATAGCCGGTAAGTTCACTCGCTTTACGGTTTACAAGGATAAATTTACCTTGGCTATCTCCCTGAAAAAATGCATCGGTAGCTAACTCGAGTAATTCCCTGAACCGAATTTCATTTTTATGTAATAATTCCTCTGCATCTTTAAACCTGGTAATGTTATGAAAATTAAAAACCAAAGCACCAATGGCCGGCACTGACAGCATATTTGACAAGGTGGTTTCAATCCAAAGCCAGGATCCATTTTTATGTCTGAACCGGTACTCGATTGTAATTGATTCATCCGGATTCTGCAAGATGGCCTCCAAGGCACTTAACACCTTAGGCAAATCGTCGGGATGGATTAACTGATCAGGGCGTGGAATTTCATCAGTAGCCTCATAACCAAACATTCTGATGGCCGAGCTGCTAATGTATTGATAGTTACCTTCAGCGGTGATCAAACAATAACCATCTTTAGAATTTTCGATTATTGCCCTGAAACGGGAATCGTCGTATGCCTGATGATCCGAATCCTTCATAGTACCTTGAATTTAAAACGAAAAGCAGTGTCTGGCGTTAATTTACCGGGCTGTCTTTTGAAAGACCTTCTGAATATTCAACGACTTCACCAACATAATTTATTCCCTTAAAATTAATAAATTATCGGTTTAATTTAGTGGTTGTTCAGTGCATGCAATGTAATTTATTATTTGTGATAAATTTTCGTAAAAAAGAGTAAATAAATCATTCATTTCAATGCATAAAATTATACCAATAAATGCGAAACACGAGAAGCCTTGTCGTAATTGTCTATATCTTAATCATTGCATTTTGATTGCACAAACCCTTCTGATGTTATGATAACAGGTGTTTTTATGATGATACTATTTACACCATTATAACCAAATTCACAGGCTTAATTATCCTGAAACCTTTATCGTTCTAAATCAGTTTCATTTCATCAATTCTTTTCGTACATTACAAAATGCTTCCGGGTGTAAGTGGTTACGGCTTTATCACAACCACCAACCTGATTCATTGAACCCATGCTAAACAATGCCATTGTGAGCGCTAGCAATGACCCTGGCCAATTATTCCTTAAAAGTAAACCTATAATTTAGCCAGGCAACCGTAATTATCAAGCCTAAATTAATGTCAATTATCCAAAATTCCTAAATTTTTAAGGAAATAGAAAGAAAACAGGTTACAGCTCAGGCTTTTTGTTATTAATGAATAACAACTAAAAAAAATAGTATGAGCACCTCTGTTAACCGTAAGCCAATCCGATTTTATAGTGATCCCCGACGGGTAATTGTCAGATTCTTTTTTCCGGGACCTGAAACACGTGTTCAGGCCATTATCAAAAAGGTGGCAGATATGCCTGAAGAAGCGGCTAAACTCACACTTAATCACGTTCTTCGCGATTTTTCACTTCGCCATCGTAATATTTCCAAAATATTTCAGAAACATTTTAACCGGACAGCTGATATCTTGAATGGCAGAGCCGGTAATATTCAGGAATTATCTACATTTAAAAAGTTACTGATTGGAGCATATTTTTCATCAGAATATTCTATTGAATCAGCTGCATTTTTCAATCCATCAATGATCGAAGACCCTGATCAAACCGGACTCCAGGAAGGGCAAAAGCGTGTAATTATCAGTTTTAGGGCAACCGGTGAAGGCCATATTTCGTCAATTGCATTCCGCGGTGGAATACTTGATACCTCAAACAATCTTGTAATGGCTGCTACTGGCAGAATGATAGATGAGGCGGAAACTGTAAACAATTCCGTTTATAACAAGGAAATTTTTTACCAAAAATTGTGTGAGGTTTATGGTGTTTGTGAAATTCCATCGGAAGATGCAGTGATTAAAAAAGTATTTGATAAACTGCGCCACGAGTTCGATTACAATGAACTTTACAGGGCCATTGATGAAACCAAACGGGAAATTAAACCGGATGCTAACCAATTAAAAACAATGCAACTCATCAGCTGGATAGGTGATTCGCATTACCGCATTGCATTTTCGCTCGACACCGGCATTTCAGACCGCGTAATTTTTCCGATTGCCGCTGCCGAAAGCAATGGTATTGAGGATGCCCGTTTTGTAAAATTTACCGACGATGACGGCCTCGAGAGATACTATGCAACCTATACAGCATACAACGGTGTGAGTATTATGCCTATGATGATTGAAACCCGCGATTTTTATCAATTCGAAGTTAAACCCATACATGGTGAAAATGCGCACAATAAGGGAATGGCTCTTTTTCCCCGAAAAATAAACGGTAAGTTCGTAATGCTTTCCCGCATTGATGGAATAAACAATTTCATCATGTACTCCGAATCCATCAACATGTGGAGTGAAGCTCAACCCCTGCAGGCACCAAAATTTCCGTGGGAGTTTATACAGGTTGGCAACTGCGGATCGCCCATCGAAACAGAATATGGTTGGCTGGTTATTACCCACGGCGTGGGCCCCATGCGTAAATATGCTATCAGTGCCATGCTACTCGACCTTGATGATCCCACCAGGGTAATAGGGCAGCTTAAAGAGCCCCTGATTTCGCCCAACGAGGAAGAACGTGAAGGTTATGTGCCAAATGTGGTTTATTCATGCGGATCAATTGTAAACAACGATGAGCTGGTGATTCCTTATGCAATGTCTGATACGGCTTCAACTTACGCTACCATCAACTTAAAGGAATTGTTATCGAGCCTTGTTCCTTCTGATCTTAAAAAAGGACGGCCCAGCGCAGTATCAAGCAAGGCGCGCATCCTAGTAGTTGAAGATGAAGCAATAAACCAAAAGATTATTGGCAACATTCTGAAATCCGATGGTTACGATGTTGAGATTGCACCAGATGGCATTATTGCGCTTATGCAAATTACCCGTGAGCCTTTCGATCTTATATTATCTGATATTGCTATGCCAAATCTCGACGGTTATCAGATGCTAGAATACATGAAAAACAACAATATCAACATTCCGGTAATATTCTTATCGGGCCATACCGGACCTGAATATGAAGCAAAAGGTTTGCGCTTGGGTGCTACCGAATATATCCGGAAACCGGTTGACCGCACCTTGCTGTTGCTCAGAATCGAGAAAATTCTGAATCAGCAGTCCCATGCCTAAACAAAACTCAGTAACAATTTACGCTCATTTAACTCGAGCATTTTAGTCATAGGCTTATTAAATCTACCTTTTTTATCAACAATGGCAAAAGGCAACCAAGGTTGCCTTTTGCCATTGTTGATAATCGATATAATTAAAGCACTTCTTACCATACAAATCGGCTTTATATTTTGAATGGCCCGATGTAATTGGGTTTGATTTATTGTTCTATAAATGTGTCACAATTTCAAGCGTTTGAAACTCGATATGGCTCAGTTATCAACCACGAGATTAAATACGCAATATTGCTTTCGGCACCCTGGTTGCGGTTGATATTAAACTCTTCAATACCATCGTTACAACCTTTTGTTTCGTGGTCGAATAAACTTACATTCAAATCGTTTCTTCCAAAAAACCAGTCGAACGAAACCAACAGACGTTGCACAAACTCAGTATTTCCGGTTGCTTTAAAGGCAGATTCATACATCATAATCATGGCCATTGCATCAATGGGTTGCTGAGCAAACATATAATATTCCTTGTCAAGCTGAAGCCATCTGCTATTACCAATCAATGAAAGCCAGTCGTTGTTCATACATTTTGATTCCAGAAAAATGCGGCTTTTATCGGCAATTTCGAGGTAAACAGGATCGCTGGTTATGCTATAGGATTTATAGAGCGAAGCCGGCAATAAACCATTATCGTAGGTTAGCGAATCTTCAAACCAGTTCCAGTTTTCATGGCTATGCTGCTTGAACTTTTCAACAAGCTTATTTGAAAGCATAACCAGTAGTTTACGGAATCTTTCCTGATCAGGAAACCGCCTGATGTAATGATACAGTCCAATAATGCAATTGGCATAGCCTCTGGCATATACCAAGTTATCGAGGTGCACAATACTTTTTTCCCAAATCTGCATTCCCATTTGAAAAAAACTATCGGATGGCGCAAATCTAATTAAATGTCCAATGGCCCAAATTACTCTACCATATGCATCTTCCGACGGATCCTTAATCACAGTGCGTTCATAGTTCATATAGTTGTTAAAGCATCCATTTTCCTTTTGCATATAATTAACAAATCCCAGATAACGGGATAGTAAGGTGAGGTAAATGTTATTGTTAAACCTGCTCCAGGCTGCCAAGCTCAATACTATCGCCCTTGCATTATCGTCAATACAATAACCTGCTTTATAACACGGAATATTGGCTCGGGCATGCTGTAAAATACCGGTAAAGTCTGTCAAATTCCGGATATGTGAAATATCAAAATCAGGATATGATTCATGCAGGGTTTCAGGGTCGGCCTTCTTTTTGGGAATAACTATTCTGAATAAATCAATGTATGCTTTTCCTATTTTTGCCCAGGTTATAGTTTGGCCATAGTTATGTGCTTTTTCCTGAATGGTCTTCAATCTATCTTCATCATCAGCAAGTTGATTAATAATACCTGACAATTGCCCGTGGTTACCAAAAGCAAACAACACCCCCCGACCATCAGCCAACAACTCTTCAGCATGCCAGTATGGGGTTGAAATAACCGCACATCCACTGCTAACAGCGTAGCTCAGGGTTCCGCTGGTAATTTGTGCCTTATTCAAATAAGGTGTTATATAAATATCAGCATGGTGCAAATAATTTACAAGCTCATCTTCCGACACATACCGATTAATAAACTCCACATGATGCTCAAGATTATTGGCTAATATCAATGACTTTAGATAATCACGGTATTCTTCGCCATAATGCTTTATAATATTCGGATGGGTTTTTCCCAAAATTACATATAAAAATTTGGGATGCCGTTTCACTACAGCAGGTAATGCACGCAAAACAGTTTCAATACCTTTACTACGGCCGATAAGGCCAAAGGTTAATATTACCTTCCTGCCCGACCATGAATCGGGTAACTCATTGAATAATGTTCTTTTCCTATTAAAATCAGGCACTCCATGCTGAATATGATAAATTTTAGAAGATTCAACACCATACACCGAGGTTAAAAAATCAATTGCCAGGCTGTTCATCACAACCAAAGCATTACTGTAAGCTGCTACCCGTTTCATCGCTTCATATTGATGAAATCCGGGTTTTTGAAGTATGGTATGCAGGGTGGTTACAACAGGAATCTTGAGATTACGCAACAGACTTAGCAATAAAATACCGCTATCGCCCCCAAAAATTCCATACTCATGTTCGAGTAAAAAAACATCGGCTCCAGAATTATTAACTACTGAAGCTATATGCTCATAATCAGCGCGCACACGGTCACGGATGGTATATTTAACAATTTCAGGATAATCGTAGGTGCTTTCTCCATCGTTCATAGCAATCAGGTCGACACGAAGCTGCTCGCCCAAAGCAAGTGATGCACCAAATAAGGCATTAACCAGGTTCTCAGTAAAAGTGGCAATTCCACATTGACGTGGCGGATAATTGCCTAAACAAATAATGTACATACCGAAAAATTATTTTAAACCTTCAAAGACTTTCCAGCCTGTATCCCCCAAAAAAAGCGGAATTTAGAAAATTAATATGAAAGAAGCAGCAATTGTAATTTGTCAAATAGCAAGAATTGCGATTTTAAGTCTGTTTTTTATGAAAATTTTTTTATTAAAGAAAAAAACTATCGTTTTCAGCACAAGTAAAATGAATTTGTAAAGAAAATTTCCTATTAAACCCTATCTCTCAACCCAAGCTCCTGAATTTAGTTTATAGGTTCTATGATAATAAATACAATAAATCAGGTGTGCTGGCGTATTAATTTGCAATGTCTATCTTTGCAACAAGAATCCATTCGATGAATCAAGTTTTTAAAAACGCAAAACGACTACTTCTTTTTGTAATTACTGTGTTGCTTTTTGCGGTTTCCTGTATTAAAGATGAGCCCATTGACACCAACCCAAGTCTGAAACTTAATTTTTCGACGGATACTGTTTTCTTCGACACCGTTTTTACCACCATTGGAACAGCTACGCAAGTATTCAAAATATTCAATCCTTCAAAAAATAAAATCAACATTTCGTCTATTGAACTGGCCCGGGGCAATGCATCACCTTTCAGATTTAATGCCGATGGTATCAGCAGTACGCGCATCGAAAATCTGGAGATTGCCGGTAAGGATAGTGTATTTGTTTTTGTTAAGGTTACCATCGACCCAAATGAAGCCAATGCTCCGCTGGTACAAAACGATAGTCTTGTTTTTACAACCAATAACAATCGCCAGGATGTTAAACTTATAGCCTGGGGGCAGGATGCCTACTTTTACCGCAACGGCATTATTGGCAGCGATTATGTACTGACTGCCGATAAACCGCATGTAATTTATGGTTTTCTGGCAGTTGATTCCCTGTACACACTAACCATTGAAGCCGGGGCACACCTCCATTTTCACAACGGAGCCTTTCTCTTAATTTACCGTGATGCATCGCTCAAGGTGAACGGAACGCGAGAAAATCCCGTTGTTTTCGAAGGCGACCGGCTCGAGGATTATTATAAGGATATTCCCGGCCAATGGGGCCGGATATGGCTTTATGCCGGAAGCATCAACAACGAAATTAATTATGCCATTATCCGTAATGGTGAAGTGGGTATTCAGGCTGATACTACCGGAAATTCGCCAAATCCAACCCTAAGAATCAGCAACTCCTTAATTTACAATATGGCGGGGGTTGGCTTACTTGGGCAGGGAACCAGGATTGAAGCAGCCAACTGTGTGTTTGGCAATTGTGGCGTGAGTTCTGTTTCGTTTTCGCTCGGCGGAAGCTATGATTTAAGACAATGTACGATTGGCAATTTCTGGAATTATGCCTTCCGCAAAAAAACAGCCCTTTTGCTCAACAATTACTACTACGATACCGCCGGAAACCGGCAAACGCGTAACCTCGAGAACGCCTATTTCGGAAATTGTGTGATATATGGCGACAAGCCTGAAGAACTAACCCTTGATCAATCAGAAGATGCCGGTTTGTTTAACTACTTTTTCGACCATTGTTTACTCAAAACCGAACTCAGTGTTGTAGACGGCACTCAATTTTCAGGTTGCTACAGCAACGATGACCCCTGGTTCAGGGACCCGCAATTAGCCGAATTTCAGCCTGATTCAACCCTTTCAGGGGCAATAAACCGGGGAAGTACCACTATCTTAAACTCAGCATTTACCAATCTTAATTTTGACCTTGATGGCAACTCACGTATTACCGACGGTTTACCTGATTTGGGCGCATATGAATTTGCCCCATTGCCACCTGCACTCAAAATTTTCCGCAAACGCTGATTCCTGGTAAATTCCGGCTCAAAGCCTGGTTTAAACTGAAGCCTGCGTTAAACTGAATTCTATTTTCCCCAATCCTTCCCGGTAAGTTGGTTAGGCCAGCCTTTGGCCTGTAACAAAAAAGTATTTTGAGTGGTCTTGCTTCCTTATTTAAAGGGTGCTGTAAAAAGGATATGTTAATATTTTCATAAACAGGAACTTATAAGAACAATCCAAAATCAGGTGTGTTAATTATTTTAATTCCTTCAAACAACGTTTCTTATTTTAAACACTTTCCAATATGAAAAGAACTTTACACGCTTCGATAACAGGATTTCTGCTCTTAATTCTGGTGTTGCCTATGCATGGCTTTGCAACCAAACACATTATCAGTGTCCAGAATTTCAATTTCAGCCCTTCGATGGTAAACAATGTTCAGATAGGTGATACCATGCGCTGGCAATGGGTTAGCGGAAGCCACACCACCACTTCATCTACCATCCCGGCGGGAGCTGCAGCATGGGATAGTCCGATAAACAGCAGTGTAACTGTATATGAATATCGTGTAACAACTGCCGGAACCTACAATTATGTTTGCACGCCTCATGCTGCCGGAGGCATGGTTGGATTGTTTACGGTTTCGGCTGCTGCAACATTAAATGTTACACCCACAAACCGCAATGTGTCAGCTACAGCAGGCAATACCACCTTTTCAGTAACATCAAATTCAGCCTGGACAGTAAGCAGTAACCAATCGTGGTGCACCGTAACGCCCTCAGGTTCAGGCAATGGAACTATAACTGCCACTTACACTACCAACACTGTAACAACTGTAAGAATAGCCACTATAACAGTTACTGTAAACGGACTCCCTTCTCAGATGGTTACCGTTACTCAGGCTGCTGCAGCACCTACACTGGTTGTTTCACCACCCAATCAGGATGTAAATGCACAGTCGGGCTCAACCTCGTTCTCGGTAAACTCAAACTCATCGTGGACAGCATCGAGCAATCAAACCTGGTGCACTGTTAACAGTTCGGGTACAGGAAATGGCACCATCAATGCCAGCTATACCGAAAACTCCACCGTGGATCCGCGTATTGCACTAATAACAGTATCTGTAGCAGGTTTACCCGATGCTACCGTTACGGTAAGTCAGGCTGGTGCCGAGCCAACGCTATTGGTTGGCCCCACCAATCAGGAAGTATCCTATCTTGCTGGTTCAATTGAATTTTTGGTAACATCAAACTCTTCGTGGGAAGCCGGTAGTAATGCCGACTGGTGCACAACCACTGCATCGGGCACAGGCAATGGTATTATAACAGCAACCTTTACCGAAAATACCACCTCTCAAATCCGGGTAGCAACCATTATGGTAATGGTATCAGAACAACTGATGCAGGAAGTTACTTTAACCCAGGCTGCTGCTCCGGTAGGCGTTGCCAAAATACCACTCAGCAGTTTCAACATCTATCCCAACCCGGCCAGCCATACGCTTTCCATTGATACCAAAGCATTGAACAGTGGAAGCATCATGGTTCAGATAGTTGGAATGAGTGGCAATGTTGTTTTTTCCGAAAATTACCTTTCAGGAACTTCAATTCCCGTAAACGTATCAAAGTTAGCATCCGGAAGCTATTTTGTGCGAATGATTTCTGGCACTAAGTCGGTTGAGAAACCATTGATTATCAACCATTAAAAATGAAGATTACATTAACTAAAAAGCCCCTGCACGATAACTGCAGGGGCTTTTTTTACTAAGATCTGATAAATTACTTTTTAAGCAACTCGGTCATTTTTAAACCTATTTCAGCGGGCGAGTCAACCACGTGAACACCACATTCGCGCAAAATGGCTTTTTTGGCCTCAGCTGTATCGCCAACACCGCCTACAATAGCACCGGCATGTCCCATTGTACGACCTTTGGGAGCAGTTGCTCCGGCGATAAAACTTACAACCGGCTTGGTGCCGTGTTCTTTAATCCAATAACCGGCTTCAGCTTCCATGCCGCCGCCAATCTCACCAATCATTACAATGCCTTTGGTTTCGGGATCGTTCATGAATAATTCAACGGCATCTCGTGTAGTAGTTCCAATTATCGGATCACCACCAATGCCAATGGCAGTGGTTTGACCCAATCCGGCTTTGGTAAGCTGATCAACAGCTTCGTAGGTTAGGGTGCCCGAACGGCTAACAATGCCCACAACCCCCTTTTGGTGAATAAAGCCAGGCATAATACCAATTTTGGCTTCACCGGGAGTAATAATGCCCGGGCAATTTGGCCCGATCAAACGGCTGTTTTTGCCTTTCAGGCATTCCTTTGCCATCATCATATCTTTAACCGGTATACCTTCGGTTATGCAAACTATAACCTTAATACCGGCATCAGCGGCTTCCATCACAGCATCAGCTGCAAATGCAGGTGGAACAAAAATGATGGATACATCAGCACCAGTTTCTTTAACTGCATCATGCACAGTGTTGAATACGGGCCTGCCCAGATGAAATTTACCGCCTTTGCCCGGAGTAATACCACCAACAACATTGGTACCATATTCTATCATCTGCGATGCGTGAAAAGTACCTTCTGTGCCGGTAAAACCCTGCACAATTACTTTTGAATCTTTATTTACAAGAATGCTCATAGAATGTATGCTTTATTTAGTTTTTGCGAAACAGGCCGATTCATCGGAATGCTTTACCTTTGTATCAGGCAAACTGCTTTTAACCAATAATCGTTGTCATTAAACAGGGGCTAAAAGTAGGGAAAAATTTTATGTAATGAACCCGGTATTTGCGAATAATAATGATACAATTTGTGCCCTGGCTACAGCACCCGGTTCGGGAGCTATTGCTATGATACGCCTTTCGGGAAGTAAGTCGGTAGCCATTGCGGAGGCTGTTTTTACTCCGGCAAACCGTAATACTAACCTTAATACTGTTGATTCGCATACCGTGCATTATGGCACCATCTCCAACCATGGGAAACTTATTGATGAGGTATTGCTGGCGGTTTTCAGAAACCCCAAATCGTACACCGGCGAAGATTTGGTTGAAATTTCATGTCACGGATCGATTTATATTCAGCGTAGGATACCCGAATTGTTGATTGAAGCCGGAGCGCGTATGGCTGAACCCGGCGAATTCACTTTCAGGGCATTTATGAACGGTAAACTCGATCTTTCACAGGCCGAAGCAGTTGCCGATCTTATAGCTTCAGATTCAGAGGCTGGTCATAAACTCGCAATGCAGCAGATGCGTGGTGGCTTTTCTCTCAAAATCAGTAAATTAAGAGCCAGCCTGGTCGATTTTGCGTCACTTATTGAACTTGAACTCGATTTTAGTGAGGAGGATGTTGAATTTGCCGACCGCAGCAAATTTTTGTCTTTATTGCATGAAATTGAATACGAAATTGAAAACCTTAAATCAGGCTTTGCACTGGGAAATGTAATGAAACTAGGCATTCCGGTGGCCATTGCAGGTAAACCCAATGTTGGAAAATCGACCCTGCTGAATGCCCTGCTCAACGAAGAGAGGGCAATTGTATCCGAAATCCCCGGTACAACCCGCGATGCCATCGAAGATACCATCAACATCGAAGGTGTTAACTTCAGGTTTATCGACACCGCCGGAATAAGGCACTCAACCGATTCCATCGAAACCATAGGCATTGAAAGAACCTACGAAAAAATGAATCAGGCCTGGGTAGTATTGTATGTTTTTGATATTACCACAGCTTCGGAACGTGAAATAGACGAAGCCATTGCCGGAATTAAGGCTCAACTCGACGATCAGGAGAAAATTATCATTCCGGTAGCCAATAAAACGGATATGCTTACCTGTGCGCCCCACTCATTCAAGAGGTTGGTTGAGCTGGATACCCTTTTTATTTCAGCAAAGCGTAACGAGAACATCAATCTGATTGCTGAACGCCTGCTTAAATATGGTCGTTCGGGAGAGCAGGGCGATCGCACAATTATTTATAGCCTCCGGCACTACGAAGCACTAAGCCGGGCATTGCAAAGTATGAAAAGTATTGAGAACGGATTTGCCAACAGCCTTCCGGGCGACCTTATCGCGATTGATATAAGACAAGCCCTTTACCACCTTGGAAGTATAACAGGCGAAGTTACAACCGATGAGTTACTTGGTAATATTTTCGGGAAGTTCTGTATAGGGAAGTAATTTCACGCCACCACAACAACCATAGATCAGTGCACCGGTTCATCAGGTTCGTAATGCACCTGTACTACACATCGTTCAATGTTATTGCAGATAAGGGCGTTAACCTTATGTGATATTTCGTGTGCTTCAGTTACGCTTAACTTTGGGTTTACATGTATGGTCACATCTACAAAATGGTCAGCTCCGGCAGCACGCACCCGCAGATCGTGGTACGAAAACACTTCGGGAACTGTATTAAGTAACTTCTCTATTTCCTTTACCTTGTCAGCAGGCACCCTGTCGAGCAAAGCATCAATAGCCCTGCGACCCAGTTTTACTGAAACAAAAATCACAATCATAGCAACTCCCAGAGCGGCGACTGAGTCAGCAAGGTAATAGCCAAAATTGGCACAAATTAAACCCAGCAACACAACCAGCGAGCTCCAGATATCGGTTGAGAAATGGAGTGCATCGGCTTCCAGCGCCTGACTGTTATATTTGTCGGCAACTCTTTTTAGCGCACGTGAACGTGAGATATCTATAATTATTGAAGTAACAACAACGATGTAGCTCCATATAGACACCTCTATCTGGGTATTACCGGTTATCAGTCGGTGGGAAGCTTCGTAAATAATCCACGCGCAGGTAATCAACAGCAGGAGCGTTTCAATCAAAGCCGAAAGGCTTTCAATTTTGCCATGACCGTAATGGTGGTTATCATCTGCCGGTTTATCCGACATTTTTACAGCAATCAGCGTTATAACAGCGGCCAGCAGGTCGAGCCCTGAGTGAAGTGCTTCGGACAAAATACCGAGGCTTCCGGTTAAAATACCGATGATAAACTTAAGACCCGTTAATAAAAAGGCAGCAGCAACCGATAGCCCGGCCACCCGGCTTTTCTCATTCAATGCAGTTGTCATATCATGAAAGTTTTACCGGTCAGTCATCATCCTCATCTTCATCACCTTCTGATTCACCCTGATTGCCTGGTGTTTCAGTTTTTTCACCTTCACCTTTTTCATTAAGCAAAACAGGTGGGCCTGAAAGAATGGTTAAAAAAGCTGCCAATGGCACAGCAACACCAAAAAAGGCAAGTAATTTCTGAAACCCGTTGAGCTTTACATCATGCCCATCCACACCATTTTTATAGCCTGTGAACATTGAAGTCAGCGCCGACTGTGATTTGTGCCAGATAAAATCGACTACCAGACCTGCCAGATGAGCAATTACAAGTACAACCATTGATTGAAAGAAAACCTCATGCAACTCTTTAAATTCAATGCCTGCAGCTAGCGGTAAATTGGCGAAAAGTCCTTGCTGGCCTTCTTGTGCCAGCGTTAGCAATCCTGAACATACCAGCAAAAGTGCATCAATAATTATAGCCAGCATTACCCACGAGGCAGCAGGGTTGTGTCCGGCATAGGGTTTAGAATGACCTGTAAAAGAGGAGGCAAATTTTCGCAACGATCCGATTCCCATCGGAAAATCAGAAAAACGGCTGTGCATGGGGCCAACAATTCCCCATAACAGCCTGAAAATAATAAGCGCTCCTGCACTGTAACCGAAAGCCACATGCGTGGTAATAAAATCTTCTTCTGCAATGTATGCGCCAACAAGTGAAACAACCAGCATCCAGTGGAAAATGCGGGTTGGAATAGTCCAGATGTATGTTTTTGAAGTATTCATGATCAGATTGAAAAAATGAAACAAAATAAAAGGTTGAATATATTATTCTCAGCAAAAACCATGTTTATCCGGAGGGATTAACAGTTTTTTGAGGTAAGGACCAAAAACGGAAGGATTAATCCCAATTGCAAAGCTTACCTCCTTATCAATCGCGGTATCGGATGAATAATAACACTCAACTTTCCAGTGATGATCGGAGCTCCCTGGTTGTGATTCACTGTGAAACCCGCCCGAACACATCGCATTGCCGGCAATAACCGGCTTTACAAGATGTTCAGTTGTTTCGTCGCACGAAAGCAGCATCACAATGGCAATCAAAAGAATCCGTAATATCCACATCAGCACGCTCATTTCATACAAATTTAAAGAGATTACTGCGTTTCTTTGCTTAAGAAACTCTTAATATAACTATATTTGGAATGATTCCAATTAACAACCGTGCTTTTGGTGATAAGTATTACAACACCAGCATCTTAGTATCCTACTAAAATCAATTTTTAATGCAGAATAACAGAAGTGTAAGAAAATCTTCGGGTGAACATCAGTCGTTTTCAGCAGAGAAGTTGCGCAATTCCTTGCTACGAGCCGGGGCTACATCGGCTATTGCTGATGCAATTATCGGACAGATTGAGCCCACCTGGGTTTCAGGGACAAGCACGCGAAAAATATTCAGGCAGGCATTTGCACTTTTAAGGCGTCAGAAACATTCGCTGGCAGCACGTTACAGCCTCAAAAATGCCATCATGGAGCTGGGACCTACCGGATATCCGTTTGAGCACTTTGTGGGCGAGATTTTCCGATCGCGGGGATATTCGGTTGAGGTCGGCGTTACTTTGCCGGGGAGATGTGTAACACACGAAATCGACGTGCTGGCGCGCAACAAAAAGACCACCATCATGGTTGAATGCAAATACCACAATACCGGAGGGCGCATTTGTAATGTACAGGTACCTCTGTACATTCGCTCACGTTTCAACGATATGCTTGATTCAGATTACTGGAATCAAAACCGAACACCAAATTTTGAAGGATGGGTTTTCACAAATACACGATTCTCTGAAGATGCTGAACGATTTGGCAGATGCAGTGGTCTGCTGCTCGTAGGCTGGGATTATCCGAAAAACGGCAGTCTGAGGGAAATTATCGAAACTGCCGGGTTGTTTCCGGTAACTGTACTCACTCAGATTAACCGAAGGCAAAAATTACAACTCATTGAGCGTAATATAATTCTTTGTCACGAAATCAGGCGCAATCCCGGTATTATTGATTTCTTAAATCTGGCTCCTACAGCACTCAAACGTTTGATGTTTGAGATTGAAGAACTTTGCAGTTAGTCAATAATCAGGCACTTACATTTTCCGGAATATTGCCACAGGAATTGGTTACTTTTGCAAAACTATATTTTTACTGCTGCGCACAACACCATGCCTAAAGTTTGCATGAAGCATCAGATAAAAAAGAAGTTGGATAAAACCCCTTAAATCGGAAAAGCAATTTGGAAAACATGATAATGAACGCAGGCAACAAAACAGCCATAGCGTTTGGAGAAAAAAAGATATCGTACAATGAGCTTATTGCTTCAGTTTCTGCTTTTTCAAAACTGGTGGAGCCGGGAGAAAGCAAAAATTGTGTTGTTTTTTCAGAGAACAGGCCAGCCTGGATTTATGCTTTCTATGGCATATGGGAGCGACAATGTGTAGCTGTTCCTATCGATTATCTGGCGACTACCGCTGAAGTTGCATATATATTGGGGGATTGCAATCCGGCTACCATTTTCTGTTCAGCAGATAAGCAGGAGGTAATGGCATCTGCCATCGCTCTGGCAGGCATAAAAACCCATTTGTTTATTCTCGACGATATTGAACAACAGACCGCGGCATCTGAAGTTACCAGCTTTAAACCAGTTGAAGACACCGATGAAACGGCGGTGATTATCTACACATCAGGCACAACAGGAAGCCCCAAAGGAGTAATGCTGAGCTATACCAATATAATTACCAACATCAGGGCTGTTTCACACCATATACCCATTTACAGTTTCGATTCTAAAGTTATGGTATTGCTGCCACTTCACCATGTTTTTCCTTTGGTCGGAACAATGGCTATTCCACTTTATCTTGGAGCAACCATCGCCATAAGCCCATCTATGGCAGGCGATGACATCATGCGGACACTTCAAACAAATGCAATTACCATTATCATCGGCGTGCCCCGGCTTTATGCTGCTATCCGCAAAGGAATCATGGATAAAATCAACAAAAGTGCCGTTGCTCGCTTACTGTTTACGCTTGCTTCAAAGATTAAATCCGAAAAGTTCTCTAAAATAGTTTTCGGAGCGGTTCACCGCAAGTTAGGTGGCGCAGTTGAATGCCTTGTATCAGGTGGTGCTGCGCTCGATCCATTGGTGGGCCGTGATTTTCAGACGCTTGGTTTCGAAGTTTTGGAAGGCTATGGAATGACAGAAGCTGCGCCTATGATCACTTTTACCCAGCCTCATCGTGTACGCATTGGCTCGCCCGGCGAAGTAATGAAAGAAACGCTGGTTCGTATCGAAGATGGCGAAATCCTGGCATCGGGGCCCAATATTATGAAAGGTTATTATAACCGGCCCGATGAGACCGCTGAAGTACTTCAGGACGGCTGGCTTTATACGGGCGATCTCGGATACATCGACAAGGATGGCTATTTATATATAACGGGTCGTAAAAAGGAAATTATCGTATTGTCGAATGGTAAAAATGTTAATCCATCGGAAATAGAAGAGCAGATATTGCAATCTCAATATGTAAGCGATTGTGGATTGTTTTTTGACAATGAATTGCTTCAGGCCATTATAGTACCTGACAATAAAGCCATTGATTTACTAAACGGCCGCGATGCCGATGATATCATACGACACGAAGTAATCGAAAACTTCAACAAAAGCGTTTCATCCTACAAAAAGATTATGCGCTTTTACCTGTCATCAGATGAATTGCCACGCACCCGCCTGGGTAAACTTCAGCGCTTCAGGCTTAGGGAAATGGCTGTTGAAAAACCAGATGATACCGTTGAGACCAGCAATGAGATACCCGAATACCGCATTCTTGCGGATTATCTCGAATCGGAAAAAGGCCGCAGGGTAAGGCCGGGATATCATCTCGAAATGGATCTGGGAATGGATTCTCTGGACAAAATCAGCCTTCAGGCCTGGTTAAACCAAAATTTTGGCATTCAGCTTGAGCCTGCCGAAATGAATAACTTCAGAGATGTGAACGAGTTGGCTAACTACATAGCCGATCATAAAACCCGCATGGAAGAAGGTAAAATAAACTGGACCGATATTTTGCGCGAAAAAGTAAATCTGAAATTACCCGACACCTGGTTTACCGGACGCTGGATGGTATACCTTTCACGTGCATTTTTCCATTTGTACTTCAGATTCAGGGCTACCGGGCTTGAAAATATCCCCGAAGGACCCTTTATTCTGGCCCCCAACCACCAAAGCTCATTCGATGGATTATTTGTTGCCGCCTATCTGCAAAGGCATCAGATCAGGAAAACCTACTTTTATGCGAAGGAGAAACATATTCGCAAGCGCTGGCTAAAGTTTCTTGCTAACCGCAACAATATTATCATCGTTGACCTGAACAAAGAGCTTAAAGAGTCGATACAGAAAATGGCCGAAGTACTGAAGCAAAAACGTAATCTGATTATTTTCCCCGAAGGCACCCGCACAACTACCGGTGAATTGGGTGAGTTCAAGAAAACATTTGCTATTCTCAGCCGCGAATTAAATATTCCGGTGGTTCCGGTTTCAATCAATGGTGCTTTCAGGGCTTTGCCCAAAGGAAGTCATTTTCCTAGGCCTTTTACAAAAGTAACCATCCGCTTTTTAAAGCCGGTTTTACCAGGTAGTGAATCCTACAACACCATTGCTGATGAAGTGAAAAGCCGTATTGAGGAATCACTTAAATAAAGAGAGAGCTGCCACAAGGCAGCTCTCTCTTTATCCATCATTTGAACCATTACCTGGAAACAATAACCTTAAATTGCTGTATCAGATCAGCACCGAGCAAACGTACCATATAGTAGCCGGCTGGCTGATCGGTTAAATCAATCAAATACATATTGTCAGCTTTTTCAGGAATCTGAATCCTGGTAATCTGTTGTCCAAGCGCATTGTAAACCTGTATTTGATTTACTCCTTCAAATCCGTTTTCGCCACTAACCTGAAACAGTCCGCTGCCTGGATTTGGATAAACCGCATAAACATTAGCAGCCGGAGCATCAAACTCAGCCTCCTTAGCAGTAAGTTTGTACCTTAAAGTGGTGTTAGTGGTATTAGTCCCACATCCGTAAACGGTAGTTACCAGCTTTACTACTCCGGTAAAAGTGGCTGTCCACACAATTTTGGCATCATCGCCGCAGGCATCGTCAGAATAAGCCAGAAATTCATTGGTTGCTTTATTGCGTAGCGTCATTTCCGAATCGTAACTGGCCGAAGCCCCGTCAGCCGAACAGTACGAAAAAGTATATGTTTTTCCGGAAGTTACATTAAAAGCTGTGTACTCACCGGCATAAATATATTTTTGCGATTTCCACGAAGTTCTGGGGGTTAATGTAGTACTCGGATACTGAGTAGTGCTGTTACATCCCTGGGTGGATGCTGTAACACTTATGGCAATGTAGCCGGTATTATTGGCTTCATTGCTTTCGGCCACCTGAAGATCAGCATCGGCAAAAAACACAATATACCAGGCGCCTGAGCCAGTAGTAGCAGGAATGGTAAGTGTGGCAGATGCAGCTGCTGATGCACCTGCGGCAAGCGAACCCACCGAACTGGTACCCAAATAGGTATCAGTGGCACTGTATACGTTATCTGCTGACAGATAATATTTGAGTGCAGAGGCATTAGCAGCCGCTGTACCCTGATTTTGAACCGTGCATGATGCCGAGGTTGTTTGGCCGGCAGTTAGTGCTATAGGTGAAGCAGCAGGATACAGAACTATCAGATCAGGACTTCCTGCAGATGAGGTAACCGTTATCTGAACACTACCTGTGTTATTGTTTTCATTCGACTCAGCAACCAGCGAAGTTGCGTCGGCAACAAACAGTATGTAATAGGTACCGGCAGCTGTCCCTGTAGGGATGGTTAGCAGCTTACTAAATGCAGCTGATGCCAGGGCATTGAGTGCAGGTACAGCATCCGTACCTAGCAGCAAATCACCAGCATTATAAGCATTGTCAGCCGACAAATAATAATTGAGTACAGAAGCGCCGGCCGTTGCACCACCCTGATTGTAAACAGTAACCGAAGCTGTAGTTGAACTTCCATCGGTGATTGATACCGGTGAAGCCGATGGATTCTGAGTTACAAGATCAGGCGTTGCAGGTGCTGAACCAACCTGAAACGAGGCAATGCGGGTTTTGCGGGCTGATGCAGCGCCAATATATTCAGTGGTAAACCAGAATGTGCGGTCGTCTGACGGATCTACACTTAATCCGGCATAGTCGCCCCATCGGTTGTAAGCGGTTTGAGAATAAGCTCCCGTTGTTATAGTTTGCTCAGCAAGATCCATGGTTCCGGCTCCGGCCGCGTTAGCTGCCGCGGTTTGACCCGTGTAGCGGATTCCAGGGTAAAGGGTTGTACTCGAAATAGAATAACCTAGGCCAATTTCACCTTGCCCGTTCATACGGATACTTCCCATCCAGCGTGAATGCCCATCGGGTGCAAAGGTTCCCGACTGCCTGAGCGACCAGGTACCAGACGTTTTGCGCAATTCGTACCAACGCACTCCGGCATGATCGGTATTGTCAACATCCACCGTATGGCAGCAAACCAGTGTTTGATAAGAACCAAAGTTACGGTATTGCGGAGCATTCATAACTACCTGTGGAATGGCATCCAGCTCACGGGTTGTGCCCTGCTGCTTGATATTATCCCAGTTGGCACCAAAATTACTATCGAAAGCAGGCACATTTAATTGCTGCACCCTGTTGAAAGTTGAAGATGATGGTGTGGACCAGTTAACTGCAAGTTCATAAATCCAGAGCTGATCGCTACCACCGGCAATAGCATCGTCGTTAATGGTAATAAACAATCCCGGACTTCCGGCTGGCGCAAATGCTCCATCGTTATCAACCGGAGGTACACACATAAATCCATCAATGGTAGTAGGCCTCCAGGCATTGTCAAAACCAACCATCTGAGGTGTTTGACCAATCAGCATTTTGGAGCGCTCAACAACATAGATATCCTTTTTGTTGGCTCCGCTGTTATTGGTTCCCATGTAATAACCATCCTGCCATATGCCAATCTTCTCGTAATCAGGCATGTCGTCAACATCAAATGAATAACGATACCAACTTCCGGTAGGATCGTTGGTTTGCGAAACGGCAAACAGCATATAGTCGTTGGCCCCGCATATCGAAAATTCTACTACCAGCCAGCGGTCAGCCTGATCATCATACAAAACAATCGGGTCACCATCGTTGCAGGTAGCCCCTGTAACACCCGAAAACAGCAAATTCAGGTTTGTTGGACCAGCAAGCAGGGTACCTGTTTTCGAATAAATGGCATACACCGTGTTAATTGTCTGCATGTAGTGATTCGGGCCTGCTGCGCCAATTGCATCAGGCGGATAATAGGGCGATGATTGCCCATCGAACGAAACCAGCGGAGCTTTGGGAGCAGGTGCTTTACCATTTTCTTTCTGCCATGCAGGGTCATCACCTTTTGGTAAAGCAGTTGCTGCATAGGGATATTCCCTCAGCTGCATCTCTTCATTGCGGGGTTTCATGGCGTCAAGCTCCATTTTAGCATATTCATCAGGTGACATTGCCGGCAACTCGCGTAGTGGCTTTGATAAGCCGTGATAAGTACCAGTGCCAACATAACTTGGACTCAATGGCTGGTCCTGTGCCTTTAGCCCTAATGCTATACATAAGGCACTTACTAAAACAAGCGTAATTTTTCTTGTCATACAGGTTGTTTTTGGTGAAATTTTCCGGGGTTAAAACATCTAAAATGTTTCATATAAAAATAACTATAATAAGAATCTGATTTGCAGCTAATGTTTTTTTTAAGTTATTTTTAAGTTTCTGCCCTGCCCCTTCCTAACCTTAACTCATTCAGAAAATCAGAAGATTGCTCAGGAGTGCATTTTTAAGTGAATATTATCAGAACACTTCCTGTAAATTTAATATTTATTTTCCTGAAATATTAAGCGGCACAATTGCCTGTATGCTTAATTTTGTCCATTAATCTGATAATATGAACAATTCTGTTTCAGGCATGAGTCTGCCGCTTTTTTCCGACATCATTAAGGCACAATCAGTGCTAAAGTCCATTGTAAAAAAAACTCCGCTTGAGCGAAGCAAATCATTCTCAGCCATGTCGGGGGCTGAGGTTTACCTTAAACTCGAAAACCTGCAGACTACCGGTTCGTTTAAGGTAAGAGGCGCTTATTACAAAATCAGCAATCTGTCGAAAGAAGAAACTTCAAGAGGAGTATTGTGCGCCTCAGCCGGAAACCATGCTCAGGGCGTAGCCTACGCGGCAACTCAGCTAGGCGTAAAAAGCACAGTATTTATGCCGGTATTTGCGCCTCCACTCAAAGTGATTGCTACCAGAGCCTATGGAGCTGAAGTTATACTTTCGGGCGATACCTTCGACGACGCTTTTAAGGCAGCCGTTGAATTTGGTAAAAAAACCGGAGCTACCTTCGTACATCCATTTAACGACCCATACATTATTGCCGGACAAGGCACCGTAGGTCTTGAGTTGTTTGAACAGCTGACAGATGTGAATGATGTTTTGGTTCCGATTGGAGGTGGCGGTTTAATTGCCGGAATCGCCATTGCACTTAAGCAAATGAACCCTAGTATCAGAATTATAGGCGTTGAAGCCGATGGCGCACAGTCGATGAAGGTTTCCATTGAAAATGGAGCCCCCAAAGTTCTGAATTCGGTTAACACCATTGCCGATGGTATTGCTGTAAAATCACCCGGCAATCTCACCTTCGAAACCACAAGAAACCTGGTTGACGAATTGCTGGTAGTAAACGATGCTGAAATCGCCCGCACAGCTTACCTTTTGCTGCAAAGGGCGAAGATACTCGCCGAGCCTGCCGGTGTGGCAGCTATGGCAGCGGTATTGTTCAAAAAAACCAATCTCAACGGACGCAAAGTGGTGCCTGTAATAAGCGGCGGCAACATAAACATGAGCATACTGGAACAAATACTCGAAAAAGGAGTGATGGATGAAGGCTACCGTGCACGGATAGCGGTGCTAATACCCGATCAGGCTGGCATGCTCAAGTCGATAATTTCAATTCTTGAAAGGATGAAGGCAAATATTCACGATATTTACCACGAAAGGTCGATTACCAGTGTTCCGATAGGTTATGTTGAAGTTACCATCACTTTCAACCTGCAGGATACAACCCAATTACCGGCAATATTAAACGAACTCGAAACACGGGGACTTAAGTATCAGGTATTAAAATGATTTAGCATTATGACAACAATTCTTTCAGGGATAATTATAGTCTTGCTCCTGGCCAATTTTATTGTTTTGCTTTTATCGCGTAAAAGCAACAACCCGCAAACCGAAATTACAGGTCGCCTCGATCAGATGGGTGCTAATCTCAACAGGATTGAAACAGGCCTTAAGGAAGATTTTCGCATCAACCGAGAAGAAAATACCCTGCTAAGCCGCGAAAACAGAACCGAATTAAGCCAGTCACTTAAAGATTTTACTTCAGAGTTACGGCTTAAATTCGACGAATTAAGAAATGAACAGAAAGAGCTGGCAGTAAAAACGCTCGAAAGTCTTGAAAAAATTAATTCAAAGGTCGAAGAACGTCTCAACGCGCAGCTGAAGCAATCTGCTGACGAAAACAAACAGATGCGTGAGGCTATAGAGAAAGTCTTCAGGCAATTCAGCGAAACATTTGACAAAAATGTTGCATCCTTCAACGATTTACAGCGCGAAAAATTCACCCAACTCGAAAATAAACAACAGAAGCTTGTTGAAAGCACCGAAAAGAAACTCGAAGAAATGCGCCTTACCGTTGACGAAAAGCTTCAGAAAACACTGAATGAGCGACTGGGACAATCATTTGAGCTTGTTGGCAAACAGCTCGAAAATGTGCAAAAGGGACTGGGTGAAATGCAAACACTTGCCCAGGATGTTGGTGGCTTGAAACGGGTTTTGAGCAATGTAAAAATGCGTGGGGGCTTTGGCGAAGTACAGCTATCGATGCTTTTGGAACAAATTCTGGCTCCGGAGCAATACGAATCAAATGTACGCACCAAAAAAAGTGCAAACGATGTGGTGGAATTTGCGATTAAACTTCCGGGAAAAGACGATTCAACCGGATATGTTTGGCTGCCAGTGGATGCCAAATTTCCGCGCGACGCCTATGAGCAGCTTCAGAATGCCTACGATTCTACAGATGTGGCACAGATCGAAGCCTCACAAAAAAACCTTGAAGCTACCATCAAAAAAATGGCCCGCGATATCAGTGATAAGTACATCGATCCGCCATTTACCACCGATTTTGCCATAATGTTTCTGCCATTTGAGGGCATTTATGCTGAAGTAGTTAAAAAAGCCAGCCTGCTCGAAGAGTTGCAACGTACCTACAAGGTGGTGGTAACTGGGCCCACAACACTTGCCGCCATTTTAAACAGTCTACAGATGGGATTCCGAACCCTTGCAATACAGAAACGAAGCGGTGAAGTATGGAAAATACTTGGCGCGGTTAAAAAAGAATTTGAAAACTTCGGCGGCATGCTCGAAAAAGCGCAGAAGAACATACAAACTGCAAGCAATCAGATCGACGAAGTAATGGGCAAGCGCACGCGTGCAATTCAACGGCGGCTTAAAAGCGTAGAGGTTCTCGACGAAACAGAAACCCAGCTCTTTTTGCCAACCGATACCAATGAAACCGATGCCGCTGACGACGAAGCTGAAGTTTAAACAGGGCTTTAAAAGAAACTGATCAGCAACATTACATTCAACAGGGTTACAATCACCCCGATGCCAATAAGCACAACATTGAAGCGGCGGCTGTTTGCATACGATTTCATTACCTTACGTGATGAAGTAAGATAAATTTGTAGAAATATTGTAATGGGCAGCTGAATGCTTAAAAGCATCTGCGAGTAAATCAATCCCTGAAAAGGATTGGTCACAAGAAAAATAATAACCAAGGCTGCGATAAGCGAAATGGCCACACCCAGCCTGGAGTGATTGTCCTTAATATCAAAAGGTTCGCCATAAATTCCGGCAAATATTGAACCTGCTGCCATACCCGATGTTATGGTCGAAGCAATACCGGCAAACAAAAGCGCAATGGCAAAAATCATTGAAGCATTGTTGCCCAGCAATGGTACCAGCATATTCTGAGCCTCCTGCAACTCTCCCACTTTTTGCCCGATTTTGAAAAAAGTAGCAGCAGCAAGCAGAATCATTGCGCTATTGATAGCCCATCCTATAACCATAGAGAACAGCGTATCAAAAAACTCATAATCGAGTTGCTTTTTTATCACTTTAGTATCCTCAAGATTCCATTGCCGGCTCTGAATAATTTCGGAATGCAGAAACAGATTGTGCGGCATTACCACCGCTCCTAACACACTCATGATAATTACCATTGAACCTTGCGGAAACGAAGGAACTACCCAACTGTATGCAGCTTTGCCCCATTCAATATCAACCAGAGTAAGCTCATAAATAAATGAAAGGCCAATTATTGAAACAAACCCGATTATCCATTTCTCAATCATGCGGTAAGAGTTGGTATATAGCATTATCATGACAAAAATCACCGACAATACTGCTCCTATCCTGATGGGAATGTTAAAAAGCATGTTCAATGCAATGGCAGCTCCAAGTAACTCAGCCAGCGACGTTGAAACCGAGGCCAGCACTGCAGTTCCAAGTACAGCGCGGGATATTTTGCGCGGCAGGTAAATGGTGGCTGCTTCAGACAAACACAAACCGGTAGCTATGCCCAGATGTGAAACATTGTGCTGAAGTACAATCAACATAATGGTTGATAGCGTAACCATCCACAAAAGTGAATACCCGTAATCAGCCCCTGCAGCAAGGTTTGATGCCCAGTTGCCCGGATCAATAAAACCAACAGTCACCAACAATCCCGGACCAATATATTTTAGCAGATCAAGCGCGCCGAAACCAGGCCGGTGATTTTTTTGATTGAACCAAAGTTCGATGCGTTGTTTTATTTTCATAATTCTAAAAACATATTTCCAGTCACAAAGTTAATGAAGGCATGTATTGGTTTTGAAAAAAATTAAAATCAGCCATGTTATAGCATATTATTATTGAATCGGTTTATCATATACTTCGATTTGCCTTTTTTTTAAAGGATGAGTGAATATTTTGGCTTTTAAATTGTAATTATTACAAACATGTTTTAATTCCATAATAAAAACAACTCCATGGATGATTACAAGCAGATAATACAAACTTTGTCAGATCATGGCCTTAAGGTAACACCTCAGAGGGTGGCAGTCCTGAGCTGCCTGTTGAGTTCATAAGAGCATCCGACAGCCGAAGCTATCTACAATGAGGTTGCAGACCGCCTTCCCGGACTTTCGGCTACCACAATCTACAACACGCTCGAAAAGTTTGTTGAAAAAGGTCTGATAAAAAAAGTGAACACTACTCAGGGAAGCATGAGGTATGATGCAATAAAAAGCCCTCACCATCATTTATGCAGTTAGACTTCGGACATGCTAAAGTATTATTTTGATCCGGAGCTCGATAACCTTCTGAAAGCCTATTTCTCTGCAAAATCAATTCATGGATTCAACATCAGGGAGTTGCACCTGCAAATTGTAGGCGATTTCCTCAACGATGATCTCACAACCTAAAAAACAGCTACAATGAAAAACCTGAATCAAATCGGACTTGATGAAAAACAGTCTGAACAACTAATTTCTAAACTCAACAATCTGCTGGCCAATTACCAGATATTTTATCAGAATACCCGCGGATTTCACTGGAATATTAAAGGTGAAAAGTTTTTCGAACTTCATCTAAAATTCGAAGAATTGAACACCGACCTTCAGCTAAAAATAGATGAAATTGCAGAGCGGGTGCTTACGCTCGGTGGCACTCCGCTGCATTCGTTCAGCCAGTATCTGGCCAATTCAGCCATTAAACCGGTTGAAAATATGCATGATGGCAAACAATGCGTGCAATCGATACACAATGGTTTTAGTACTTTATTAACGCTGCAACGCGAAATTCTGAGTATCTCGGCCAACCTGAATGACGAAGGAACCAATGCTATGGCCAGTGACTATATACGCCAACAGGAAAAACTGGTATGGATGTATTCATCCTTTATAGGATAATTTCTGGCCGAAAAACAGGCGGCGGATTTTCGCTGCCTGTTTTTTTAAGCTTATCAAACCAAGTGCCCATAACCGTGTTTAATGAATAAATTGTATTTATGAAATACATCGGAGCCCATGTAAGTGCTTCGGGAGGAGTTGAAAACGCCCCCTTGAATGCCAGAGAAATTGGAGCAAAAGCATTTGCCCTGTTCACTAAAAATCAAAGGCAATGGGTTTCAGCGCCTTTGTCAGCTGCCAGCATCGAAAAGTTTAAGGAAAATTGCAAACTTTCGGGTTATGTACCTTGGCAAATACTCCCCCACGATAGTTATCTGATCAATCTGGGGCATCCGGGCAAAGATGAACTCGCTAAATCGCGTGCGGCTTTCCTCGATGAGATGCAACGCTGCGGGCAACTTGGCCTCGACAGACTCAATTTTCACCCCGGCAGCCACCTAAAGCTGGTTACTCCTGAAGAAAGTTTGAAACTGATTGCTGAATCAATCAATATTACACTCGATAAAACCAAAGGAGTTACTGCAGTAATCGAAAATACAGCGGGACAAGGTACCAATCTGGGCTATCAGTTTGAGCAGATACGTTATATCATCGATCAGGTTGAAGATAAAACCCGAGTGGGAGTTTGCCTCGACACCTGTCATACTTTTACAGCAGGTTATGATCTTATTACTCCTGAGGGATACAACGAAACATTTGGCCAATTCGATAAAATTATCGGCTTCAGCTATTTGCGCGGAATTCATTTGAATGATAGTATGAAACCACTGGGCAGCCATGTTGACCGCCACGACAGTATAGGTAAAGGCTTTTTGGGCAATGAAGTATTTAAACGCATCATGAACGACCCACGGTTTGATAATTTGCCTATCATTCTCGAAACACCCAACGAAGAAATCTGGGCCGATGAAATTGCTTTATTGTACAGTATGATAAACGATTAACAAACCTCATAACTCCCGGCTCATTTGATTTATATTGCTAATAGAAATAAATTTCCTCTAGCATATTGGCATCCCACCGGATGCAAAAACTGTCGTTAAATTTATTTCCGACCCTTTGTAACTTTGGTATAATTATTCGCTATTTTTTTTGAATAAACCCAATCTTATAACAGATAAAAAAAATGAACATCAGAATTTTATCACCGGTACTATTTATACTGATTTTGTTCAGCTCTGCCCTATGTGCGCAGGTTAATTTATTCTCGAAAGTGCTTTACGACCAGGATCAGGCATTGCAATCCTATTCAATTGCAAAAGCATCCTCAAATGGCTTTTTAGTGGCTGGTGATTTCGGCTATGGCGGAATTGCTATCAGAATTGATACAAACGGCAATGTGCTTTGGGCCAGAAAATTGGATGGCATATCCTACATGGCAAAAATAAGAGGTTGTATATCAACCCCCGACAGTTGTTTTGTATTGGCTGGAATGGTTTATGCAGGTCCGAATCTGCGACCGGTGTTGTTACTTATTAAAATGCGCGAATCCGGGCTTATAGTATGGAGTTCGGCAACTGATTACACAGACTGGGTTACAGTAAACCAAATTATCCTTACCAATGATCAGGGGTTTCTGGTTACAGGATTTACTTCTCCCGCTTCAGGGGAGCGGGCGTTTGCCGCGAAATTTAGTTCAACCGGTGCCCGCAACTGGTCATATTATTACACAGTACCCGGAAATTCCGGTTATCTCAATGCAGCCAGCCAACTATCAGACAATAGCTTTATTCTTAATGGCACTGCATATGACCAGAATTTACACAGGTATAAACAAACAATACTGAAACTTTCATCGGACGGCACGGTTGAATGGAGTAAAATTGCAAATCAGGATTCAAATGAAAGCTTTCGATCATTTGACGTGCTGACTGAGTCAGACGGATTTCTATTCTACGGCGGAGGATATAATGGCGGAGTCGTGCTCACAAAAACCAATTTAGAAGGTGAGGTTTTATGGTCGAAAGAATATCCATATTACTTTTCAGCATATGAAGCAGTGAAAATTAAAAAAGATTTGAATGGAGGATATATTGCCATAAACAATAACTGGACTGGTGAACTTTTAAGATTCAGCAATACCGGTGACTTACTTTGGGTGCAGGAACTTTTCCTGAATCCGACCGATGTACTGCAAACAAACTCGGGTTATCTGGTTTGTGGAAACGGGCCGATTTATGGAGTAAGCATGGCTCCTACGCCCAACCCGCAAATAGGAATATTGAGCTGCGATACACTCGGGAACAGCATTTCCTGTACAAACCAGGGATTCACCTCAACCATGGTTTTTGAAGTTGTATTGAGCGACATTGAGGTAACGCGTTCAACCGCAGGTGTATCATTTAATTATAATTTGGTCACACAGGCCTTAAACCTGATGAATGAAGATGGATGCGTAGCATTTATCGGAGGCACTCAGAACAATGATTTACAGCAAAGCGCTATGTTTCTTTATCCCAATCCATCCGATCAGATTTGTTATGTAAGTTTACCATCGCATGAAAGAGGATCTTCTGATACATTCGAAGTATATAACAGCGCGGGCAGGCTTGTTTTTAGTACCACTGATTTATCAAAGCTCACAGCCGGTTTTTCAACCCTCAGCTTCAGTGACGGCATTTACCTTTGCAGAATGGTACATTCGGGAAATGATTTTACAGCGAAATTAATTGTTAGTCATCATTAAATTAAAGAGTTAACAGAATTAAACTGCATTTTCAGAAAATAACAGGAGATTATAATAAGTAGCTTTCCGTTGTTTATTTCTGCATCATTTTAAAAACAATTTGGAGATACCCGATGGCAGAATAGACGTAACCTACTAATTCAATGCGATTTAAGCAAATCTTAAGATTTAAATGTGAACACCATTATAATTTTAGCGTTTAGTATTTAGTCGCTCCTTATAAACCTTTTTTCAAGCGGAAGCATAATAAAAAAAAGGTCTGAAAAGCAAATGAAAAATTAAGCGCAAAAACTCTTCTTTGAGTTTTTGCATCATTTTCTTTAAAT
>Ga0172367_10001491_pt1 | contig 33659 bp, 16 predicted proteins | sample Lak10m_FD_114542 | JGI IMG/M metagenome (GOLD analysis project Ga0172367, IMG submission 114542) | Freshwater microbial communities from Kabuno Bay, South-Kivu, Congo - kab_022012_10m | ecosystem: Environmental > Aquatic > Freshwater > Lake | place: Democratic Republic of the Congo: South-Kivu...
CCCACAAGCTCCACAGCGCGCAAGTTACAATCCTTCAAATCCGGGAAAGTCAAAACCATCTCTCCGGCACCGGCCTTAGCTTATTCCGCCCCGGTGGCTGTCCAAGCTACCGTGACCACCGCAAACGTAGGCAGGAATTTTCCAGCGCCAAATGTCGGTTGGCATAACTTTCTGCCGTTCTAATTTGCTTTCGGGTGGGCAATTACGGTAATTACTGTAATTATCGTAATCAATGAAGGAGATCGGTATGGCCCGCAAACTGGTGACACAGGAGCTTGTCAATGAGGCGGTAGAAGGTCTGATTAGCGAAGGCAAGGATCCGACCCTGGTCGACATCCAGGCAAGAATTGGCGGCTCATTCACGTCGATCAAGAAGTGCCTTGATCACTGGAAAGAGCAGCAGGTCTCGTCATCCGATGCGGTTGCCAGCATGCCGCCTGATGTCGTTGCCAAGGGACAGGAACTGATTCGCGCTGTCTGGATATCCGCTTCAAAGAATGCGCAACGCGACGCAAGTGTGATTGCCGACAAGGCGAACATGGAAGCTACGGGCATGCGCAGCGAGTTGTCGCAGGCGATGAATGAGATCGCCCGGCTGGAGCGTATCGAAAGCCGTCTGAATGGAGTTGTGGAACAGCAACAATATCGCCTTCGCGAAGTGGAGTTGGCACTCGCTGAATCCCACGTGCAGGCGAACCGGACCGCTGATCTTGAACTCGCACTTGCCCAATTGCGCGGCAAGTATGATGAACTGCAGCAGGAAGCTACCAGCAAGGTAGCCGAGCTTGGCCGACAAAGTGGTGAAGCCGAGGCGCTGCGATCGCAGTTGCGAGAGTTGATGCGGACTTTGAAGGCACGGAAGGCTTAGGGCAGGTCCCGGCCATGACCTGCCCGTGGCGGTTACATCTGAATTTCTAGTGGCTGGCGAAATCGAATGGCTGGTTTTCGGCGATCAAATTGATCGTGAGAATTTCAGGACCCGGCCATCAGCTGCCGGTCAGGTTTTCACAGGCTACGTCGGCAATAGACTGGGAACGGCCTGCTGACAACGGCATACCCAGAGGCCGCAGCACTCAGATTGCTGCCGTTCAGCCCTGGCTTGGCCGGATGGCTCTTGGGTGCCCACTGCGGTCATTTGAGCTTCGGGTGATCCAACGGCAGGTTACGGATTGGAGCGGCCACCTTGGGTGTCTGCCCACTGGCAACAGATCGGCCACTGCAGGCCCATCGGACTGCGCTCCGACTCGGTGGGCAATGCTTCGGTCACCTGCCAATCGCCATTTAGAGACGGGGATTCCGGCGAATGCCATCATTGCGAAGTCCCGTTGCTACGATTGTCACGCGCAGCGCATCACCCATTGCTTCGTCGACCAGCGCACCGCAGATCACGGTTGCTTCGGGGGCAGTGTATTGTCGGATGGTCATCATCACGTCCTTATAGTCGTTGAGACCAATAGTCGTGCCGCCTGTGATATTTACCACCACCCCGCGCGCTCTCGAAAGCGCCATGACATCCCGTTGCAACTTACTTACGGCCCTCTCGGCGGCAGTGCGAGCGCGGATGGCCATTGAGGAGACAGATGAACTAACCTTGGCCTCGCCCATCTCGCTCATCGCCGTGCGAACGTCCTCGAAGTCGATGCCGACCAGTCCCGGCACGGTGATGATTTCGGCGATGCCGCGAACAGTTTTGTACAGCTCACTGTTTACTACCTTGAAGGCTTCGACCATGCTGAACTCCTTGCCGAGCACTTCCGCGACCTTACTGTTCGGGATCACGATAAGCGAATCAACGTTGCGTGAAAGTTTGGCCAAGCCGTCCTCGGCGGCGCGCTTGCACCTGCCTTCGTAGTCGAAGGCTGTGGTAACAACGGCAACGGTGAGAATCCCTAGTTCCTTGGCCACCTCGGCGATGATCGGCCCGGCATCAGTTCCGGTGCCGCCATCCATCCCGGCGACGATGAATACCATGTGCGCACCACACAGGGCACCGCCAATACTCTCGCATTGCTGTTTTGCACTCTCGCGCGCCTTTTCCGGATTGCCATCTGCGCCTAGTCCGAGGCCCAATTGCAGCTTGACGTGCGCGTTGCTCTTCTTCAGCGCCTGCGAATCCGTGTTGCAGCAGATGAATTCGACGCCGCCAACGCCTTGGCGGATCATGTGATCCACCGCGTTTCCGCCCACCCCACCGACGCCGACGACCTTGATTATCGTTCCGGGAAGCTCTTCGCCTTTCGTTTCTTGAAGCAATAATTCGGCCAAAGGTACTGTTGCGGCTTTCGCGATAGCGACGTACTCTCTGGCGAACACAATTGATGGAACTCCGAGCAGGGTGGCTATCCCTCCAATTCCGATAAACGACCTTCTCTTCATTTCTGCCTCTCCACTTTATCTATATGCCCTAAACGTCGACTCCTTGCCAATCATACGGCTGGCTTTGGAGCGTTCAAGCGCCGATTTCCGTTAAGTCTCCCAGAAGAGCGAGAACGTCTGTGTGCCAAAGAACTGAGCCACGTTATCGAAGGACATTACCCTGACAGCATCCTCGCACTGAAAGCTTTTCATGCGATCGCGCATCAGCTGTCTCGTTTCGAGTCGGGTCAATTAATTAGCAGCAGGAATGCCGCGCTGCTGGAGCCTAGTCTGTGCATGATGGGTCATCGACAGCATGGTCTTTCTCCTCTGGGGCAAAACTGACGGTAACGTAGATGCTAGCTTTCGGCAGGCTCAAGAGATGAGCCATGAGAAATCCTTGATCCGCTGCTTCGCAGGCTATTCTGGTGAGCTTCCCAGTCGCTAAAATGCGCCACCATTTACCGCCGCCAGATTTCTACGGATTCATGCCGCTGGCAATACCACTTTCTCAAAACCCTTCGCCTGCCTGATTTCAGGCAAATTTGCTCACGGTCAATCGAGGTTTGTAAGATCAAATAAAGCGCGTAGGGACGAACCTACTCCGGACCGAACTCTGCCGCCGAGCGGTCAAAGTGTCGCGCATATGCGATGATTTGTTGAATGTAGGACAGGCGGATTGCTGACCAATTGTTTCTTGGTCACCAGCCTGCTTAGTGCCCTAAACGGAATTAGGCGGTTTGAGAAAGCGGACCTTCAGGAACGCTTGAGTTAAGGGGACAGGCCGTCAGGGCCGCCCTCCTTAAACGATTTGTTAGCCGCCGCTAGCACAAGTTTTGATAGCTTTCCGATAGGGACTGGCGGATTACTCGAATGGGCTAGTGCATGGCAGTTAGCACATAGCAACACGAGGTCAGATGCTTGTGTGGTTCCCGTATGCTCTGCGCTACTAATTGGAATCTTGTGATGGCACTCAATTAGCCAAAGGGCAGTGTGCCCATAAAGCAAAAAATAGTCCGTCTTGCATGATTCGCATACAAGCTTTCCACCGGCGAGCGCGCTTAGCTTTTTCGCCGCTGCGGCAGATGAAACTCGCTCTCGCGTATAGTGCTTCTTCAGCTGCGGGTGACCTTCGGAATACTTTCTATCTGTTGCTACCTTTTTTAGTGCCGAAACGAAACGACTCTTTAACTTGCCAAGTATTTTCCGATCTTTCGAAACATCGAAATCGCCCTGATTGTAGTGATCAAAGTTTTCAACGACGTGATTCATGACGGCCAAAACTATCGGCGTTTGCTCTGCTTTTTGCCATTTACCCGAGCAAACCCGGTTTGGACCCTGGCAACCGCCGTTCGTGCAAGGCCCGAAGTAGGGACACGATTCAATGCAAGTGCCTTTTCCTGCGATGAATTTCGACCAGTTGGCTCCACCGGGCAACACGGAATTGAGCAATGCAAATTCATTCGTTGAGAATTTGATCTCGCTAAGCGCAGGCATCTCTGTCTCCTAGGCGGCTAACGTGTTTACACAGACACTGGGGTCCGTATAACAGATGATATTGATGACGCGAAATGTTCTCTTGAAATGTCATTTATTTCAATCATTTGGTATTTCCGCTGTCAGTATAACAACTCCAATATGCCGGACAATTCTTGAGTCGAAACGTCGGCTTTAGGGAAACAACAGCAAGGTCCGCTTCTGGCCGGGTCAAGCCAAGGCCAAGTATAAGTCGGTCGCCGTAAACCTGCCGTTGAACGCTTGGATGTGCTGTCTTCGCTCGTACGGCAGCAGCCGCTGCATTGCTGTCGTACCGTATCGAAATCGCTACTCCCGCAATGGGTCGGCTGCACTCACTGACCAAGGACTGCTGCGGGGAAGCGAAACTTCAACGGCAGCTTTACGGCGATGAACTTCGAGAGGTGTAGTTCTCGTCCCGACCCTGTGCTGCCTGTCAGGATCTTTCTACCAATGTCGGCAGTGCAGCGGGTGCTGACGTTGGCTGGCTAGAATTTGCCGAGCACTGAACGGCAGGTAACTAAGTCGAGCAGTCGTACAGCGCGATCACCCGCCGACAGGACCTCGGCCACTGCTGCCGTTGGGCCTGAGGCAAGACTCGGGCGGCATTGTGCCGGTCACCTGCCGTTCAGCTGGATAGCACGATGAAGGGCTGCTTACCAATACGCCGAACTCACACTGCGTGCCATTCCGGCCGGTCAGGTTTCTCTAAAACGGCCAGTCCGCAAAATCCTGATTTGCGACCTGGATGCTCCGAACCGGCCATTGGCGACCTCAACCTACCGGCCATCAGCTGACCGTGGCTGTTACATCTGAATTCTTCGTGGCAGGCGGAATCGAATGACCGGTCTTCGGCGATCAAATTAATCGGTGGACTTTCAGGACCCGGCCATCAGCAGCCTGTCACTTGGGCGCAGCCGCCGACGTTCATAGGGCTGGTCAACTCTGTAAGCTGTCGCACGACCTACGGAAGCATGTCAGCCTGAGCTGACCGTAAGTCGGAGGTCTGTGTCGGGCAGCAAATTGCCGGACAACGGCCCTTCCTTTGGGAGGTGGGTGTTTTAGGCGCCAATTCGCGCTACAGTGCCAAACGGGAAATCTTTCGATTCCAGTCCGCCTGGTATCACAACCCACAGCACGGGCACATCCGGCGCCACGCCAGGGAAAGAACCATAGCCGTCGGTGAAGTAGATACACAGAGGCGCGCTCCCATCCTGTGCTTCTTTTCGCACCCAGTCGAAGAACGGCACGAATGAAGTTCCGCCGCCGCCTTTCGGAGGGGGTATCCCTGCGTGCTGGCTGAATGGGTGTGGTCCATAGAGGTCGGCATCCGCAAAGAATAGATTTCCGTGAATCTGCGGATAGGCATCGAGAATCCCCTGAATCTCACCCATGAAGATACCGAGTTCGTTAGTGCCAATCGAGCCGCTCGTATCAAGGACGATCGCAACTTCGACAGATTCGCCGACTACGTCTTCCAGATAAAGCTTCTGCCAGATGAAACGTCGATCGAAGCCGCTGAAGTCGCAGGGCGTGGAGACGAGGAACTGCCAGAGAATATCGCGCCAGTTGAGTGAAGGCGCTGTCGCCTCGGTGATGTCGCGCACGCTGTCCAGTCCCTTGCAGCCAAACCCTTTGTTCATTCGCCGGGCGACGGCACTGGCTTGCTGGACGGCGGCACGCCAGTGGCGTTGCAATGCTGATTGCTGTTCCTCGTCAATGGCCGTGTGGTCGCTGCTGCCTATCAGATCGAGCAAGTCGATCCTCGGCGCCTTGAGCTTGCCGGTGATCAGCTTCTCGTATATCTCCTCGACGCTGAGATGTGCAAGCGTGGCGTCTTCGACGCCGCCTACGGGCAAGGTGTAATTGGTGTCACCAGCCACCATGCCATTCACCACGATGTCGGCGGCGATGTTCCACAGTTGCGGGTCGCGCTCGCGCCGGCGTGGCAAGTGTTGAAGCGCAGCGTGCAGCAACTCATGGGCGATCAGGCCGCAGAGCTGGCTGGGGTTCTGCTTGGCGGTGAACTCGGGGTTGAACCAGAGCACCTTGCCGTCGGTTGCCGCCGTAGGCACTGTGTCGCTGACACGGAACTCGGCAAACAGCGCCAGCGTGCCGAAGAACGGATGGTCACCACGGATGCGCAGCAGCGCACCCTGGAGGCGCTTGTCGATCTCCTGCGTCACGAGTTGGGCTTACGAGAAGATGAGATCGCGCATGTTGCGGGCAAAGTCCTTGAGCTCGGCGTCAGTCGAGATCAGTTTCGCCAGCGCACCAAACTGGCCTTTCTCCCGCATCATGCGAAACAGATCCGTAGCGAAAAACTGCACCCACTCGGCTCCGGCCTGCTTGACGAGCCAGCGCAGGGCATTCACGGCCTTATCGGCATTGTCGGCACGAATGATCAGCCCCAGCACCGTGGCGTAGCGCGCCGAGGGCTCGGCCGGAAAGCTTGCCCTGCTCTTGCCGGTCAGGATGGGCTCAAGGTCCGGCAGGTTCTGATACACGGCGCAGAAGGCATCGAATTCACCCGCCGCTGCAACGCCCACCGCCGGCTCGACGGAGAGTTGCGCACGATGCAAGTCATGCGCCATTGCCCAGGAACGCGGCGACGGCCACGCCGGGCGCTGGGCGTCGATCTGATGGAGGAGTGTGGGGCGAAAGGCCAGAAAGGCCAGAATCTGCTCGCTGAGATTCTGATTCAAACCCCAGACGCGGAAGCTGTCAAAGTCGGGGGCGATCTCCAGATGCACGAAACGGTTGGCCAGCGCCGAAGGCATCTCGAAGACCGCCGCACGGTCCGCCTTGCGGTTGCCGGCGGCCCAGATGAACCAACCGTTCGGCACCCGGTAGCTACCCACCTGTCGGTCCAGAATCAATTGCTGGGCGATGCCCTGCATCGCCGGCGTGGCCATGTTGATTTCGTCGAGAAACAGGATTCCCTTGCCCGACGTGGGGAGGAATTCAGGAGGAAACCATTTGGCCACGCCGTTTTCTGCGACGGGAAGACCGCGCAGGTCAGTTGGGGCAAGTTGGCTCAGGCGCAGGTCGATGATGCCAAGATTGTTTTGCTTGGCGATCTGGGCGACGATACTGGACTTGCCAATACCCGGCGGCCCCCAGATCATGGCGCTGAGGCGGATATCGTTCCCGACGAGGCCGGAGAGGTAAGGGATTAGTTCGTGGGGGGTCATGGTGGATCCTCGAGAAAATCTCCGCGCATCAATCGATCCGCTGCTACTTCAGCGGCCGGACCGTGGGGGTCGGTTGCAATTCGCTGAACCATTTCGCGCGATAGGGCTTCACGGCTCACCAATGCAAGATGATGGGATCTGCCGCCTTAAAGACGGCCCACCACAGAAAGGATAGAGGGCAATCGGGGCGCTTGAGGATGTTCTTCATCACGCCAACCGGCAGTACCTGAAGAAGGTTAGGTTCTTCAAGTAACAAAAGGTCGAAAGCCGGGTTGAGAAAAAACTCGCCAGGGAAACTCGGGGCCAGCGCCCCCTACTAATGCTCACACAGGCTCACTTGCCGCGGATTGAACGACTGCTTATGGTATTTGCGCTCTTCCATTAAGGCCAAGCGATATTTCTTGGCCGCCGACTTAGGCATCGTCTTTTGTTGCGGCGCCACATCCCTTGTTGAAATGATGCGCACGTCCGGATTTACGAGCCAGAACACCACAATCCTACGCGTTGCATCTGCTCCATCCACGGAATTCATGTTGCTCAGTCGATGAATGTGTGAGTTCGGGAACACCATGATGCGACCAGCAGGTGTTTCAATCGATCCTATCGGTCTCGCGTCACCGCCCCCGGTATCTTCCATAAATAGCCTTGCATTCTGTGGCGTGCGTTCAATCAACAATTGCGCCTCGTGTTGATAGAACGGCCGCTTGAAGGAAATCTTGGCTCCAGCAAAATTGTCATCGCGCTTGACGATGCACAGTGCAGTGGCCAGTATGTTTTCATGCGACATTCCTTCAACATGCCAAACACCATCAAACTCAACCTCACTATTGACGCGGTATTCGACAATCTTCGTGATGACCTGAAGTGGTCGATTACGTAACGGAATTACGTGATCCGTGACAACGGGCCCGTAATATTCATCGCCATCAAAATCGTTGCGCAAATTGCTGCATACAAGCTCAAACAGCGGGAGCGTTTGCTCAAAAAGCATTCGCAATTGTTCATAAACCTGAGGGTATTTATTTCCATCCAGATTGTTGATATAGGAATCGATTCGCACCTGACCTTGGTCATCAACAAAAAATTCTGCTGGTAGCCATTGGTAGTCCGATCCCTCATAGTCGCGTCCCCAGAAATCACGCGGACGATTCACTACGCCATTCAGGCGCTCATCGTATGCTTTTGTCAATGCGCTGTCGGCCGGCGTTACATTGTGGACGTAACAGTACAGCGAAGGATGAATAATGTCCCGCACCACTTCCCTCGACCCCGGATGAAAATCCTTTGGCTCTTTTTCGCACATCAGATCAAGTGAAGCGTTAAGTTCAGCCAATGCGCCAGAATCAAGAATATCGTCTGACCAAGCGACGTTTTCTACATCAGCCACATCAAATTCTGCCTTATTGAATTCTTCAATTGCCTTGGACGATTTAACGCGGTTCTTTTCCGTCACCGCAAGGACTTCGCCATCGATATAAGGAACCCCTTCCTTCAAATGCAGCACCGCATTGATCGGACCAGAGCTAAGTGCGATGCCGTCCTCAATACGGCGTGAGCCATCTTTGGGCACATTTTTTCGCAAAAACGCGGCAGTGACGCGCTGCGAAAACCGCAGAGTCAATATTCCTTTCACTTCGGTCCAGTCATCTCGCAAAAGCAAAAAGACAGATTCGAGAAGCTCCAGTTCGCTATCAGTTGCCTGCGCTTCCGAGCCCCATTTCAGTTTGGCGATAATCTTGTCCAGATTTCGGCTGCCAAGCTTTTTCTGCACCCTCGTAACGACACCAGATTCAATGCGGACCCCGAGAAAGTCCACTTCCATCTCGATGACATCACCAACTCCGGGCACGGTGTCATAGTCGTAGGCAAGGTCAGTGATGTTGGAGTAATCAGAAGAGACATCGGTGAAGTTAATAGTCACGGTTCCCGACACTATCGGCTCGGTCGCCTTATCCGCCAAGGCTGGAGCGGATACTGAACAAAGCCCAATCAGTTCTTCCTCAGAAATTATCGGAATCCCAAGCTTTTTCGCCTTATCCGCTTTCGCACCGGCAGCTTCTGGATCAGCGAGCACCAGATACGACAGCCCCGGCTTCATATCGTCCAGTAGCTGGTACCCGGCAGCGGCCAGACTTTTAGAATAGTCGGCCTTCTTCTTGCCGCTCGGCAGCTTGCCGCTTATGCAAACCGTCTTCTGTACGCTGGAGGCCGCTGCCTTGGGTTGCTCCGGCACTAGCGCTGGCGTAGCCGCCTTGGCGGCCTTGGGCGGAGGAGACGCTGACTTGTCTTTAGCCGCATCCTTGGGGGTGCTGTCGATTCCACCCACGCGCTGGTAGCCGCCTTTCAGCTTTTCTGCCACCAGCTTGTCGACGTGCTTGCGAGCAGCAGAAGCGTCGCCCAGGTCCTTCGTGTTGGTCTGTCCAGCCGTGCCGATCTTCCCGAAACGAACATTGACATTGGTTCCATCAACAGCAATCTCCCAGAACTTGGAAGACTTGTCGTCGACGTATTCGAAGCGCTGGACGGCGTTAGCCGATGAGGGGGTGGGTTTGGCTGCCATGGTTTTGAACTCCTCTGGTTTCGTTTCTGAAGATCGAACTGGTGCAGTGGGTTGGGGAATCACTGCAGCTTGCGTCGTGCCCGGACGGCTCACCATCTCCACAAGCCGTTCTTCTGAGATCACCTCGACGCCGAGCTTGCGCGCCTTCTCGGCCTTGCTGCTCGTTGACCCTGGATCGGCCAACACCAGGTAGTCGAGCCCCTTGCTGACCTCGTCGACCAGCACATACCCAACGGCGCGCAAGGGTTCGGCATAGTCCGATTTCTTCTTCCCGCTCGGCAGCTTGCCGCTGATGCACAGAGTGCGCATCGATTCCGTGCTCGCTTCGGGAACGTCCTGCTCGGGCGGCAGTACGTTGACACCTGCGGCCAGCAGCTTGTCAATGACCGGCGCCATGCTGTCGATGCCGTCCTGAATCTGGCCGCCGATGTTGGGCACGCCGGCGGCTTCGGCGATGGCTGGGTTGCGCAGCTTGCCGCTGCGCCAATCGTCCAGCGTGTCGAGCTGCCCGCCGGCCGCCTGCATCATGAGATGGACCCGGCGTTTGCCTAGGTGATCAAGCCCCAGTGAGCCGAGGAACTGGCTCAAGCTCAGGTTGCGCGTGGCATCGATGGCCTCCAGAATGCTGTTCGCGCGCTTTTCGCCGAGACTGATGCCCTTCTCGGTGTTGATGATCAGCTCGGCGAGTTCAGTCTGCAGTTCGCGCAGGGTATAGAGGCCGGCGGCGTCTTCCAGCTCAAAAGCGTCCAGCATGGCCTCCAGCACAGAATCGCCAATGCCGAGGATGTCGAGGCTGGCGATCCAGCGTTTGATCTTGCCGGAGGATTTCTTCGGGCACTCTGCGTTGCGGCATTCGACAATGACGCCTTCGGAGCCGTCGTGCGTGGTGCGCCGGCCCACCTCACCGCCGCAGAATGGACAGGCGGTGGGCGTCAGGATAGGGATGCGTCCTTCCGGTCGCTGGGTGACGCGGACGATCTTGGGGATGATGTCGTTGGCCTTGATCAGCCAGACTGAGTCACCAATGGCGACGTCGAGACGCGCGATCTCATCGAAGTTGGCCAGCGAGGCGTTGCTGACCGTGGTTCCGCCAATCTCGACGGGGCGCAACTGAGCTGTCGGGTTCAGGGCACCGGTGTGTCCGCCACTGATGACGACACCCTCGAGCACCGTTTCGACGCCCACCGAGTCGAATTTCCAGGCCACTTGGCCCTTAGGCCGCCCACTGCTGATACCCAGCGACGTCTGTGCGGCGATATCGTCAAATTTCATCACCACGCCGTCGATCCAGATCGGCAGGGAAGCGCGTTCTTCGGCAATGCGGCGGAAATAGGCAATGGCAGCGTCGGGTGTCGCGCAGTGCTGATGCGAAATCACGTTGAAGCCCAGCGCGCCCAATCGGGCCAGCTTAGCCATCTCGCTGGCAAACGCCACGGATTGGCCATTGCGGATTTCGTCCAGATCAAACGCAAAGATGGTCAGGAAATCGGACTGGTGTCCGTTCTTGCGCCCCATGATGCCGGCGCCGGCATTGCGCGGATTCTTGCTGCGCGCCGGGTCGATACGGCCCCAGTCCTCGACGGTGAGGATGACCTCGAAGCGCACGGCACCACTGAAGCCGCCCTCGGCATCGCCCACCCAGGCGGGCAGGCCCTTGAAGCGCAGCGCGTTGGCGGTGATGTCTTCACCAACTTCACCATCACCCCGCGAGATGGCTTGCACCAGGCGACCGTTGTCGTAATAGGCCGCCGCGCTGGCGCCGTCGCCCTTCAGGCTGGCGTGGATGGCACTCTCCGGCCACCGGGCCGCCCAGGCGAGGAACTCGGCTTCGGAATTGACCTTGTTCTGGCTGCCCATCGGAATCGAGTGGCGCGCCTTGGTCAGCATGGTGTCTGCGGGAACCGGCGCCCCCACCAGGGCAAGCACCGGGTCGTCCGGCAAGAGTTGTCGCAACTCGTCTTCGAGCGCGTCGTACTCGGCGTCGCTCATGATCGGCTCGCCGCTGTAGTAGTAGGCGTGCTTGGCTTTGAGGATGAGGTTGCGGAGATCTGTAATTCGTTTCATGCCGATCCAAGTAGATTCAAAGTAGCAGCTGGATTCATGGAAACTCAAACGACACTTTGCCGTTACCATCAAGCACGAGCCAGGCTGAAAACTCCCTCTTGGTTCTGTTTGATATGAACCCTTCCAGCAGATCCGTCTTTCCGAAACGCAGCAGCGCGCTAACTTCGTCCCGTGTCACCAAACGACCCAAAATTTGCTTCCCCACTCGAAAGTCGCAAGCGGCGCTATTGGCGCATTCGAACTGTCGCTCAGTTTCACGTACCGGCGCACCACATCTTGGGCAGATGCCTGTCTGGCCTCCATCCGAGCCCTTCCTGAGAGGTTTGATCTGCGTAGCGGCTTTTTCATTGCCGACAACCTCGGAGTTCTGCTTGTCGTTATGCAATTGCATGACGGCCAACTGACTTACCGTGCAGTGTGGATCGTCCAACAATGACCAAAGATAGTTGCCCCTGACTTCGAACGTACTGGCAGCGCGCTCTACCCAGTCATCAGAAATAGACAGATCCTCTGAATCCTGTTCATCGAGGCACCAAAGCGCGGCTTCAATTTCGTTAAGCGTTGGCTGCACATGAGTCGGTGACTCAAGTTCGCGGAATATGCCTACCACGGCTTCCTCGATTAACTCATGTGGAAACACAGGATTCGCCAGGCATACGATCCTTAGCAACGGATAAGCGGTTCGATCAGAAACCCACTGTTGAAGCAACTGTGGAGTGGCGGAGGGATCCCGATAGGCTGCCAGGCGATTGTCAATCCGATCGCTCTTTGCAAGAGTATCGAGGAGTTCGACTGTCCGACTTACGGGCAGGGCCGAGGAAGAGATGCGCCTCGCTGCTGAGCTGACCCGGGGATCCGCATCATTCACTAGACGCTTAAGAATATGCGGCGGGCAGGATGTATTTTCAGCTACCGCGCGTCGAACATCAGCGCTCTCGTGCTGCGCGAGTCGTGCCTGAACGTCGGACGGACAAGACGGGTTCTCCGCTAAGCGCTCGATAACTTCCCTACTCGAGCTTGCTGACAACTGCAACAGAAGATTCGAAGGACAGGATGGATTGTAAGACACCGCTGACTGTACATCCTCAGTCGGAAAAGTTAGCAAGAACGACGACAGCAATGATTGTGGGCACCTAGGGTCACTTAGCAAACCATTGCTGATACCCCAAAGGAAGTCTTCAAGATCACATTCGGCTCTGACGCATGCATTACGTATTTCTTGGACGGTAGTCGGGGCAGTCACCGATAGTTCAGAAAATACCTGTCGATTTACGGATAAAAGATGAATCCTTACCAACAAGTCGGCGCTGCAGTTCGGATGAGCGAGGATCGCCTGTTGAATCTGAAAGTCCTCTCTCGTAGTCAAAGCCGCAAGAATTTCAGATGAAGTCGCAGGGTTGATTGCAAGTGCTCGCCTAACAATGACACTTTTATCTTTGGCAAGTACCGCCAATATCGATTCGGGTGTGAAGCGGGATGAAGCAGCCCTTCTCCGCACCAATGGGTTGTCCGACTCTGCAAGCCTGGCGAGTATCGACTGCAAATCCTTTGTTTGCGCTTCAAGGATTGACCCTATTCTGCGTTCTGCGCCGCCAACATCGGCTACGTGACCCCGCTTGAACTCACTGAAATAGCGTTCGACCAATATTGGGAGCAAGGGAAGGACCCACCGACCTCCGATACGCATCTGGTGCATCAAATTCGGTCTGCGGTGTGAATCTCGATCATCAAGTTCTTCCGCCCAACGGGCAGAAATTCTCGTTTCCAATTCATTGACCAAGGCAGTCAGGTCAATGGGCTCGGGGACGGACTTCAACAATTCTGCATGACGCTGGGCGGTCCGTGCCTTTTCTTCAAGCGTCAACTGGGCCTGCTTGGCCACGAGTCGATTAGCATCTCCAATCAGGCGTCGCAGGATGGTGTCAGGCGAACTGGTATTTCGCGCAACAGCCATCCGCTCGATCCATTCTTCGGAAGTACATCGCCGTGCAAGCGCAGCAACAGGTGCGCGTCTGTGTATCAAGCCCAACAGGCGAGCCACCAATGATCGACGCCGGCAGGCGGCTTCAACCTTGTGAAACGGCAAGTAATAGACATCACCCCGTTGGCACGCTGCACGAACGGAGCGATCCGTCGGCTGTCGCGCAAACCAATGTACATGAACATCAGGTGACATGAGCTTCAGCTGGGCGTGATTCAGCGTACCTCTCCCATCGCGCCAACCATCCCAATCAAGACTCTTGAATATTGACCTGACGGCCTCGTCAAATACTCGCTCAAGACCTTTTCGCGGTAGCGGCTGATTCGAATTGATGTGGGCCTTTGCCGCCACGGATATCCGCCCAACCCCAACCGCCAATTGTTCCAGCACTTCGACCGGGGCCTCTGGGTTCATGGTCACCGCAAGCTGTTCTGCTTCGTTCCCGTGGACAGCAGCCCATTTCAGAAAGCAGAGCGGGCAGTCCGGCTGCTTGAGCATGTTTTTCAACACGCTACCGCCAATTTCAAGAAGCAGATCCGGATCTTCCAGCAACAGCCAGTCAAAAGCAGGGTTCCTGAAGAAGTAACCAGGAAATTGGGGCGCGAGTCGGATCAACGATTCTTTCGGCGTACTAGGGTTGAGTACGACGTTCTTGCGAGTAGCCTTGTCGCTGCTGTGTGTCAACTCCTCAAGTAGCGCAGCGCTAGCATTCGAATGCTTGGCTAGCAGCCTGTCGGGCTTGAGTTCTGTCGACGGCCTGATTTCATTATCCGGGATGAATTTGCGCGTTTCAAGCTGGAATCAGGTCGTTTTGTCATCAGAACACAATGCTCCTGTCCTATTTTCTCACTGCGGACGCAATACGGCCATGCGTTTCAAATTCCACGCCAGGCACACCAGCGTCCATTCGGTCTGGACATTCTCCAAGCCGCGCATCAGAAATTGCCGGAATCCCAACACCGACTTGACGATGCCGAACACCGGTTCCACGGTCTGCTTGCGCAGCGCATAGAGCGCACGTCCTGCCTTGGTCTTGAGCGTGTGCTTCATCTTCTCCACCGGTGTCGCATCGGCAGTCAGTGGCTTCGGTTCGGTAAAGCGCTCCCGCCATCCCGGATGATGCCCCTCGCGACCGACCGCGATCAGCGGGGTGATCCTGGCGGCTTCACAGGTGGCGACATTCTTCTCGCTGAAATAGCCGCTATCGATCAGCACGGTCTGCGGCTGGTTGAGTCCAGCCGGCAGCGCCTGCATCTTCGCCACCATCGGCGCAACTTGCTCCTTGTCGTTGGCGGCATTCGTCACCTGCGCCACCATCACCAGCATCGACTCGGTATCCACCACCGCCTGGGCGTTGTAGCACTGTTCGAAGCCGCCACCGGCCACCTTCATGATCCGTGATTCTTCATCGGTCAGATTGACCTGATCCTCGGCGAGCGGGGCCGGATCGGGCGCCCTGGGTTCCCGCCCGCCGGGTTTTTTGCCTGTCTTGGCTTCCTTGGCGGCTCGCGCCGCCCGCTTGGCGTCGTACTCGGCTTTCTCCCGCTCGAAGCGTTCTTTGGCACGGGCCTCGATCTTGGCCTTGGCCGTGGCGATGGCGGCCAGCCGGTCTTCCCGCCGCCCGATCTCGTCGGGCAGGCTCACGCCATCCGGAACCGATGTCCGGTCGGCCGCTTCCGCCAGTGCCAGCAACTCCTGAACGTCCGCCTTGAGTTGGGCTTCGATCTTCTCGATGTGCCCATGGGACAGCGCACTGTGCCGGCTGGCATTGGCGTGGATCTTCGATCCGTCCAGACTGACGGTGCCAAACTTGGAGAGTTGATTCTCCCGGGCGACCTGCAATACCTGGATGAAGGCATCGCCAAACTCCTTGCCGAAGCGCTTCCGGAAGCTCGCCAGGGTGTCGTGGTCGGGATGGCGGTTGCAGGCGATATAGCGGAACGCCAGCGAGTCGTAGGTGGCGCGCTCGATCTTGCGACTGGAGAATGTCCCCGTCGCGTAGCCGTAGATCAGCAGGGACAGCAATGTGGCCGGATGGTAGGCATCGCTACCACGTCCAGCATAGGCGCGCTCCAGTTCGGAGAGGTCAAGCCCTTCGACCACATCCACGACGTACCGCGCCAAGTGCGATTCCGGCAACCACTCCTGCACCGACGGCGGCAGCAGGTAGTCCGTGTTTCGATCTATCGGGTGAAAGGCCATGGCATTCTTCTGGGAAATCAAGCGTTATGATTATCGCATACTTGCGACAGGGATGGGAAAGCCCGACAGGCTGCTAGGAGTCGGTCGACGGCGGCACTGATACCTGCAACTGACAAGAGTTGGTCTGCCGTGGTCGCTGGGTCTTTGACAACTGTCATTGCCGCCTTAGCGTCCAATTGAGATTGTTCGGTCATCTACATTGCCCATGATGGTTGTTTCCATTGATCGGAATCACCGTACCGCCAACGCCGACTTTCACGGTAACTTTTCAAAGAACACCTAGCTAGGTCGAAAACGCCTGCCCCTCAAAATGGCACTTCCATTCACCGAGTGCTTCAGCTGGATTTTCATTCCAATGGACACAAGACTCACCAGATGCGCCTTAGTATTCGATCGTCACATATTTGCCCAGTTGAAATAGAAATAGGGCTTCCCTTTCTTGAACCCATACATGACGTGCGCGTTGCCAGCACCGCCGAAAGAAAAATACTGGGATTCAAAGACAAAAAGGGCATCTTCCATCCTTTCATGCGGCCGAGCGTGAATGCCATGAAACGATCCAAAAGCATGATCGCAATTGAGGTGGCCTGACTCCAACTTCTTAAGGACTTCGATCAATCGTGTGTATTCAGCCTGTTCAGGGTTGTTTTCTAGTTCATCCCCTTGGCAGTCATCATCCTCAGGGCGATCCTTGAAGTTGATCACTTTATTACTCAGATCATCGTCCAAGGTGACATCCGTATCCATACGTCCACTACGACCAGCAACAAATGTTTTCAACCAGTCGGATTCGATCCTTACATCAATACAGACAAAGGGGTCGCAATAGCCCAAGATAACAGGCACAACGCGCTCTTTATCTTCAACAGCTTCGTCACAGCGCTCCGCGGATATCCAGTCTTCAAGAAAGCAGTTCCCATATGACCAAAATTCATCAAGGTTCATTGGAAACGGCAGCGGTTCCTGCTTGTCAATAACTCGGCGCGGAATGACGCGACACTCCCATTCGCCCCCCGCCCACCATGCCTGGATTAAGCCATCCCCCAGCGGCAACCCGCGAAGTTTCGACAGTTCGCGCAAGTCCGCCTGAATGATCGGGATCATGTATTCCCCATCGCTCATTTTTGGAACAGGATATTTATCGGTGATGAAGAAAGGGCCTTTCAGCATCGACTTCCGGCGATCAACTTGGTTGAACGGGATTTCATCGACAAGAAACTTCCAGGCAACCCCGCCACGCTGAGCATCCTTCAGAAATCGAGGCAGGGTGTCTGACGCATAACCATCGCCCTCGCTCCTGGAATAATCCATTTCGATCGTTTCTTGAAGATTGCGTATCAGTCTCTTGGCTTCCTCAAAAAGCGCGATGGAATCATAGGCAGTTGGCAATGATGCCATTGCCCGGGTAAACATGTCTTTTTCCACGTAGCCCTTGTCGGCTTTCTCGGCAATCAGTTTCTCTGCTTGCTCATGCATCTTCTCCGAGTCAGGATACCAATCCTTACTGGTTTGCCGGCCCTTGGTTCCTATATTTCCAGAGCGCACCGTATACCTACACGCCAATGCATCGGTCCTGATCTCCCAGAACTTGTTTGACGTGCCATCACTGAATTCAAAGTAGCGCATACCCATTGTTTTTCCCTTTCGGATCCGTCTACTTACGAGGATCGCTGTTGTTCAACTTCATTGACTGCCCCCCATTTGATTTGCATTGCCTTACCGTACCGCCAGCGCCGACTTTCACGGTACCTTTTCAAAGAACACCTGGGTCGAAAACGCCTGACCCTCGACATGGCACTTCCCTTCACCCAATGCCTCCCCCTGCTGGTCAGGATTCGCGGAAAAGCTGAACTGGGCAAGATGTGCGATCGCCGGTTTTGCGTGCGGATTGGGTACAACCCAGTATCCGAAGCCCTGATCAAACCAAATCTTGAGCCTGTGCCCTTTTACGGTACCGATCTCCAGCATCCGCGCATGTGCGGCTATGGTCTTCGGTACGTTCCGGACTACTGCCGTCATGCCGCAGTAATCGAAGCCGGCGACGATGGCCTGGTCGCGAATTACTGTTTCCCTCCAGTTGTGAAAAACCAGATTTGGCCTTTGGAAGCTGTTGCTCTCATCCGGTACGGGAACGGTCACGATCTCAACTGTGGGGTTAGCCCAACGCGCGATGAGTCGCGTTTTTAGTGCATCGATAACGCCGATCAGCAACATCGCCGGCAAGGGTGCATTCAAGTAGCGATCCCGATAGATGACAGTCTTGATGTCATCATCGCCATCAAGAAGCTGGCTGCCCAGCGCGCTGGCTATTCGGTCGAGCAGCTTATTACCGAGCCCTTCGGCACTACCATTCAGCTCACTTCGGATTTCCAGTCGGCCAGCCTTGGGTGTGAGCTCCGCAGGTAGCGAGAAAGGCAGGTTCAGAGCCGGGCCAAGTGACACGGCTGAATCGGACGCGCCCCGCACGAGTACCGTCGAACCAGCGGTACCCCAGGTCTGATTTGGTACGCCGGCATCTGGATTCCGGCTTCCGAGTAACGCGATTCCCGATGAAGACAGGATCTCCGCAAACAATGGCCCGGTCGGAGAAGCTTCCTCGTGGAGGCTGACGTTTTCCAAATGTCCGAGCAAGGCCAAGCTGAAGCGCAGGTCGGCCGGTAACGACTCTGCCAAGCCCTTCGCCAGAACAAGCTTTACGGAACCGCGAATCGACCAGCGCTGGACATGGCGTCGCAACGGCGAAATGGCAATATCCCAGTCACTGAACGACGCCTTGAGGAAGAGTCGCAGTTCGGTGGCGGATGGCTTGTCCCACTCCCAAGCAATAGCCTCGGCCAGGGTCAGTGCTTCAGCAAAAGATTTCCCCATCCCAAAAACCGCATCGTCTGCTTGCAACGCAAGGTGCTGCAGCCACTCTTCCGAGAGAAAGTCGAGTGCGGCAAACCGATTTAGGTCACCGAGCCGGAACCGGGTATCGTAGGTCAGCAGGCAATGCTGGCAAGCCGCTTGGCATCCACCGGAGCAATCCAGCAACTGCCGAGCCTTGCTGAGCAGATCAGGAATGCGATCGGCCACCGAGGAGCAATAACCTGCGGCAGAGTGGTCGTACAACACAATTGCGTATCCGATGCCGGAAATGGGATGCTTGACCTGCTTCGTATCGCAGCCAATCTCGCCAATTTCGACACCGAGGGCTGCCGCCACCGCGCTGCGCAGAACGACAGCGAGGGAATAGGCAGCCACAGGATCAGCCATCGGTAGTCCTGCCAGCGTGTTCAATTGAAGCTCAAGAACATCGGTGACTACCTCTAGCCCAAGGTGAAGATGCGGCTTAATCGCGTAGGAGTTGAAGCTGCCTTTGCACTCGGAAGTCGTGCCTCCCTGAGCTCCGCGCAGGCGGCGATGCGGAGTCCGGAATCGCTTGGGGAGATACTTCACATTCGCTGGAGCGTCCGGGTCTTCATAGGCCGGCATTGGCTCGGCACGACCACATTCCAGACAAATCGCGTAACCCTTGCCATTAATGCCCGATGAATGATTGAACACGCGCCCGGTGGAACTGCTGCGGAAGTTGCCGAGAGCGGGATTTGGTAGCGGCCGCCACTCGCCTTCCGCGTTGATCCATGGCGACTCGACGGGAACATATGACTGCACACTGACATCGGTATGCGTGGGCTCGTACAGATCGACCGCGAATCCGGCCGGCTCAAGGAAGCTGAACCGCTGACTGGATTTGATTTCCGCACCGCAGGCGCTGCAACGATCAAGGCCGCCTGCAGCCAATGCCGTTCCACTTGCTCCGCACGAAGTGCAACGCCAGGATTGCCGTATGCTCTGAATTTCCTTGACCTGACTCTCCGAGGCGGGCGCATGCCAGTTCAGCGTGATGCCGGCAGATTGGTAAACCAGTCCATCAATCACGACATCCGCTCCCGGTGCGTATTCCCGCAGCGCTGTAATGGCATCGCGACTGGGAAGATCGCGATGGCGCATCTTGTTGTCTTCGCGTTCGCTTTGCCCTTTGTTCTGCTTCTGCCGATCAAGCTCCTCCATGTTGAGCAGGTCGAATGAGGTAATGTTGGTCGGGAAACCATAGCCTGGAAGGAAGCCGCCGCTTGCCAGTTCGCGCAGCAGATACTCGCCGGTCAGACGCTTGCGCTGAATAGTGAGCGCCTTGAAGGCGGGATTGCTTTCCTTTTGGCTGCCAAACTCGGCGAGCTGCTCATCGATCGCAGCCAACTCGCCGTACCACTCCGTTAGCGTCGAATGCATGGCATCAGCCGTCTCATCGGCGAGCGAGGCCAGGGGAATGTCTCCATCAAAGCAGGTATGCCGCAGAAGACTGTGCAAACCTTGCGTCAAGTTTGGATCAGCTGTCTCGCTGAAACATCGAGTCCATGCCACGAACTGGTCCATCCTGGCTTGCCCGGCGGGGAGAGCCCACCAGTCCATGTCAAGCTTGTTCAAATCGTTGCCCTGGTCGACATGGCGCCACAGGAAATTGGCAAGCAGCATTGCATTGAAATGGCGCTGAACAATCACGGGACTTTCGAGCTTGATAGCCGGAGCAGGCAAGGCGGTCACAAACGGCCACATGGGCGACAAGAACACACGCTGGTCATGCGGATTGTTCTTGCAAACAGTCACGGCAACCGATCGGGTTTCGCTGCGACGTCCCGCGCGACCCGCGCGCTGCAGATAATTCGCGGGATGCGGAGGGACGTTGTTCATGGCAACCACGCTGATGCCGCCAATGTCGACGCCCATCTCCATCGTCGTGGAACAGCTCAGCAGATTGATCAGTCCAGCCTTGAACTTACCTTCATAGTCGCTTAGCTTGGCGCCGGACTGCTGGGCGGAATGCTCGGCCGTGCGGAAGTAACGCCGGCCTTCAACGATGCGATCACTGAGATCTGACCAAACACCGATCTCACGCAGGGCAGAAACCTGTGCATCCTCGGCAAGCCACTTTCGTGCCGCATCCAGGCGCTGCGACGCGGACTCAAAGTCGGCAGCGATGCCGTCCCATCGCGGGATATTGAGCTTCTGGCATTCGATGGTAGAAACCTTCTTCGATTGCATCGGAAGATAGGGCGTAATGCCACGCAGTGTTACGTCAAGCACGCGACGCGTCACCGGGCATAACCAGGCTTCACCGACAGGTGCAAAGGCTATGTCCTCCAGGCTCAGGAAACGTCCTTCGCTGGACTTGCGCAGGAGGTCAACCCGAACCAGGTCATCCCAAGCCGCACGCAACACCATATCAATGACATCACGGCCCTCGGGCGTCGTCGGATCTTTCTGCAGGGTGATGGCCACTAGCCGTACCAATCGGCTCTGGGTTCCAATAGCATTGCATTGCGGCCACCGCTTGAGAGTTGTTGTTTGCCTTTCGGTTGTATTGGGTGGCAATAACTGCTTTCTGCTGAACCTGTTTCCAATCCACCGCTTCCATGAATCCTTGAGATCGACATGCGTGTTTTCGCGAACGTGGAAATCGAGAGCTGTCTTTAGTAATGCCCGCCATTCCCCAATCGAAAGGCCGGATCGAGTTGCTACCACCGTCGGAACGATCGAGATTCCCTCGAGCTTGGGATACTGGACGGAAACAAGTCCCATGGTTTCCAGGCTGTTTGCACGCTTTGGCCGGCGAGAAAACTCGCGTGCCAGAAAGAGCTTGGCCAGATCACTTGCCCCGTGATCGCCAGCGAACTGCCCTGGATCGAGGTCTTGGTAGACGCGAAGCGCCCATCGATTGATGTCCGCTTCGTGCTGCGCCAGGTAATCTGCCATTTGCGCATACCCGATGACTTGCGATCCGGAAAGTGCATCGAGGGTCTTCTGCAAGGTTGCAATCGTCGACGCCATGGCGGGATTGTTCAATCCACGCAGCGTCTCGATGGAATGCCTCAGTTCGCTCTGCTTGGACTCGTCGCCGCTTCCACCGGGGCTTGATGCGACCCGTTGATACACCAGCGCACGCACCCGATTCCGCTCGGCATCCTGCTGCAAACTCGCCGCAATTCGAGCTGTGCCCTGGCGGCTGTCAGTAAAGGTGATCATGCGCCGGCCACGCATCGGCTTTGCGTTCGGATCGTCGCCATCCGGACAAAACTCCAGCAGCGTCGGGATCAACTGCATTAGCAAAAACGGCGCCCCAAGACGGGCCGCACGGAACATCAACTTTCCGTCACCGTGATGTGCGCCACATTCGGGACAGGCAATCACTCCGCCGTCCTCGTCGCGTGCGCGTATCCGCACCACATCTGCTGCGGCCGGTCGATCGATGATCTGTGTCTTCAATTCGATCAGGACTTCGCCAGTACCGTCCATGTGGCGGTTCGCTATCAGAACAGCACCGGTATCCACATCGGCTGATTCACCGTCCTGATCCTGTGCAACGTCGGTTGCATCTGTCTCGACTTCATCATCCAGTTGGAACTCATCGCCACCATCGTCTAGCGATTGAACCAATCGATAGCTGGCGTCACTGCCACGATAAGCCCGCTTCGCCCAGAGGTAGGTCTCGTTGCAGTCATTGCAACTGCGCAATTCATAGACAGGCGATCCACATGTACAGGTTTCACGCTGCTCGGTGTAGATTGCCCCGAAGGCCCAGTCGGGATCGTCCAATGCGGTATCTTGCCGGCACCGGCACCCAGGATCGCAGCAGGCCCAGAGCCCGGCTAGCACGTTGTGAAACGCATGCAGCCGCAGCGGAAGAAATGGCGTCAGCCCGTCTTCCACTTGCCGCGTTCGGGTGAGGAGATCGAGCCAGTGCAGCGCTTCTCCTGCCGTGGCTTCTTTTCCGGTTGTCTGCTGCAGGGCGTCACGAACGGCCATCAGCGGATTGGCGGCCCGACCACCTTCAGCTGGAACGAACTTCTGTCGGATGGCGCGTGCAGTAGCATTGCCACAAACCGCCTGGAAGCGAATGTTCTCGTCGCCCGCCGCGATACTGTTCAAAGTCGCCAGATCAGCATGTGCGAACTGAACATCTCCATCAGGCAAGGCAGGTACGGCGCGCTGTCCCGAGACAACATGAACACGGTCATGACTGACGCCCGCCAGCCCCGCAAGAAAATCACGCAGTTTGCTCCCGGCTTCTCCTTGCGGATCGCCGATCGTCGCCGATGTCGCAACGAAACGTACGTCGCCGGAGCGAACACCGAACCCGTGCAACACGCGCCGGAGTAACAGGGCCAGTTCTGCCGCCTGCGATCCGATGTAGCTGTGGGCCTCGTCCAGGACTACCCACGCCAGCTTGCCCTGCGACTTTTCGAGGATCGGTGCATCCTGTGATCGAACCAGCATGTACTCCAGCATCGTGGCGTTGGTGACGAGAATCGGTGGTGGTGACGCGCGCAAGGTTTCGCGATCCAGCACCTGATTGAGCTGCGCATTGGCCTTGTGCTTGGGTTCCGCCCTGTTCGGCGTGTTTCCGTTGTAAAGACAGAACCGGATGTCGCCGCCAAATGGCCCAGTCCAGGCGTTCAGCCGCTCCTGCTGGCTTTGGATCAGGGCATTGAGCGGATACAAAAACAGCGCGCGCACACCTTCGAGGGATCCGGGCTTGGCGCTGACCTCGCGTGCCAACTGGTTCAAGATCGGCACCATGAAACATTCGGTCTTGCCCGAACCGGTTCCACTCGTCACGATGACCGACTGAGGTTCATCCTGACCGAGCAACTTCCAGGCTTCAAACTGGTGCTTGTAGGGACTGCCATCGCGCGGGAATCGATAGTCCGCCCCGGCGTCTCCCGCCGGTTTGTCGAGCGCGTTGACCAGCGTAGGGGCAAGCAGCGACGGCGCCAGGCTCTCCATCGACACGTCGGCTGCCTGCCAGCCAAACGTCGCCTCAAATACCGGCTCCCCGACAAAACAGCCGGGCTCACCCGGGCTCGCAGAAAACAATTGAGATAGATAGCGGCGCAGCGCGGGGTTGGAAAAGCCAAGCCGGCTGACAGTGGCACGCGCAGCGCGCGTAGCCATTTCTGGAATCAGCGACGAGAAGTAGTTGGGATGCAGAGACGTTAGTTTCATGTGCTCCCCGCGAGCAGGGTGCGAACGATGGGAATCGCATCCATATAAATGGCCAGCATCAGCGGAGTTGCCCCGGCATTGTCGCCAGAGGTTGGCCCCAAGCGCATGTTTGCGCCCGCCTTCACCAGAGATTCAACCATCGCAAGGGCTGAAGGACCGGGGGTGACCGCTAAGAACAGGGCGGTTTGGCCATTATTGTCTTGGATATCCAGATTGGCCTTCTTTTCGAGCAGGCTGGTTAGGTCGTCAACCTTGCCTGCGGCGGCGGCAGCAATCAATGCTGTATCTCCCGATTTGGGATCTGTCGCATTGATGTTGGTTTCCTTCGCCAAAAGTTTCTTAACTTTGGCAACATTCCCCGCTGAAGCGGCCGCAATGAGATCTGCATTACGCTTCCTCTCGCCGCCGAAAAGTCCGAAAAACATTCATCGCTCCTTTGTTTGTATCTTGTGACTCAGGCCGCGTGCAGCATCGGCCATTTAGTAGCGGCGCCGTCCCGCCAGCGCCGACTCCTATGCCTTCCCTGTCTCCAGTTCCCGGCAGCATTCAGGAGCCTGTCTTCTAACATTCTGCTCACTTTCATCCAGCATCAATTTTTGGTGGGTGGGTTTAACGGCTGGAAAAGCGGTCGCGGTAGTGCGGTGGGCCTAAGCGTCCGTCCATTCGGTGGAGTACGTTTAATATCCGTTAGACGGAACGGCGATGAACATCACCGCTGACCTATCGGCAGCTCTGCGTTAGAAGGTGGAAATATGGCTTTCCACCCTTGAACCCGAACATAACGTGTGCGTTGCCTGCTCCTCCAATTGGAAGTTCATCTTCAAATGCGAACAAAACCTCATCATCAAGTTCCCTCGGCCGAAAATGAATGCCATGAAATGGCCCAAATGCATGCTCCCCTGAGCTCCGCTCCAGTTTCGTCAGGATTTCGATTAGACGTTTGTAGTACTTCGGTGGTTGAGTCCTCTGTAATTCGTCCTTATCAAGTCGATTCTTGAACTCAATAACTGTGGCTTCTAATTCCTCATCCTCTGAACATTCCGCTTCCATTCGTTCGGTCCGTTCCGCAACTAGGTCTTCCCACATGTTCTCTTCCAGACGCACGTCCAGTTGGATGTGTGGGTTGTGGTAACCCATTAGCACCTTCACTAATCGTTCATTGTCTGCGCGAGCGCTGCCCCCAATATTCGCAAGCATCCAGTCCTCAAGGTAGAAATTCCAGTCTGTCGCAAACGCCTTGATTTCCATTGGGAACGGCAACGGTTCCTGTTTGTCGACCACTTTGCGGGGGATTACCCGACATTCGTCGGTAGTACCAGCCCACCAAACCTGAAGCAGGCCATCTCCTAATGGCAGTCGACTGAGACTTGATAGTTCTCGCAGGTCTGCTTGAATGATCGGGATCATAAATTCGCCACCGTTAACACAAGGGATGGGGTATTTATCCGTAATAAAAAATGGGCCTTTTAGCATCGATTTGCGTCGATCTACCTCGGTGAAAGGTATCTCATCAATAAGAAGCTCCCACTTCAAACAACCGCGTAGTGCATCTTCCAACGCCCCGCCAAGATTATTGAACTCGTAACCGTCCCCTTTCTTTGGGTAGGTTCCTTCTATGTACTGCTGAAGGTTTCTAGTCAGTCGGCGAGCTTCTGCAAATAAGGCGATGGATTCATCTGCTGTTGGGAGTAAACCTAGTGCGCAGTCGATCATGCTTTTCTCGACATACCCCTTATGAGTTTTCTCAGCGATTAACTCCTTGGCCTTTTTTTTCATTACCTCGGAATCATCGAACTCCTCGCTGGTGTCTTGTCCCTTTGTACCAATCTTTCCGTGCCGGATAGTCATTCGGCTTCCATACTGGGAACTCGTCCTGATTTCCAAAAACTTTCTGGATGTACCTTCAATCAATTCAAAGTAGCGAATACTCATGGCTTTCTCCTAATGTTGAAATCACGGGTTTGCACGGAAGCAAATCGAAGAGCGGCGCTCCAGGGGTTTGGATAGATTGAATCAATCAGGTAAATCAATGAATCGCTCGGGTTCAATGATCCCGTCCATAGTCAGCAGGGCCGCAAAGGCATGGCGAAATGCCTGCTCAAACCACACCGGGTCGAAGTCTCGTACGCGTTTCAGAGCAAGTCGGTGTCCGGCTGCGCCCCAATAGGTTCGCTGCGCCGAAGTCGCTGACCACAGCGCACACAAGATGGGCAGGTTGGCCACCGAGAACTTAAAGTCGTTCGGTTGAAACCAGAACAGCCGGCGCATGTGGGGCTCAAGCCGTCTGGCCATTGTCGGGTCCAGCGTCTCCGCATATGCCTGAAACGCCGATTCAAACAGCCCTCGCTCGGGCCAATTGTCTCTGCCTGAGTTCACTAGAAAAAGATGGGTATTGCCTAAGGACTCTTGTCCTTGCCAGAGTTTTCGTACCAGAACATCGGACTTCGCGTCGCACTTGTCCCATACGCTTTGCAAACTTTCGCTCGCTGTATCGGAAATCTCAAAGATAACCAGGTCGATCAACAGGTCGATACCTGGAATTTCCCGTCCGACCGCTTTGAGCCTGACTTCAACTTCAGGGATGAAGACACTTTTCGCCAATTGAGCGTCCGAGAGAGTCGCCAACCAGTAGCCCCACAATCCGGAAGCGGCCTCGCGAATGTCACTCACAGCGGTCAGTTCGGGGATCCAGCCCACTTCGTCACGGAAACGTCGGGCGGCATCGGCGACGGCTGCTGCATCGAGATCCAGTCGCAGCAGCATCGCCAGAACAGCCCGCGGACGCTTGGCAATCATCCGCCAGACATCCAGTGCCGGGAGCGGCAAATGATGGAAGGTTGCCCAAAGTCGATTCACGAGCGGCCAGGATGGGTGATTCAAGTCACGACTCATCTCCCTGACGACGTCATGCACCCTGTCCCGCCGTGCATCGGGATCGGGATCGAGCATCGCATCTGCCAACGCGCAGGACGACTCGGTTGGAATTTCCGATGAGTTCTCTTGAGCAAAGTCATTTGCTATCCAGATCGTCGGTCGAAACTGTAAGGAAGATCCACCGCCCGGATAGATGAACCATGGATTGTGTTTCGGATCGAGTCCTTTGGCATCCCATGCCCCGGCATGAACGCCTTCGGACTGTACCGGTATCAGTCTGACCGGTTCGGGGAATTCCTCTACCAGCGGACTCGCGAGGACTTTCGCCTGCCAAAGAGTTTCAGGGGTGAGCGATGCAAGGTCGCTATCTCCGACGCTCAATACATCCCCGTTTCGCTCCAGCGCAACCGCATAGCGCGCCACAACAAATTCCGCCGTTGGGGACTGGCCAACGATCAATCGCACGCTGACGGTGCTGTCGAGCAGATCGGTCATACCCAGTAGCGACTCGATATGCCTCTGATAGTCGATCAAGCGAACTTCTGCACGCCCGTTGGCGTCAAGCGGTACCGGATAGTGCAAGGAGACCTCGCGAGTGCCGGCTCCGAGGCCAAGCAGCAACGAATACGCTTTTGGATTTGCCGGATTGGTGTCAAATACCTGAAGGCGCGTTCCAATCAGGTCGCGAATTGAAATTCGCTCCCCAGTGCGCAGGAACCCGCCTTGGCTCCGTACAAACCGGCCGCCAGTCACCGGGAATGCAATCCACATAGGCAGTTCGAAGGAGGTTCCAGGCCAATGCACAAGCGCTTGAAACTCCCCGGGTGGATCACCCTCGGCCTGTAGCGAAATTATGTGTTGACCGGCGGATTTCGCAACGCTGGACCGCAGGCCCGGTTGCGGGAGCACCGCAACGTCGACATCACCCCAGCCAGTGAAACGGACGATCCCAGATCCCACTTCGCCAGATGAGTATTCGATACGCGCATCAGGCGGCAGGATCACTATGCGTTGCCGTCCGACCACCTCGCCTTCGTTGCGAACGAGGACCTCGATAGGCCCGCGGGCCTCCTTTGGAGTCACCGCGACACCGCTGCCCTGGCGCCGCCATTCCTGGGAAGACAAGGTAACCTTGTCCAGGCTATCTTCGGCGACACGGTAAAGGGAAGGCACTGCACCTCGAAACACGGGCTTGCCACGAGCTTCAGGAAGGCGTGTGCCAGACCATTGGTACACCTCGCCTGACTCGACTGACTGACCAAGCTGGATTTGGTATCTCAACCCGGCCTGGCACACCCGGAAGCTGCCTTCAATCCGATACAGCAACCGCTCCGACCCGAGACCATCGATCACGCCCAGAGATATGATTTCCGTACCCTCGGCCTCAATCTGCCATCCGCTCGGCAGCGCCGCCAATGCAAACGCGTCCGGCAAGCGAGCACTGCCTGCCGCGACAAATCGCACCAATTCGTCATCCCGCTGAACGAAGATCCAAGGATCATCCTCTGGAAGCACGCCGCCTCCCGGCACCGTTATGCGCTCACCGAAATCGCCTTGTGCCGAACGCAGGATGAGGACGTGTTCTCCGGTACCCTCAAGGCCCTGCTCGATCACTCGACGGCCATTGAGCGTGACGGACGGAATCTCCGATCCGAGTACCAGCCGCGCCTCAAGGAAACTGCGCCGAGTACCGCAATCGAGATCTATGGAAAAATAACGCGGCAGCTTGTCGGCGCTGTTGATCCCAAATGCATGAGCCAGAGCATCCGCCTCGGCGCGGGGTGCGGCAACGAGGTGCGCCTCCAGTCGATGTCGTCCAGCCTCGTTCAGCACCAGCCGGCGCTCGCAGCGGAACAGGTCATGGGACGACGGGGCCTTTTGCAAAGCGGCTTCTCGCACCAGACCCACCAATAGGGTCTGCGCAGCATCATGCTCAAGCGACACAGGGAAGCTTCGCTTCCAGTTCGGAGCATTCTGGTCGAGGTAAGCAATCGGATCGGCTAAATCGCCAAGCTTGTACTCCTGTTTCAGATGGAGCACCGTTTCGGCAAAGTCCGCCAGCAGGCTGGCAATCTCCGGGCGTCGATACGACTTCGGCAGAAGGATCAGGCGTTCCCCGACAGCGTCGAGAATCTGGACTCGGCTCCAGCGGTAGCGATCTCCGAACTTGATCACCTGCGTCAATACCGCTGAGAGCTTGCCTTCGCCCTGCGCCAGCAGGCGCATCGGAATGCCGCCTTGGGCTACGATCGCGCCCAAGAATTCGTCGCGCTTCCCGTCCGAGATGGGACGATGCCCCCAATACAGTAAGCCCAAGGTGACACATTTCGAGCGAACCTGCGGCGATACTTCTACGGTCGCTCCGGTCAGGCGCTCGACGATCGGAGCCCAGCGCCATGGACCACCTTCGTATTCACGCTTCCACCATTCCGAGGCATAGAGAACGAACAGTGGCGGGAATGCCTCATTGCGTGCCACGAGTCTGGAGAATTCGGTTCGCTGGCAGCTCGTCACAAGAACTGCTTCCAGCGACTCAAACTCGGAGGCCAAGAGATCGTACGCATAAAGCATTCGCTTATCAGGACTGTCCAATCTCCTGCTTTCAAAAGAGGAGTGCAGCCATCTGGTAAGTGTCTGGGTATCGCTAGTTACCTCCATCATTGGCCTCGGCTCTTTCGCAAGTGGTTTCGTAGCTTCAGTCTTGCACTCAAGAAGCCATTTCACCGCGAGTTTCCATGGCTTTCAGGCAGGCAACAGCACGTTGCTTGACGACGTCCTCCGAATCTTCCAGCAAGGACTTAAGCAAACTGGGCTGGATGCCTGGCACATAGGTCGCCGCCAATCTTGTCAGCCAGTCATTGGACTTCACCGCCTTAGCGATCGCTTTTTTGTCACTTTCGTCAGGCAACAATTCCAACGCTTTAAACGCTGTCCGATATTCATCATCAGTAGCATCATCAAGCGATTCGGGTTCCAACAGACACGACTTAATGGATTTCAGGACATTCGACTTGAGGTCAGTCCTAGCTTCTGGAAACCTCGGGTTACTCACCGCGACCAGTCGAGAAAACGGGTGTAGGCACTGATCTTCCGCAATAGCGACCAAAGTTTCTATCGGAGTGGAAGGATTTACGGCTACGGCATTGCGGACATCAATTTCCACTGCTTTTGCCAACTCGGCAAGAGTTTTGGCAGGTGTGCTGGGATTCTTGGCTGCTTCAACGCGATCTTTACTGCTCTCGCTCGTTGCCAACGCATTCAGAATCTGACTCCGAACCTCCTTGGGCGTAGCAGGATTTTCGAGCACCTTGCGACGCACCCATAAGTCCTCGTCCATTGCTAATTTGCGCAGGACATCCATCGGCATGGCGGAGCTTTCAATTGCGGTGGTGCGAACGTGTCTATCATCGTCCATTGACAACACGGCCAACAGTTCAGGCGGCGTGGCGGGATTTTCCGCTACCTGAAGGCGAATGCCGCTTATTTCATCCTGTGCGAGTACTTTCAGTGCATCAAGCGGCGCGGCAGAATTTTTCGCTACCTCGTTGCGATAGTAGCGATCTTTGCTTTGCGCCAAGTTAGCCAGGACTTCGCTCTGGACTTCAAGAGGCGCGGTCGAATTTCCTGCCACATTGCAGCAAACCCTATCATCCTCATCCTTTGCCAAATGGGAAAGAACCGCGATCGGCGTAGAAGGATTTCCCGCTATCGCTTTGCGAACGTCGGGATCTTCATCCTTTGCGAGCAAGGACAAGGCTTCTCTCGGCGTAGCATGATTGAAGGCCACATTACGGCGAACCAATTTTGATTCATCGTGGGCCAACGAGGAACGGATTTCAATCGACGTAGCAGGGTTGCGGGCGACTTGAAGGCGAATGTCCGTCGCATCGTCTCTTGACAACTGTGACAGAACATCGATGGGCGTCGAAGGATTTTCGGCTACTTTTTCGCGAACGCTTTTTGCATCGTCTTTTGACAACTGGGACAGGACATGGCTCGCCGTTGAAGGGTTTTTAGCTACATTTTCGCGAACAAAATCGTTCTTGGACTTAGCCAATGCAGCCAGCACATCGGCCGGCGACGCGTGGTTTTTCGCTACAACGCTGCGAACCTCAATATCCTTGTCCTTTGCCAACATGGTCAGAATCATCGGCGAGTCGGAGAATGTCGCTATGTGGCAGCGAACCTCAATATCCTTGTCCTCTGCCAATGCAGTCAGAACTTCGGTACGAATATTAGGCGGTGTAGCAGGATGAAAGGCCACATTCTGGCGTACGCCTTGATTCCTATCCTTCGCCAATACGGAAAGGATTTCGGCCGGCGTCAGAGGATTTGCGGCTACCCCGCGACGAACTTCACTTGCGTCATCCTGCGCCAAGTCCTTAAGTACATTTATCGGCGTGGCAGGATTTACGGCTAATCCCGCGCGCCCGATCCGCCCTATCCCACCTTCTCTTCTGGCCAACAGGTTCAATACTTCCCATGAGGTATCAGACCTGCGTGCGACGCTCTCGAGGGCTTTTGCGTTCTTCGAATGCACTGCAATCACCGCTAAAATTGCTGCGGATTCGGTAGTTGTCGCTATAGCGTCGAGATAACTAGATTCGTCTATGTTTAATGCTAGTTCGGACGGCAGGTCTTCTTGTAGCGTTCTCTCAATAGTGCACTGAGCGGTCTCGTCGAGTCGACTGACCCAGTGGAATAAGGACAAATATCGATTCCATCGGGTATCAACTAGTTCCCATTCCGAACAACAACTCTTTATTCGTCGGGCAAGCTCAGAAACGATCTTGCTATTGTCTACCGCCGACTCTCCCTCGGATAAAAAGCTAGATACGCGGTCCGCAGTGGCTGCCTTCGCAATCGCCGTGGCCTTCGCCTGCTGTGCAACGCTCTGATGGGAGTCGGAAGTCAGCATGTCGATGATGTTCTGCGGCGTGCTCGGATTGCGTGCGATCGCGAATCGCTCCACCCATTCGACCGACTTGCTGCGCTTGATCAGTGCTTCGATCGGCGCTTTTGGGTGGATCAGACCGAGAATTCGCGATGGAAGCGATTTTCTGGCGCACGCACTATCGACCTTTTTATCGGCAAGAAAATAGAAATCGCCTTTCTCGCACGCAGCAATGACCTCCTTGTCGCGTAGTTTCTCTTTTGCAATTCGTTTTGCTAGGGTCGCGTTACACAGAGGTAGCTGCGCAGCGGTCAGATCACCTTTTGTCTCAAGCCAGGCAGCGTAGTTCAGCTTCGAGAACACCGAACGAACTGCGGTTTCGAACTCTTGCTCGAGATCAATTGGCTTTGCTTCTGTTGCCATAAGCGTATGGCCTTTGGCCGCCGCTGCTACTTTTCCATTTTTTCTAACCAACCGTTGCAACGCATCCGTCGACGCCTTTGGATTCATCGCAACAGCGAGCATTTCCTCCTCGCTGCCATGCTCTGCCGCCCAGGTCAGGAAGCTTTGCGGACATTCCGGTCGCTTGAGGATGTTCTTCATCACCCCGCCACCTATTCGCTTCAGGAGATCAGGTTCTTCCAGCAGCAGCCAGTCGAAAGCAGGATTCATGAAGAAGTCTGCGGGAAACTGCGGAGCAAGTCTTACAAGTACGTCCTTGGATGCGTTTTGGCTCAGCACGACATGCCGCCGCGTAGTTTCATCACTGCTGTGGGAGAGCCTTTCCAGCACGTCTGCGCTGGCGTTCGGGTGCTTCGCGAGTGCGCGGTCGATTGTTTCGCTGGTGCCGACCAAGGAGCCAAGTGTTTCGGGCGGTGTGTCGGGATCCTTGGCCAACTCAGCCGGATTCTTAGCTTTGGTAGACTTCGATAACTTGGGCACCTTGACTACCTTGGGAGCAGTTGCCGCTGTGATACTTGCCGGGTTCATCGGCGATGCGCCGCCGACTTCTTGATAGCCCTTGGCGATCTTCTCGGCAGTCAGCTTGTCGGCAGCTTTGCCGGCGGCAGCGGCATCGGCAAACTCCTTGGTCTGTGTCTGACCGGCAGTACCGATCTTGCCGTAGCGCACAGCAAACTGCGTACCGGTGACTTCGATCTCCCAGAACTTCGATGACTTGCTGTCGTTGAATTCGAAACGGCGCGCAGCCCCTTGACCCATGACTATCCCCTTTAGCTACTCATTCGAAGATTCAATTTGGCGCTCGCGCCGTACCTTGGCGTACAACTGAACGCCGTTTGATGGTTCATGAGTTTTTCAGACGGCTGGCTCGCCAGGTGAGCCTTGAGCTTGCCCATACTGTGCGTGGTCTAGACTACAACCCCATTCCCGCCCTATAGAAACTCCCGCTATATGTTCATCAACTTACGCCACGCGACCTATGTCGTTAGTGACATATATAATTGTTTTGTAGACGTTTTATTGACCAGAATAGCATGCCCCACCTCTCATCTAACAGCTGACCGCATCGTGTTCAAGCAATATAGGGAAGCGTAGCTTCCAGCCCGCTCCTATTTGGTCAAGTTGGGCAATCGGATCGGTGACATTGTCCAACTGATAGGGTTGCTTCAGCAGATGTGAATTCCATCTGAACGGCAGGTGACCATTGCATAGCCGCCCTAGTCGAGTCGGATCGCCAATGGCCGGATCGGCCGACGACCCGTAGTCCAGAAGTCGCTCCAAGAGACTGCTCGACTCAGTTACCTGCCGTTCAGAGTTTGGCCAATTCATGCCTGCCAACGGCAACAGCCGCTGCATTGCCGACGTTGGATGAAAAATCCTGACCGGCAGTTCAGGGCACATAGTGTGAGTTCGCCGGATAGGTAAGCTGACCTTCAATATGATTTTTGGCTGAACGGCAGGTGACCGGCACATTGCCGCCCGAGTCTTGCCTCAGGCCCAACGGCAGCAGTGGCC
>Ga0172367_10001492_pt1 | contig 33648 bp, 27 predicted proteins | sample Lak10m_FD_114542 | JGI IMG/M metagenome (GOLD analysis project Ga0172367, IMG submission 114542) | Freshwater microbial communities from Kabuno Bay, South-Kivu, Congo - kab_022012_10m | ecosystem: Environmental > Aquatic > Freshwater > Lake | place: Democratic Republic of the Congo: South-Kivu...
TCAGATCAACACCCGCATTCGCGAAGAGCGTCGTCTGCTTCAACTCTGGCTCGCCGTACCACTGACTAAAGCGGTTGAACGTCTGTTCACGCGGATCAAACGCACCACTGACGAGCGGATACTGACGACGCATATCGTAGCCACCACGCTCGGTACGCTCCTGATCTTTGTACTCGGCCGAGATCGTCAGGAATCCTGAATCGCCGAGCGCGAAGCCCTTCCAACCGCTGAGGGTGAGGGTTTCGCCGTCGCTGACGCTACGCTTCAGCACGTTCGGCGCAGACCATGTCGCACCGGCCGGCGCTGCGCCCGTCAAGTTTGAGTATTGCGAATCGCGATGGCCGTAGCTGAGTGTGACCTCGCCACCATCGCGATCTTCGCGCATGCGCAAGTTGATGACACCCGCGATCGCATCCGAGCCGTACTGTGCCGACGCGCCGTCACGAAGGACTTCGATCGCGCGCACCGCGGCATTCGGAATCGTGTTGAGGTCGACCGCCGCCGAGCCGCGGCCCACGGTGCCGTTCACGTTGACGAGCGCAGCCGTGTGACGACGCTTGCCATTCACGAGCACGAGCGTCTGGTCGGGCGCGAGTCCGCGCAGCGTTGCAGGACGCACAGTGTCTGTGCCGTCCGTCAAACCCGGACGCGGGAAGTTGAAGGACGGCAGCGCAACCGACAACGCTTGGTTGAGTTCGGCGACACCGATGTTGGTGAGGGCATCGGTCGAAACGATGTCGACCGGCACCGCCGTGTCGAGCGCCGAACGATTCGCCACACGCGTGCCGGTAACGACTACTTGTTCGAGTTCGTCGGCACCGCCTTGCGAGGCATTCTGAGCAAACGCGGCCTGCGAGATCGCAGCGGCCACAAACACTGCAACGATTTTGTTGCGCATGGACAACTCCTAAAGGGAGGACGGGTGGAGACCTAACTGAACAAGTAGACCGCAAAATCACGGATGACTCAACGTTTTATCGTGTTGCATTCTCGCAACAACCAAGACAACTCACTCCAAAATCCTCCCGCATCGGACACATCTGGACTTTCGATTTGTTTGATCAGTGCATCATGTTAGTCGGATATCACATAAATATCCGGTCACATCATTTTGAGGGGGGTCGGGGATGTCGGCGCTGGACTTAAGCGAAGACTCACTACGCGCAGAGAGCCCCGGGAAGCTTGGGTCCTCCGGCGAAGCGCTGATTCTGCTCGTCGACTCAGATCCGTCGTCGGCCGAGTTCATGGCTCGGGCCTTGACGCAGTCTGAGATGAAAGTCGTCATCTCAGACCGAATCACGGGTGCCGGCGGCGCGGCGATGCAACTCCGCTCTCATCCCGAGATCGGCGTCGTGGTCATCGATCCTCAAACGGTTCCGGGTCGAGACAATCTGGCGGAGCTTCGCGAAGCGGGTCTTGCCGAGGACGTACAGGTCATTTTAGTGGCCGAGCCGGTGATCCTCGGCCGATATGCACAGTCGGCCCGAGGCGAAATTGCCGACTTCCTTCCGAAGCCCGTGGCCCGTCGAACGCTGCTTCGGGCAGTGCTCGAGGCTCAAAAGCGGCATCTTTCTGATCGAGATTCGCGGCCTAAAGAATGTTGAGCAAAGCCACGAGTCCCACATCGAACGGCTCATCGAACGATCCAGCGTCAACCCCGCTCGTCGCCCGCCGAGCCGAGATCCCTCGGGCGAGCTCAAACTCCTTCAACTAGTGGAGGACATTGATGAGTGCCGAACGGGCGCCCTGACGGGCATCCTCGAGCCCGACGCCTCCTGGAGCATGCTCTCCGAGCTGCTGCGCGCCCGACTTTCTCGGCGCCGAGTGTCCGTTACCAGCCTCTGCCTCGCCTCCAAAAGCCCGGTCACCACCGCCCTGCGCCGAATCGAGCGGTTGCTCGAAGCCGGCCTCGTTTCTTGTACCCAAGACCCCAAAGATCGACGCCGGAAATACATTGAACTCACCGACGAAGGCTCCACCCGTCCTATCGCGGCACTGCGGGCGGTCTCTGAGCGGGTTCGTGGCGAACAACCCACAGTGCGCAACTTCCGTGCGCGCACCCTTGGCTTTTTTATTGCGGGATGGGGTTAGAATGATGTCCGAACTAAACAACGGCCCGTCGGACCATGAGGTTCGCTGCGGGTCAATATAGAGGGGCCTGTCAATGAAGAGATTCCCAATCGTTGGTCTCGCCGTCTCGCTGACGTTGCTCACCGGTACTGCCGTTGCGCAAGACAGCGAAGGTCTTGAAGAGATCGTCGTTACCGCCACCAAGCGCGAACAAACTTTGCAGGATGTTCCGGTCGCGGTGTCGGTCACAACCGTTGAGACCATCAACAAAGCGTCGATCCAGGATGTGAGTGACCTCGCGTCGATCATCCCCTCCCTGCGCGTTACGACGCTGCAAACTTCGACCAACACCAACTTCATCATCCGCGGTTTCGGTAACGGCGCGAACAACCCCGGCATCGAACCCTCGGTCGGTGTATTCATCGACGGTGTCTACCGTTCGCGTTCAGCCGGTGCCATCGGTGATCTCATTGATGTGTCGCGCGTCGAAGTGCTGCGCGGCCCGCAAAGCACGTTGTTCGGTCAGAACGCGTCGGCGGGCGTCATCAGCGTCATCACGCAGAAGCCGCAGTTTGAGTCGGCCGATAATCCTCGCGGAGGAAGCGGCCTGATTGAAGCAACTATTGGCAACTACAACCAGCGCATCATCAAAGGCAAGTTGACCGGCCCCATCAGCGAGACGGTCGCATACAGCCTCACGGGTGTATTGAACCAGCGTGATGGTTACTTCCTTAACCAACGCGATAGCACCGACTTCAACGATCGCGATCGTTGGGATCTGCGTGGTCAACTTCTTTGGAAGGCGAGCGACTCCATCGAAGTTCGCTTTATTGCAGACGCCAGTGAAATCGACGAAGTCTGCTGTGGTGTCGCGAATTTGGTTAACGGCCCCACGGGTCAGCTAGCTTCGATCGCCGCGGGCCTGCCCCAAAACAGAGTGTTCTATCCGGGTACTGCCGGCGCTGGAAAACCCTTTGATCGCGCGGCATACATAAATAAAAAACCCGTCAATGTCGTTGAGAACAGCGGTATCTCGATGACCGTCGATTGGGAAGTGAACGACTCAATCGATTTCACGTCCATCACGGCGATGCGCGGTCAAAAAACCGACTTCGACTACGACTTCGACTTCACCGGCGCGTTGCTGGGGACGGTCAACCGCAATATCGGTGACATCGATACCTTCACCCAAGAGTTCCGAGTGTCCTTCGATAATGGCGGCAGGGTTCGCGGTCTTCTCGGCGCTTATCTGATGCAGGAAGATTTGAAGTACTCCAATGAAATCCGCATCGGTGATCACTTCCGTTCGTACGCGTCGCTGCTGGCGTCAGCGACGACGGGTCCGACTCCGCTCTTTCTCGCCGGCGTCGAGCAACAGCTCGCACCCTTCGGTCCGACCCTTGCAGGATCGATCTCGCCGCTGTGCACGGGCTGTACTTTCGGCCCGGGTTCGCTCTTCCGTAGCGGTACGGGAAATCTCATCAGCACGACTCAAGACACCGAGGCAAATACGTTCTTCGGTCAACTTGATTTCGATCTGACCGATCGCCTCACCGCAACTGTCGGTCTCGCGCACACGAGCACCGACAAGGTCATCGACTTCAAGCAGTCAACAAATGAACTGTTCTCTTCGATCAACCTCGTGCAACTCGGGTTCGCCAGCATTCAGGGAAATCTCTTGACCAATCCGCTGCTCGCCCCGCTACGCACTGCAGGGCTGCTGACGCCCGCCGTCGCGGCATCGATCGCTGATCGCGCGAGTGTTGCCGACGGAACGCGTATCCCGTGTGTGGCCACGGGGCTGCCCGGTGTTAGCCCGATCTGCAATACCTTGCTGGGCTTCTACGCTTTGCAGTTCTTGCACCCGATCGTTCCCTACTCTGACCGCTCGGAAGATAGCGAGGAGACCTACACGGTCCGTCTCGCGTACGAAGCGAGCGATGCCGTGTCGGTCTACGGTGGTGTGTCGACGGGTTACAAGGCGACGTCGTGGAACCTCTCACGTGACAGCAAAGATCCGTTCGCGGGCACGGCGGGTCGCTCGCCTCTCGGCGGGGCCGCCAATCCGTGGTACCCGCGCTTCGGTTCGCGCAAAGCGCTCCCTGAGAAATCGACGGTGGTCGAGCTCGGCTTGAAGGCTCGTTGGGACAGCTTCGCGGTCAACCTCGCCGTCTTCGATCAGAACATCAAGGATTTCCAGACGAACCTGTTCACGGGAACGGGTTTCAACCTCGCCAATGCGGGCAAGCAGTCCACCAAGGGCGTCGAAATCGAAACCCAGTGGAAACTCAACAGCGCATGGCAGATCGATTTCGCAGGCACGTTCCTCGATCCGAAGTACGACTCGTTCACAGGTGCCGAAGGTCCGAGTGGCCCGGTTGATCTGTCGGGCTTGAAGCCGGCAGGCATTCACGAGCAAAGCATGTCCCTCGGCGTGAACTACCTGTGGTCCTTGGGTAGCGTCGACGGCTTTGTCCGCACCGATTATCTCTACGAGAGCGGCACCCAGATCGCAGAGAATGTTGCGGCCTCCGTCGCGTCTCGTGAGGTCAACACCCTCAACGCTAGCATCGGCTTCAAGGCAGCCGGATTCGATGTGCTCGTGTGGGGCCGTAACCTCAACGACGATGAGTATCTGCTCAGCGCCTTCCCGGCGGTCGCTCAGGCGGGCAGCTTCTCGGGCTACCCGAACCAACCGCGTACGTACGGCGTGACGCTGCGCAAAGAGTTCTGATCGAGTCCGTTTCCGTCTGGAACGGAACTAAGGGCGGTCGTGGAAACGCGGCCGCCCTTTTTCTTTCGCCTCGCTGCTCGCGAGTTCGTTGTTTACTCGCCACAGAGGAATCTTCGAGCCTGAGCCAAAGGAAAGTGGGCATACCCATTGCCAAACGCTTCGTGCTAAATTTCGACGAAGTCTAGCGTCACCGCGTTTTGTTGGTGTTGCGAAAACACGAATCAGCAGCCGTAGTCCTAAGAAGGCTACATTTTTTGGGGAGGAATTCATCGTGATGACTATTCGGACCGCTGTTAAGCGATCGATTTGGAATCCCGCGATTGCGGTGGGCATTGGGTTCGCTTTGTTCTCCGCTGGGGCGAGCGCTCAAGACGCCGCGCAAAATCGCGGTGCAGACATTCTCGAAGAAGTCGTCGTCACGGGTTCGCGTATCCGCCGTGATACGCCGGTCGGCAATATTGCCGTGACCGAAATCGACGCCGGGCAAATCGAGGTTCGTGGTTTCGTCAACCCGATCGAAAGTCTCGAGCAGCTGCCGTTCGTCGAAGTCGGAGTCAACAACCGCGGAACCTCCACGCAGTTTGGTGACAACAACGCGTACATCAACCTTTACGGCCTCGGTCAGCAGCGTACGCTGACACTCATCGATGGTCGGCGCATGGTGTCGTCGGTGCAGGGTTCAGTGTTCAACACCGGAAACATCACGGGCTCTCAGGTCGACGTCACGATCATCAACCCCTCGATCATCAAGGCCACCCAGGTGCGCACCGTAGGTGCAGGCGCCGTCTATGGTGCTGACGCTGTCGCCGGTGTGGTGAACTTCATCCTCGATCGTGAATTCAAGGGACTCAAGGTCACGACCCAGTACGGAGTCTCCGACCGCTCAGATGGCGCCTCCAAGCGTGTCTCGATTGCCTGGGGCGACGAGCTGTTCGACGGGCGAGCGAATATCGTGCTCGCCGGCGAATACTTTGAGCAGGATCCGGTGTATCTCGGATCCAATCGTCCTTGGTCGCTGGTGGCTGCGGCGACGAATCCGCTCAGCGCTTCGACGTCGGATGGTATTCCCAACAACATATTCGTCCTGAACCCGATTTCACTGCAGACTCCGCTCGGTGGCCGATTCGACATGCGGCAGACGAATGCCGGAAGTACTTTGTTCCAATTTTTTCCGGCTTTTTGCACCACGGCTGCGGGCAAAACCGGCGGAGGGACTCACGGCGGTACCGCAGCTTGCAGTGCATTCACGACTGCGCGCGGCGTGGCGCCTTATCAGTTTGCGGTCGCGAACCCGACGCTTGCGGGCCTCAACCCTCTGGCGTTCATCGGCACCTTCGGACTGACGTCAGCGTTCCCGGTGGTGAACACCGTAGCGGGATCTCCGGAGGCGCTCGCCGGACTAAATCGAGTGGCCCTGCCCCGCGTGTTTGATGGCGCCGGTAATCCGGTGGCGCTCAACCTTGGCGACTACCTCCCGCCCAACTGGGCATCAGTCGCCTCGACGCTGAACTCAGGTGGCTTCGATACACTCCACCTGAACACCCTGATCGCCGGCCAGGAGCGATACAACTTCAACGCGTTCTTCAAGTTTGAGTTGACGCCCTCGATCACCTACAAGGGCGACGTGTTGTATTCGCGTATCGACAACGTCCAGGCCGCAGACAATTTTCAATCCAATTCACCGGCGGCGTCATTCACTGCAGGTAACGCCGGTATCCCGATCTACTACGAACAAAATCCGTTCGTCACGGCGGGCACCCGCGCGTTCATCAATTCGGTCGTTGCAGGCAACACGACCAATCCCTTCCTGTTGCTCAACGGCCAGCGGGTCTTCTACCTTCAGCGGTCTTTGGCTGACATCACGGGCTCGTTGAAGGGTCAGATCACCAACTTCGAAGGCAACTTGTCGGAGACTTTTGCCACGGGCCACACCCTCGGCGGCGATCTCGAGTTTTCGGGTCGCAATTTGTATTGGGAGGCGACCCTCGGCTACAGCACCAACAAGAGCGAGAATGCCGCGCCCACGGATATCCTCGACATCGAGTTTGCATTGGCGACAGACGTCGTCACGAACCCGGCGACCGGACAGCCGGTTTGCCGTCAGCAGCTGTTGGCTGCTCCGGAAGCGATCAACGTCCGCAATCCGTATCTGACCAATATCAATATTGCGACCGGCATCGTGCCGACCAAGGCCCAGATCGACGCGTGCAAACCGCTCAATCTACTCGGTACCGGGTTTGCGTCTCAAGAAGCGATTAGTTATGTAACGACGAAGAATGAGTCGACGAACAAGGCGGCGCAACGCTACATGTCGCTGCAGTTCGGTGGAGACATCCTCGATCTGCCGGCTGGAAAAGTGCTCTTCAACACGGAAGTTCAGCGTCGCCGAGAAGAACTCACGTTCACGCCGAATCGAGCTTTCTTGTTGGGACTCGGTCGTACGACCATCGGCCAACCGAGCGACGGTTATTCTGAGACCACCGAAGCTGGCCTCGAAGTCAGCGTGCCGTTGTTCGGAGGCGAGGCTTCGTTGCCGCTGCTGCGGCAGTTGCAGCTCGACGCGGCTGTTCGCCGCGTGGAGCGCGATGGCGAGGGTACGCCGAACGGCATCAGCAACCCGCGCGTCAAGTCGGTTAACGAAACGGCCACCATCGAAAATGTCGGTGGCCTGTGGGCACCGCTCGAGTGGTTGGCCTTCCGCGGAAACAAATCGACTTCCGTTAGGTCTCCCTCTCTGGTCGAGTCGCTTGGCGCGCCGCAGACCGGCTTCTCCGGGTTGGCGGGTTTGTTTCCGTGTAATGCGGCCAACCGTAATTCCGGGCCTGCCAGCGGTATTCGCATCACGAACTGCAATGCCTTTGAGGCTCGGCTCGGGCTGCCGGCCGGCACGTTTGCCACGCTCAACACGCCGGGCGGTACTGTCCCGGCAGGCGTGGCGGGTAGCCCGTCCGTCTTGAATGAAACCTCGGACGCCTGGACGCTCGGCCTTGTCCTGAAGTTCCCGGCCATCGAAGGTTTGCAAATCGAGATGGACTATGTCGATATCCGCATCGACAAGCAGATCGCGCTCACTTGGCTGGGCGGCAGGTGCTTCGACCAGCCGGACTTCCCGCAGAGCTTGATTGGCGGTGAGTCAGCCTGTGAGGCACTGACGTTGGCCGTGGGTTCAGGCCCGGGCGGCCTGACGGGTCCGTTCACCATTCCCGCGACGAACATCATCACGGGTAACCCGATTGCGCCGCCCGCGATCCTCGGGGCTCCGGCGTCCGTTCAAGCGCCTTACTCGATCGCGACGGGCAAGTTCTCGAACGTCAACGCGGGATCTACGTGGTTGCAGGGCTTCAACGGCAAGATCAGCTGGCAGTTCGGAGTCGGCGATGCGTTCGAAGCCTTGGGCTTTCAGAGTCGCCCATGGGGAGAGATGCGCGTTGATGCGTTCATCTATTACCTCGACCGAGTGCGCACGTCCTCATCGGGCACCTTTGGCGTCGACACAGTGGATCTGCGTGGACGTGCCGGTTGGGAAAAAATCCAGTCCCGACTCGACGTGGCACACCGAATGGGTCGCTTCTCGCACGTGATGCAGATGTTCTACACGGGCCGGTCGAATGCCAATCCGTTCCTGAACCCGGCGCTGTATCCGGACCAGGACGGGTCGTTCTTCCGACCGCGGTTCAAGTACTTCAACTACAACGTCGGTTATGAAATTACGGACAAGATCACGGCTCGCGCGGTGATCAACAACGTGTTCGACGACCAGTTGCAGCCGCAGTTCGGTATCCCGGGTGACAGCTTCGGGCGTAACTACGCCGTTCGGGTTGACGCCCGCTTCTAGGCGTCTGCCCCGATCGTGAACGATCGGTAAACCCCGGCGGATCGGCTGATCCGTCGGGGTTTTTTTTAGCCTTGGGTAACGACGTCGGATGATCGAAATGACCCTCGCAAGTAACGGACGCAACACATTTCAAACACGCGACGGAATGCAGCTCGCCGTGTACGACTGGCCAGTCGAGAGGGCCGCGCTCACTGCGCTGATCGTTCATGGTCTAGGCGAACATGCGGGTCGCTACGAACTGCTCGCCCGATGGCTCAACTCGACGCGCGTGGCCGTGCGTGCCTACGATCAACTCGGGCATGGCCACTCCGAAGGACCGCGCGGGGGTTTGTTGAGGGAAGGCCAACTGGCTGACCACCTCGGCGAGTTGGTTGCGGCGACGGCGACCGAACCCTCCCTCGCAGGCCGACCGTTGGTAATGATCGGCCACAGCCTGGGCGGACTCGTCGTCGCCTCGGCCATTCGACGCGGTCTCGTCGCTCCGACACTGGCCGTGCTCTCCTCGCCTGCACTCGCCGTACGTATGGCGCCGTGGCAACGCGCCGCGGTCAAAGTATTACCGCGGCTTGCACCCGCACTCACGCTCGGCAACGGACTCGATCCCACCAAGCTCTCGCACGACCCGCAGGTCGTCGCGGATTACCTTGCAGACCCGCTCGTACACGATCGCATCTGCGCGCGGCTCGGTGCTTTCGTGGCGCTGGAAGGCGAAAACGTGCTCGCATCAGCGAGTCGTTGGGCGACGCCCACCTGTGTGCTCTATGCCGGAGATGATCGCGCGGTCGACCCTTCAGGCAGCCGCGCATTCGCCGCAGCGGCGCCATCGAACATCGTCCAAGCGCAGTGCTTTCCCGCGATGTACCACGAGATCTTCAACGAGCCGGATCGGGCGCTTGCGCTCAACGCCCTCGAAAGAGCGCTCGCTGACGTGGCATAAGCAAGGCCCAGACGATCGCCGCAGACACGGCCACCGCACCTGAAATCGCTGCGGTGCGCACCCCGTCGGTGATACTCGCTTCACCGAGAAATACGCCGACTGCCGCCCAGACGAACACGGCGCCATAAACGGCATTGCGCGTAACCGCCACCATCCACACGTACACGCCGGTCGCCCCGCAAACCGTAGCGAGGGCCCACGCGTCCATCGAGAGCCCGAATGGATACCAGCTGAGATCAAAGAAAAGCGTGGCCAGGTTCACGAGGGTCGCCGTCGTAATCCAACCGAAGTAGATGGCGAATACACCATCGACACAAAGGAACTCACCTGTCGTGGGCGGCGAGAGTCGACGCAAGCGCGTGAAGATCACGATGAGCGTGGCGAGAATGAATAACATGATCACGACGCTCAACAACACCTGCCGATAGTGCCACGCGAAAATCCAGGCGGCATTGCCGAGCGCATTGAGGAGATAGGGATTGGTGATCGTCCCGATGCGAGCGCGAATTCGAGGTGAGCCTCGCCACGCCGCAATCCCGAAGGCCAACAGGCCGAGGTAGATGATGGACCAAATCGAAAATACGTATCCGGGCGGCGTAAAGCCGGTCGGATACAGCCGAGAGAGCTCACCCGTATTGAGACCATTGATGGGCACAATGTTGGCTGCGGCGTTCACGATGAGTACCATGACGGTGGCAAGCAGCGGAAAGAAGGAGCGATCCATATGACAACCTCCTGGCGTACCATCATACTCATCTCGCTGCTCGGGCTAGGAGCCTGCTCGACGATGACTCTGGACGGCCGCCTTATCGATACCCGCTATCAAAGCACTAATCACGATAGCCGGGTGCGTTATTTGATCCTGCACTTCACTCAGCTCGATTTCGACCGCTCGGTTCAGGCCCTCACCCGTGCCGAGGGTCCTCGCCGGGTCAGCAGCCACTATCTGGTCGGGCTCGAGCCGCCCACCATCTTCCGCTTGGTCGACGAAGATCGCCGCGCCTGGCATGCCGGCCAAAGTTTTTGGCGCGGAGACACCCAGCTCAATGCGAGCTCCATCGGCATCGAAATCGTCAACCTGGGCGACGACGCCGCGCCGGGGGTCAATTTCATCGATTATCCGCCCGCTCAAATCGACGCTGTGGTCGCGCTGGTTCGCGACGTCACTGTCCGACACCGGATCGCCCCTCATCGGGTCCTCGGCCACAGCGACGTTGCTCCCCAGCGCAAGACCGACCCCGGCCCCAAGTTCCCGTGGCGTCGCTTGGCCGAAGAGGGGCTCGTACCGTGGCCCGACCCGTCCGCAGTGGCCTCCGCCCAAGCGGCCCACGAAGCGTCTCTGCCGGCCGTCAGTTGGTTTCAGCAGCAACTCGACGCGGTCGGCTTCGAGGTTCCTCGGCATGGCGAATTCGACGAAGCCACCCGCCGGGTCATCGCCAACTTTCAGATGAAGTACCGGCCCGCCAAGTTCGACGGCCAGCCCGACGCCGAAACGGCCGCACTGCTGGAGGTAGCCGGACGCCCCACGGGATGGCTGATCCGCGATAAATCGGGCGCCTGGGCGCCCTATAAGCCCGATTAAGGGCGGCGGCTCAAGGAATCGCGTCGAAGGACGGCACCACGGTCGGCGTTGAGACACCGGTCGGCGCGAGGGTGCTGTTACCGAGCTGCTTGGACGAGTTATCGCCCCAGGTCCAGGTTGTACCCTCCGCCCCCACGGCCGCTGCGAACGACAGCCCGCCGATCTCCACGGAGATCGCCCCGCTCACCACGCTGACGGCCCCGAAGGTGTTTCGCGCAGTCGTCCCACCATCGCCGAGCGACCCGGCGTCGTTGGCCCCCGCCGCCACCAGCAAGCCCTCGGAACCGAGGACGACGGTTCCCCGGTCACCGGCGGCCGCGTCGACCACGCTACGCCGAATCGCCGACGGCACGCCGAAATCGACGGGTGCTCCCGTTCCAAATCCGAGCTGACCGTCGGTATTTTTGCCCCAGACGTAGAGACCCCGACGCTGACTGATGGCGAATGAAACGTCGCCTCCGGCACGAATTCTTTGAATCTGGGTGAGCCCCGTCGGAGTCGGCACTCTCGCCGGCTTGAACGTCCCATCGCCGATCTGCCCCGAGAGATTGGATCCCCATGCCCACACGCTTCCGTCGAGACGCAGGGCGAGTACATGGTTGTTGCCCGACGCAATTTGGACGACATCGACGATCGAGCTCGCAACAGGCAAGGACGCCGGGTCACGCCCTCCATTTCCAAGCTGACCGAACGTGTTGGCACCCCAGTTGAAGACCCGACCGTCCGTCAACAGTGCCACAGAGTGAAACCGACCCGCCGCCACCGCCGCCGCGGGTCCCGGCAAACTCACCTTGACGGGCGAAGCCCTGAAGAGCAGGTCCCCTAGACCCAGTTGCCCCGACTCGTTTCCGCCCCACGCATAGACATCGCCGTTGTCGAGGAGCACGAGTGCATGAGAGCCGCCGGCCGCAATCTGACGTGCCGTACGGCCCGCCGGCAGCGTGACGGTTCCGATCGTATCGCTCGCCGGACTGATCGTACCGTCACCGCGCTGGCCCTCTGTGTTGTAGCCCCAGCTGGCGATCGTTCCGTTGCTACGACGAACAAGCGTGAACGAGGTACTGGCAGCGCCTGATTTGCTGAGAGCAACTTGGGCTGCGGCCTGCGGCACGGCCGAGACACTACCGGCGACCACGCGCAGCGTCGCACTGTTGCTGGTCGCCGTGCCCAAAGAATTGCGGATCACGACGGAGTATTCGGTGTTGTCGTCGCTGGATGCGACGGCGCTCAAACGCAGGACACGGCTCGTCGCGCCGGGCAGGTCGGCGCCATTGCGACGCCACTGATACTGCAGATTTCCGCCCGTGGCGCTCACGCCAAACGCGACGGGATCGCCGTCCACGACCGTCTGCGAGACCGGTTGTACGGTGAGCGCGGGGTTAGAGAGCACCGTGAGGGTGACCGACTGGCTCGCCACGACGCCGCCCGGATTAACGACGAGCGCGGTAAGAAGCGCACCATCGTCGCCCGCCACGACCGCCGAGAGGGTATAGGTCGCCGCATTGGCGCCCGCGATCGGTTGATCATCACGCAGCCATTGGTACTGAAGCTGCTCACCCGTCGCCGTCACCGTGAACGTGGCCGTCGCGCCGACACTGACCGTCACAGCGGTCGGCTGTCCGGTGATCGTCGGCCCCGGTTTAACCGTGAGCGTCGCCCCATTGCTCGTGCTCGAGCCCTCAGCGTTCGACACCTTGACCGAATACTTGGCGCCGTCATCCGCCGCCGTTACCGGATCGGTGATGTAGGCCGAGTTCGTCGCACCCGCAATCGCGACGCCATTACGCAGCCACTGGAACGTCAGCGGCGGCTTGCCCGAGACACCAAAGTCAAACTTTACCTGCTGCCCGACAAAGGCCACCCGGTCTTTGGGCTGCTCGGTGATGGTCGGCGCTTCGGGCCCCGCACTGGAGAGGCAGCTCGACAGCGCGAGCAGGAGGATGAGGGCCAGAGCCGGCCGCAACAGGCGGCTGAAAAAAGCGCGGAGTGACATCCGCGGGATTCTATCCGAACTGGGGCTTCAGCGCCCCGAGCGCCCCGATGGTGAACAGCAGCACCCAGAGCACCACGAGCGCCCAGGTCGCCTTGCGCATCAGACTCTGAAACTCCGCGTTATCGGCGCCCGTCGCACGATCGGCTGCGATCGCTGGCAGCGCTGAGCGATACGCCTCCCGGATGTAGAAGCGCACGAAAATCCCGCAGACCATGCCCCCGGCGAACAACAACACCTTGAGCGCAAGCCAAAACGTGGGATAAGGCCAACCCGTCACCAAGGACCCGAGGCCAGTCCCTGCGAACAGGGCGATCAACGGATAACGAACTCGCCAATCCCAGCGCGCGAGCGCAGGCCCCTCAGGCGATTTTCGACGCCAATGAACCCACCACATGAACCAGAACCAGCTCCCCGAGACGACCCAGAGCAACACCATCCAGATACCCGAGATCGGTACGAGACCGAGCATGGCCGCGAGCGTGAAGCCAAGCGGTACGGACATAATCATCGCGTTGCGCACGTGCTGATCGACGTCGAGCAAGAAGTCCCAGAGGCGCATGCGCTCTGCGCCCGACAGCGTGGTCGTGCGAGCGACGTAATGCGTGAGCGCGTTGATGACGAGCTCGCTGCCGAGCCAGTAGCCCATCACGAGAACGTGGGCCCATTTGATGAGCAGGTAAGTCGTCAAGCCTGATCCAACGCGATTCGACGGCCGGTCCCGGGCGGCACACAGGTGAAGGTTATCGGCTGGGTGACGGTCGCGAGTCCCTTTAACTCCGCGTCGCTGCGAACCCCGCCGCCTCGCATCGCCCAACTACCATCGGCCTGCAGCAGCGCGCTGAACGCGGTGCCATTCACCGTGGCGCGAGCCACGAGGTCGCACACCCTTCTCGGTGTCAGGGTTTGCGCCTGGCTCTTCAACAAGGTGAGACGACTTTCGATGAGCTCACTCGTGCCCGGTCGCCACGTCACCTGCTGGCCTACGATGGGGAATAAATCGGAATCGAAGGCCAGTACAAAGGCCGTGACCTGACGCCGCGTCTCAGCCGCGGGGGGAGGAAAGAGAAAAACGGGGTCTCGGAAAAAATTGTCGAGCGTGTCTAAGGTGCCATCGTGGCTAAATCCGAAGCCGCGAATCTGCGCACCCGTGACACCGCCACTGTCAGCACTGAACCCGAACATCCCTACCTTCGTATACATGTTTCGGAGCTGCGGGATCTTGAAGTTCTCGGTGATTCGCCCGCCCTCAAACGTCATGAGTCCATTGGTTCCAAACTGTCCGTTGCTGGGTCGAAGTCGATGGCAGTTGTCGCATGAACCGAGCAAGGTGATCGGAAAGTTCATATAGAGATCGCGGCCGGCAGATTCCTCGGGCGTCAGGGCGTTATCGAGCCCACGCACGGGGTTCGGAGGCATCGCCAATTGCATCGCAAAATCCGTGAACGCTTGCATCTGCGCCGGCGAAATCGGCGTCTCTCGTCCGAGCAAACCCACGAACGCCCCATTGAATTCTTTGAAGGCTGCCTCCTCGAGACTCTCCGTCTGACCGCGGACTACGGCTCGAGCAGTGCCCGTTCGATCACCCCGCCAATGCATGGGTCCGTTACCCTTCATCCCCCGCAATGTTTGAGTCGTCATCGGTCCCTTGAGAGGATGGAAGCGAATGGTCGTTCTCGGGCTCAGGGGTAAGTAGGCATTGGGATTCAGCTGGGTTCGATCGTCTGGGTTGCCGAGATCCCAAGCGAGATGGTCAAGATCGCCGAAGACATGGCAACTCGCACACGAGACCGTGCCATTTGCTGAGCTCAGCGTCGCGTCGTAGAGAAAACGACGCCCCTCCTTGATAGCAGCGCTCTCTGGCGAAAAAAGATTTCGGGTCGATAGCACAGCACGATTGACGGTATCGACCACGACGACTGCGTGAGCAATCCGCGAGTACACAAAAAGTCGATTGCCTGACGCATTGATCGCAAGACCTGCAGGTCCGGCCGGCACATCGATGTGTCGACTCGAATCGGGGGAATAACTTCCTGAGACGAGCGATGCGGACGGCAATGCAGCCACTTTCGACGAACCGAAGGCGGCCGTGTACAGGGTCTCGCCATTCGGACTGAAGACCAAGGCTGTCGGCTGCGAGAGCGATTTCGCTTTCTCTGCAGCGGGCAGACTCGCACCCTGCGGCAGCGCGAAACTGACGTGTCGGTTGAGGTGAACGGGCGTCACGACGCCCGATGACGGCGTGATCACCGTCACACGACTCTCAGCGATTCGCCCGCGCACCGTGGTGTTGCCGCGCTGTCCCGAGCCCTCGAATCGCACCTCGTTGAACGCTTCGGTATTGGTCACGAACAGCCGACCATCCGCCGGGTTGACCGCCATGTTGAAGAGCGTTGTCCCGACGCCCGCGTGGCGCGCCCCCAAGGCCGGCGTCGTCGCCGCGGCGTCAATCGTGAATACGTCCTCGTCAGGCAGAGTGAATTTGACACGACTCGACCAATCGTTCCGCGCTTCGTCGCGCCACGCCGTGCCATCGAAGCGAACAATGAGTCCGGTCGCTGGCGCCTGTACGCCATCTAGGCTCGTGGTGATCCCGGGTTTCGGGATGTTGAGCGCGTCTCGATGCAGAACGGTCGTTCGATTTCCGGACATGAACGTCGCCGCGTACACCGTGCGACCGTCGTTGCTGACGGCCAAGGCTCGCGGCACATCCGACGGAAGCGTCAAGACGGTCAGCGGCTTTCCGTTCAAAGAATCATCCAGCTGAGCCGCATCGTAAATCCAGATGTCCGCCCGCCCTGCCCCGGGCGTGACGAGCGAGCTCGACGTAAAGCCGGGGCGGTTCTGTCCTCGATTGGCCGAGGAGATGAAGGCCCGCTCGCGGCTCGCGCCGGCGAACACGATATCGCGAGGCTCATCGCCGACTTGCAACGTTCTCAATACTCTTGGCGTGCCATCGAGTCGGACGACACTGACAGAGTCTGAGAGGTGGTTCACCACCCAGACCTCATTCGCATGACGCTCGGCCACCGCAACAGGCTCGAGGCCCACACTGACTGTGCTGGCGAGGCGCAGCGCGTCGCCGTCGACCTCATAGATTTCGAGGCAATTGGCCGGCGCGTTGGTCACGTACACCCGCTGGCCGTCGGAGGACAGCGCCAACGGCCTCACCGGACCGCTCTCGAATACGACCTGGCTGTTCGGGGCGGAATCAGCAGTCAAGGTGTCGGTGGACGATCCGCATTGCATGACTGGGCGCTGGAGCAACGTGCCCAGCGTCGCGTCGATGGGAGACTGAGTGGTCGTCGGAGGCGTCGCGGCCGGTGGAGTCGTCGCGACATTACCGCCTGATTGACCGCCCCCTCCGCCCCCGCCACAAGCGGAGAGCAGTGCAACAGCGAAAAAAACCACTCCGGCCTTGAAAGCGCTGGCGAACATGCTGACCCCACCCGACTGCCCTCCGAAGTTAGGCCCGTTCAACGGTCAGATGCAACCCTTCGGCTCGATTAATCAACACCTTCTTATGGTCGACCACAGGGCGGCACCCCATGAAAGTTCGACGCGAATTCCGGTAACGTATCGCCCATGAATGCTCTCAACCGAATCCTCACGATTCTTGCGCTCGCCTTGGTATCACCTTGGGCTCAAGGTCAGAGTTTTTCGCTCGCGCCCCTGCCGTACGCCTATGACGCGCTCGCGCCGGTGATCGACGAGCAAACCATGCGCATCCATCATGGTCGTCATCATCAAACCTACGTCGACAACCTCAACAAAGCCGTCACCGCGACGCCTGCACTCGCCGGACTCTCGATCGAAGCGCTGATGACGCAGATCTCCAAAACGGGAGAGGCCGTGCGCAACAACGGCGGTGGTCATTGGAACCACATCTTTTCTGGCAATCTATGACGCGTCCGTCGCAAGGGGGTTCGCCCTCACCCGATCTGCTTGCCGCCATCACCCGCGACTTCGGCTCGCTCGATCAATTCAAGGCGGCGTTCAAATCGATCGGTCTGGGTCGATTCGGCTCGGGCTGGGTGTGGCTCATCGTCACGACAGACGGCAAGCTCAAAGTCACCGCGACGGCGAACCAGGACAACCCGCTGATGGATGTCGTCTCCGAGCGCGGCCAACCGCTGCTCGGTAACGACGTGTGGGAGCACGCCTACTACCTGCAATACCAAAATCGCCGCGGCGATTATCTCGATGCGTGGTGGCAAGTAGTCGACTGGACGGTGGTCTCGACTCGCTACGCCGACGCTCAAAAGAAATTTACCCCACCCTAAAAGGCCACGGACGGCATGCTGAAATTCCTCAAATCCGACGTCGGAGCGGGCACTCTGCTCGTGATCGCCGCGATCATCGCGATGGTACTCGCGAATTCGCCACTCGCCGATCTGTACACCGGCACCCTCAGCACCAAAATTCGTATCGGACTCGAAGATTTTGGTTTGGAAAAATCGGTGCTGCTCTGGATCAACGACGCCCTGATGGCGGTATTTTTCCTGCTCGTCGGTCTCGAGATCAAACGCGAGCTGCTGGAGGGAGAGTTATCGGACCGTCGTCGCGCGGCACTGCCGGTCATGGGCGCGATCGGAGGGATGTTGGTTCCAGCCGGGATCTACGCTGCAATCAACTTTGAAAGTCCGAACACACTCTCGGGCTGGCCGATCCCCGCTGCGACGGATATCGCCTTTGCGCTCGGCGTGTTGTCATTGGTTCGTCGTCATGTCGCACCGGGCCTTCGGGTGTTCTTGCTTGGTCTGGCGATCATCGACGACCTCGGCGCCATCATCCTCATCGCCATCTTGTTCACGGCAGACATTTCGAGCCAAGCCTTGACGCTCGCGGGCGTCTGCATCGCCGTACTCGCCTTGCTCAATCGTTTCGGCGTCACACGTCTCTGGCCCTTTCTCGCGATAGGTTTTTTTCTTTGGCTGGCCGTACTCAAGTCGGGTGTCCACGCCACGATCGCAGGTGTGGTCATCGGAACCCTGATCCCTCGCAAGGCGATGCCGAAACTCGAGCATGCGCTGCACCCCTGGGTCACGTTCGGCATCATGCCGATCTTTGCTCTCGCGAATGCCGGTGCATCACTCGAGGGCGTCGGCCTCCACACCTTCACCGAGCCCGTCGCGCTCGGCATCATTCTTGGGCTGTTCGTGGGTAAGCAGGTCGGCGTCTTTGCCGCCTGCTGGCTCGCAGTACGTAGCGGTATCGCTCAGCTACCGGCGGGTAGCAACTGGGCGTCGCTGCATGGCGTCGCCATCATCACGGGTATCGGATTCACGATGTCGCTTTTCGTCGGATCGCTCGCCTTCACCTCGAACGACTACGACACGGCGGTGAGGCTGGGTGTGCTGACCGGATCCGCGCTGTCAGCGATCGTAGGGTGTACCTGGCTGGTCATGCTGAGTCGCGCTCGCTGAAGAGCGCACGCTGCCAAAGAGGGCAGATTAAAGAGCGCCGCGGGCCTGCTAGATGCGCGGATCTGCGGAGGACATCACGATCGAAAGCGGATCGAGTCGACGCGCTCCTTCGAAAATATTGACGTACCCCGGATCATCGAGACGATCGATGCGCACGAGCGTGCGCGCACGCGGCGCATGGACGAAGCGACCGTCACCCAAATAAATACCGACGTGAGAGTTCGCGGCGCCGCGAGTGTTGAAGAACACGAGATCACCGGGGCGAAGGTCCGTCGCAGCGACCGATGTTCCGACGGAAGCGAGTTGTCGCGAGGTACGCGGCAGTGCGACGCCGAGCGCCTCGCGATACACGTGATTAACGAGACCACTGCAATCGAAACCGCTCTTGGGGTTGCTCCCCCCGAAACGGTACGGGACACCGATATGCTGCAGCGCGCGATTGACGACGCCCTGCATCAAGATTGATTGCAAGCTGAACACCGGGGAGGCTTGCTCGGCCGAGGTATCGGCCTCCGTGTTGGCCATCACCGGCTGCGCATGCGCGACGGCCACCGCAGCGAGCGCTGCGATCAGGAGACGTCGGAGGCGAAAGGGGTTTGCGGCCAGCATGGATTGAGGGTCTGGGGTCCAGCGTTTTCGGGGGGTGGGGAGTGTATCGGCCCTAACCGAGCGTTGCCACACTGACCGCCCACACAGTCCCGAGTTCCCCACGAGTCATGATCCTGACGCCCCGCCGCTCCGGGGGTCCGAATAGAATGTCGGCATGGTCGACCACGCCGAACGTTCCGCATTCTGGCAGCTACAGTTCTGCGTATTTTTATGGGGTTTTACGGCCATCCTGGGCCGTCTCATCACCCTTCCCGCCACGGCTCTCGTCGTCTGGCGCATGGCTCTTGCGACGGCCCTGATCGCGCTCCTGCCCCGGGTCTGGCGGGGTTTGCGGGGGCTCGATCGTCGAACCCTCCGCCATCACGCCGTGGCCGGCTGCGTCATCGGTCTGCACTGGCTGGCCTTCTACGGCTCAATCAAGTTATCGAACGCCTCCGTCGCCGTGGCCTGCCTCGCGCTCGGGTCGGTGTTTGCGGCCATTCTCGAGCCGATGGTCACGGGGCGCCCACACGATCGCAGCGAATTGGTTCTCGGCCTTATCGCCCTTCCTGGCGTCTGGCTGCTCGTCGGCGGCGTACCGTTGGAGATGCGTAGCGGTATCGTCGCAGGCATCGCGGCGGCTGCGCTCTCCGCGCTCTTCGGCAGTCTCAATAAACGCAATCTTGATCCACACGCCGATCCCGCGACGGTGACCACCATCCAAATTGGTCTCGGTACGATCTTCATCACGGTACTTGGCGTCGCCGTTTTCGGTGTGGAGACTGCCTTGATCCCACCCAGCGCGAGCGACTTCGCATGGTTACTCGTGCTCGTCGTTGTCTGCACGCTGCTACCATTCATGCTCTGGCTTCGAGCGCTCCATCACGTGAGCGTATTCACCACGCAGCTATCCCTTAACCTCGAGCCTGTTTATGCGATCGCCCTGGCGGCACTACTCTTTCAGGAGTACACCGATCTCACGATCACTTTTTACGTGGGCGTCCTGATCATCATCTCGACGGTATTCATTCAGCCCAAGATTTTGAAGCGATGACGAGATACCTACCCGCGCCCGCTCGCGCACCGACAGCAGATGCACTCCGAGTTTTTTGTGCGGGCGCCAATCGTACGCTGCACGATGTGGCGCTGACGCCCCACATGCTCGACGTACGATGGATCGGACTCGATGGGCCGAGTACTCAACGGGTCTTTGAGTTGATTCGGCAGGGCGATAAACGCGGCACCTTCTCGCTGCCGTGGATCATCGAAAAAACCGGTAGTCGCGTGCCTCATGTCGGCAACTGGATCACGCTCGTCGATCTCGAAGGCCGTCCGGTTTTGTTGACCCGGACCGTGAGGGTCGACTCCGCCGTATTTGGACGCGTTGAGCCACAACACACGGCGATCGATGGCTCATCCGTTCGCGACCCCGCGGTGTGGATCCCGCTGCATACCCATTATTGGAATACCCACCTCGCCCCGTTCGGGCTCTCGGTCACGCCGGAGATGCCATTTTGGATTGAGGAATTCGTTCTCGTGTACGACGCCGAAAACTGCGGTATAACCGCCGCCGGAGGGTGAATTCATGTCAGGCACTGCAAAGAAAGGCATCAAGGCGCGACTCATCTCTTGGGCCATGAAGAAAATGATGGCTGGAGCCGGCGGCCCCCCGGGTTCGGGTGGCGGCGGACCCCCGCCTTGGGTCAAGGCAATGATGGCGGGCGGCGGTAATCAAAGCATGGCGGCCATGCTCGCGACCTCGAGCGGATTCGAGGGTCGTGAAAAGCTGTTGGGTGACGCGGTCTCGATGGCGCTGCGCACTCTCGATGACCACACGCCCTACCCGCACGACATGAACGACGCGCTCGTGAAAATGCATTTGAGTTCAGTGCAGTTCGCAAAAGACAACGGCCGCATCGCCGATTACGTCGCGCACGACGTCAAAACCATGCAGCCCATGCTGCAGCGCCTCAAGGGCATGATCGAAAAAACCGGCGAAAAAGAAATCGCGCTCGCCGGCATCTTCGATCGCACCACATGCCTCTATCAGCTCTGCCTCGATCTCAAGTCCGAGCCTGGCAAGCGGTCCTTCACGTTCCCCTACACCAAAGTTTTGGAGCTCTCTCGGAAGTCGGGTGAGTTCAGTCTCACCGATCGTGAAGTTCATGAGCTTTGGATGAAGCCACGTCTGAAGGGTTATGCCGAAGTCTTGGGCGTCACGCTCGACATCTCCGACATCGGACCCGACAACAAAGTCACGGTCGCGCTGGCCGCCTGAGTCTCAGGGTGCGTCGGGCTGGGCTTCGGGCGCCGCCTTCACGAAGGGGGTGAGGCTTCGGCAATGCGCATCGATGCCGACGATCACCGGGTACGGCGTGAGATCACAACCGAAGCGTCGAGCGTTGTACATCTGCGGGATGAGGCAGACATCCGCAAGGGTCGTCCGATCGCCGAAACAATAGCGCCCGCCCGCGGACTCGCGCTTGACCTGAACCTCGAGCGCCTCGAATCCAAGTCCGATCCATTGACGAATCCAGCGCGTGACCGCCTCATCGCTCGCGCCGAACTCGCTTCGTAGGTAGTTGAGCACGCGTAAATTATTGAGCGGGTGAATATCGCAAGCCACGCTGAGCGCCATCGCCCTGACGGTCGCACGATCGGCCGGACTCGCCGGCAGCAAAGGCTGCTCCGGATGAGTCTCATCGAGATATTCGATGATCGCGAGGGACTGCGTGACGACATCGCGGCCCGATTGCAGTGCGGGTACCAAACCCTGCGGATTGATCGACAAAAACTCGGTCGTTCGGTGTTCGCCTTGCAGCAAGCTGTGACTCGCTTGCGTGAACGTCAAGCTCTTCAAATGCAACGCGATCCGTACTCGATACGCCGCCGAACTACGCCAAAAGTCGTGCAAAATCATTGAGGCGCTCCGATGGCGATCTGGATGTCTGCGACACCCTCGACGCCTCCCTCGAGCACATCGCCGACCGTCACGGCACCGACACCCGCGGGTGTCCCGGTGTAGATGAGATCTCCCGGCTCGAGACTCATCGACGCTGAAATCTCGGCGATCACCTCAGGCACCGACCAGATGAGATCGGCGATATCCCCCTGCTGACGCATCGCGCCGTTGACCGAGAGCCAGATTCGTCCTCGCTGCGGGTGGCCAATGTCCGCCGCCGTCACAATCGCCGAGCACGGCGCCGAGTGGTCGAAGCTTTTACCCCACTCCCACGGTCGCCCCAAATCTTTGGCGGCATTTTGAAGATCACGCCGGGTGAGATCGATGCCCACGGAATACCCAAAAACATGCGCGTTCGCATCCTGGGCAGCGATGTTTCGACCTCCGAGGCCGATCGCGACCACCCACTCGATTTCGTGATGTAAGTTTTTGGTTTGCGGCGGATACGGGACGGCGACGCCATTGTCCACCAAGGCATCGACGGGTTTCTGGAAGAAAAAGGGCGGCTCGCGCTCGGGGTCCTTTCCCATTTCTTTCGCATGCGCCGCATAGTTCCGCCCCACACAATAGATACGGCGGACGGGAAATCTTTGATCCCTACCCCGAACGGGCAACGACGCCATCGCCGGCGGGTCGATGACGTACGCGGATCGAGAACTCATGGAGATCCAGGGCTCAGGCCGGAGGCCGTCCCGGCGGAATGGCCAGTGCCGAGGCCTCGCGCTTCGATCGGAGGAACGGATAGAGCAATTGCACGTACCACTTCTCTTGGCCGTAACTTCGGTCGTCTGCGAGTCCGTAAGCCGGCGGAAACTTGCGCGTGATCACCGACGTTCCGAAAAGTACGTCCCAAAAGAACAAGAGGTTGCCGAAGTTACCCGAGTAATACCCGATGCCATCCTTGTCGGATAACGCATGGTGAGCATGGTGGGTGGCAGGCGTCGAGATCGTACGCTCGACCACCCACATCAGCGGCCGCATCGCCGGAATGCGGTACAACGCTTCATCCCAACGCCAATTGCAGTGGGCGCCGATGATCACAGACAACTTCACGAAGATGTAGCCGATATACACCCAGCCGAATCCCAGGAACACAAGAAGCCCTGACAGCCACAACCCCGGCATGAAGGTGTAATACAGGGCGTTATTGCGATACACGATGCGCACGCTCATGTAGCTCGCCGAGTGATGAGCACGGTGCAAGGGCCACAACACGCTGGTATGCGACAAGCGGTGCCAAAGATATTGAGTGAGATCGTCCGCAATCAACAATGTTCCGACCATCGCCCACCACGGCCAGTCGACGAGTGCACCGCGATACTCGGGTATGAACGCGCTACACAACGCAGCCGCGGCAAGACCCACCCCACCCGAGACAATCGGGAACATCACGAGAATCGCGATATCGAGTTTGTTGTCCTCGGTGCCAGCTTCTCGCGGAAAGAACCCACCCCGGACGAACTCGATCACCGCAAAGAGCGAGAGCAGGCCGAGAACGACGATGACTTGGGTTTTAACCGGGTCGAGCATGGCAAAAGTGTACCCGATCGCGCTGCGTGGGATAATTCGCCCATGCCTAGCACGTCGAAACACGCCATACCGTTCGTCTATCTCGTCGGTAACTCCCTCCTCGGCCAGACTTTAGCCGCCGCGAGCCCCAAGGGAATCTGCATGCTCGCGTTCGCCGACTCCCGAGGCGAGCTCATCAAAGACGTGGTGCGCCGATTCCCCGGTGCGGTAACGGCACCTACCCGACACCCTTCGATGACGTGGCTCCGACAAGCCGTGCGTCATGTCGCAACACCCTGGGAGGGTCCGTCGTTTCCCCTCGACATTCACGGCACCGACTTTCAAATAAAGGTGTGGCGCGCCTTGAGGCGGGTACCCGCAGGCCGCACGGCGAGCTATCAGGATATCGCGCATGCCATCGGTGCCCCGAAAGCGACGCGCGCCGTGGCGGGCGCCTGCGGCGCGAATCCTGTCTCCATTGCCGTTCCCTGCCACCGTATCGTGCACCGCGACGGCTCGATTTCCGGATATCGATGGGGCGTCAGGCGGAAGCAAAAACTGCTCGCGCTCGAGGCGGCGCATACGACCAAGTCGGCCCGGACAGCCCGAACGATCCGGATGACTCGTTAAGCGAGTTACCCGGTTCGTCTACTTTCGTCGGATCACGGGCGTCTCCCGATCCCAACACGTCGTATCAATCGTGACGCGCTCACAACTTCGGCGCGGATACTGACCATTCATGCGCCGAAGATTCACCACTTCGAGCCCCGCCTGGTAGCACTCGCAGGCCTCGCTCTCGAGCATGTCGCGACAGCGTGCAACATGCATCATCCTCTGCAGCGGCGGCTCGCGAGATGGCTGCTGTCGGCAGCCGATGCATCCTCGGCCAAAAGTTTTGAGCTGACCCACGAGGAGTTGGCGAGCCTACTGGGTGTTCGTCGGGAAGCCGTCACGGAAAGTCTCTCTAGGTTGTCTCTCGCCGGCGCGATCGAAACGACGTGGGGAAGAGTAAGCCTGCGCGATCGGCAGCTCTTGCGTAACGCCTCGTGCGAATGTCACGACCTCTCTCTCGATGATCGCGTGTCAATGGCTCCCAGAGCCTCTCATCGTCGGATCGCTGCCATCGCTTGACCGGGTGCTGCGCCCGATCGGTCAGATCGGGTTACACTTCGCCGTATGAAAATCGGCGTACCCAAGGAAATCAAGGTTCATGAGTATCGGGTTGGTCTGGTGCCGGGCTCGGTCGGAGAGCTGGTCCGCTCGGGCCACGAGATCCTCATCGAGACACTCGCAGGCGCGGGCATCGGATGCAGCGACGATGAGTATCGCGCCGCCGGTGCAGTCATCCTGCCGACGGCGCGTGCGGTGTTTGAGGCGTCGGAGTGCATCGTCAAAGTAAAAGAGCCTCAGCTGTCAGAGTGCGCCCTCCTCCGACCCGGACAAATCTTGTTCACTTATCTGCACCTTGCGGCCGATCGACCCCAAGCTGAGGCGCTCATGACATCAGGCGCGCACGCGATCGCCTACGAGACGGTCTCCGCGCGCGACGGCAATCTGCCGCTGCTCACGCCGATGAGCGAAGTGGCGGGGCGTATGTCGGTACAGGTCGGTGCGACGCTGTTACAAAAAGCGGCAGGGGGTAGCGGCATCCTCATCGGTGGTGTCCCCGGGACGGCTCCGGCACGCGTGCTCGTGATCGGCGGAGGCGTGGCCGGCACCGCTGCGGCAGAGATCGCCCTCGGAATGCGCGCTGCGGTCACGGTCATCGATAAATCGCTGCCGCGCCTTCGTGAACTCGACGCTCGCTTCGGAGGCCAAGTCCGCACCCTCGCCTCCACCGCCGATACGATCGAACGTGAAGTGGCCGCCTCCGATCTGGTCATCGGCTCCGTGCTCGTTCCGGGCGCCGCGGCACCGAAGCTCGTCTCCGAAAAAATGATCTCCGGTATGCGCCGAGGATCCGTGGTGGTGGATATCGCCATCGATCAGGGCGGCTGCTTCGCGACGAGTCGGCCGACCACCCATGCCGAACCCACCTATGTCGTGCACGGCGTGACCCACTATTGCGTCACCAATATGCCGGGCGCTGTTCCGCGGACCTCGACCTTTGCGCTGAACGCCGCCACGTTGCCCTATCTCAGGCTGCTCGCCGATCGTGGCCTCCAGGCCGCACTCTCGAGCGACCCGGGCTTCGCGGCGGGGCTGAACGTCAGCGCGGGTAAGGTCACCTGCCCTGCGGTCGCTGCGGCCCTCGGGCTCTACTAGACTAGACGCTTGGCGACTGACCCCGACCGGGACTACCCTGACCCCGATGCGCTCTGTCTTCGGGGGATAGGCATGAAGGTTTCTCGTCGCTCGACTCTCATGGCCACCGCCGCCTGGGGAAGTGCCGGCCTTGCCGGACTGATCGTACCCTCGGCTGACGCGGCGGGTAAAAACCCCCTTCCTGATTTCACCGATCCCGTCACGGCGTTACGCACGCACGTGAAGATGGTGGGAAGCTTGGGTCAGACCACTGTCTATTCGTTCATGCGGCTGAATATTTATGCTGATCTTGGAGAGGGAAACTTCATTCCGCTCTTCACGATGAACAACATTCTCGTCGACTACTGGCAGCCCAAAGGCGGCGACCAGCACGAAATGCGTAAGTACGAGGTGGGCTTCTACACCCGATACGATGGCCAAGAGCCGCTCGAAGAATTCTTCAACCCGGTCACCGGACGCACCTCAGCGATCCATCACTTTCGCCTGGGGCCCGTTCCGCGGCTGTACACGCCAACAGGCGTTATCGCCATGGGCTATACGCCAAAGCTCTTGCCGATCGAAGTGATCGGCGATCGAGTCTTTCTCGCCACGCAGTCGATCGAGAGTCGACCGGATATGTTGGATCCCACGCGCACGAGTTACACCAACTCGTTCATGACGATGTCGGCCTCCCTCGCTGACATGACCAACCCTGCCGTTCTGTCCGCGCCTGTTCATCTCCAACTGCAAAACAAGAACCGCTGGGCTCCTTGGATGGGCATGGGAGATCGTCCCGGTGGCACCGTAGCTCGCGGGTTTGGTGGCAAGGTTGACAGCCTGGACGCTCTACCCAAGTCCGTCATCGACGGTGCCCGACGCTTCGTCCCTGAAATCTTTGACACGGCCAACTGGCATCAATTCGTATTCGAAGACTCGGAATATCTCAAGGATCGAGCCAAGTCGTGAACCTCTCCGAATACACGCATTACCGCACCTGCCATCTCTGCGAGGCGATGTGTGGCGTCGAAGTCCGAGTTCGCGGAACCGAGATCCTCTCCATTCGCGGCGACGAAAAAGATCCGTTCAGTCGCGGTCATGTTTGTCCGAAAGCGCTTGGCATCAAAGATGTACACGAAGATCCCGACCGGATTCGTCATCCGCTGCGGCGTACGGCCACCGGCTGGGAGGAAGTATCTTGGGATGAGGCGCTCGCGGACGTTGCGCAGCGATTGGTGTCCATCCAACGCCAACACGGTATGGACTCGGTTGCGAGCTACTTCGGCAACCCCCAAGTTCACAGCTACTCTGGACTACTCGGCGGAGCAAAGTTTTTACGGACCTTGCGAAGTCGAAATCGGTACTCCGCCACTTCCGTTGATCAACTCCCTCATCATTTCGTGGCGTATTTCATGTATGGCCATCAACTGATGATTCCGGTCCCCGACCTTGATCGGACGGCGTTTTTGTTGGTGCTCGGCGGTAATCCCGTGGTCTCCAACGGCAGCCTGATGACCGCACCAGATGTTACTCGCCGTCTCAAAGATCTTCGTGCACGTGGGGGCCGCTTGGTCGTGGTCGATCCGCGCTGCACCGAAACCGCCGAGCTCGCTGACACTCACCTGTTCATCACCCCGGGTACGGATGCTCTGTTTCTACTCTCCGTGCTGCATGTGCTCTTTAAGGAAAACCTCATCTCCACGGGAATGCTCAGCACCGCCATCGATGGGCTCGATGTCGTCCGCGACCTAACCTTGCCGTTTTCGCCTGCGGTGACCGCATCGTCGACGGGTATCTCGTCGGATGTCGTCACGCAACTCGCGCGAGACTTCGCGGAATCGGATTCGGCCGTGTGTTATGGCCGTATGGGTGTCTCGACTCAACAATTTGGTGCGCTCTGCCAATGGCTGATCCAATTGATCAACCTCTGTACCGGCAATCTCGATCGCGTCGGGGGTGCGATGTTCACGAAACCCGCATTCGACGTACTCGATCTGGCTGCAGGATTCGGTCAGCGCGGGTCTTTCGAGAAACGACGGACCCGCGTCAGAGGGCTACCTGAGTTTGGTAGTGAGTTTCCGGTCGCAGCGCTCGCGGAGGAAATCCTCACTCCGGGCGAGGGTCAGATTCGGGCGCTGGTGACTGCTGCGGGAAACCCGGTGATTTCGACGCCCAACGGACGACAGCTCGAACGCGCACTCGAGAGTCTCGACTTCATGGTATCCGTCGATTTTTATCTCAACGAGACGACGCGCCACGCCCACCTGATCCTGCCGCCGACCTCGGCGCTGGAGCGCGATCACTTCGATCTCATCTTTCACGTGCTGGCGATCCGCAACACGGTGAAATACTCGAAGCCGCTTTTCGATAAGCCACGCGGCGCTTTGCATGATTTCGAAATCTTCGATCGTCTGGGGGCGCGACTGGAAGAGCTCGATCCCTCACGCAAACCCAAAGGGCTCGCTCGATGGATGTCGAGGGTGCTCACACCCCAACGCAGCGTTGCACTCGGTATTCGCTTTGGCAGTCGTGGCGCGAAATGGAATCCACTTTCGCGGGGACTCACGCTTTCAAAAGTCGCGGCGAGCGCTCATGGTATCGATCTCGGCGCGCTCGAGCCATGCCTGCCGAACCGTCTGCAGACCAAAGATAAACGTATCGATCTGGCGCCAAAGCCCCTGGTTGCAGATCTCCGCCGTCTTGCTAAAGCACTCGTCAAAGAATCGTCCCGCTCGCCAGAGTCTTTACGACTCATCGGTCGCCGCGATCCACGCACCAACAACTCATGGCTCCATAACTCACGACGGTTCGTCAAAGGCCCGAAGCGCTGTACCTTGCTCATGCATCCCGATGACGCCTCCTCACGCGGACTCTCGGCAGGGGATATGGCTATCGTGAGCTCACGCTCCGGGAGCGTGGAGATTACCGTCGAACCGAGTGCCGATATGATGCGGGGTGTCGTCAGCATTCCCCACGGCTGGGGCCATCACCGACCCGGTATCCGCTTGCGAGTGGCACGAGAACACGCGGGTGTCAGCGTCAACGATCTGACCGATGAGACCTTCATCGACGAACTCTGTGGAAACTCGGCGTTGAATGGTGTGGAGGTGTCTGTGGCGCGAGCGGTCGCCTCATCGCCCCCTCCTGCTCTCTCACCGGTGGACCTCTCTGCTTGAGTACGCTCACGATCCCGAACGCGCTGTCCTTCTTCAGGCTTTTCGGTAGTCCGCTGTTGCTGCCTTTGAGTCAGACGGCTAATCAGTTTTGGGTGGTGATTTGGTTTGTGCTGCTCGGACTCTCGGACGCCCTCGACGGCGCGCTGGCCCGACGCTGGAACCAGACGAGCGATTATGGTTCGAAGCTCGATGCCATCGCCGATCTCGTGTTCTACCCCTGCTCCGCCCTCGTATTGGCCATCCTCTTTCCGTCCTATCTCAGCCCCAACCTGCCCTACATCTACGTCACGCTCACGGCGCTTGCAGGAGCGCTACTGATCTCACGCATACGGTGTGGGCGGGTCATCATGCTCCATACGCATATCAGCCGATATTCGGGAGTGCTTCTATTCGTGGTCATGCTGGCATCGTTCGTCATCGATACGACGCTGCTGATCCGTCTCGTCGCCCTGACCTACGCTGTCGGTTTCATTGAGGCCTCGCTGATCTTCATCATCAAGGGCCCGGTGTCGCCAGACACTCGCGGTCTATTCTCTCGCTAGGTCTCTGACCTATGACCACCGCGACACTGCCTGTCATTCACGCCGACCGTGTGCTGCGCACGCCGGACGAATGCTTCGCCCGCTTGCCCGACTTCCCCTACGAGCCACGCTATCTTCAAATCGGCGGACTGCGGATCGCTACCATCGACGAAGGACCGCAGGACGCCTCGCCGATCCTGCTCATGCATGGCGAGCCAACCTGGTCTTTTCTCTATCGCAAGATGATTCCGCCGTTGCTCGCTGCGGGCCATCGCGTCATCGCGCCGGATCTCGTCGGATTCGGTCGCTCGGACAAACCCTCCCACCCCGCTGACTACTCGTACCGTCATCACGTGTGGTGGATGAATGCATGGCTCAAGGCCATGGACCTTCGAGACATCACGCTCTTCTGTCAGGACTGGGGGTCATTGATCGGCTTGCGGATGCTCACCGCGAACCCGGACCGCTTCGCACGCGCCGTGCTCTCCAACGGCGGTCTGCCCACTGGAGCGGGACGGAGCGTACCGCCTGCGTTCAAGATCTGGCGCGCTTGCGCCCGCTGGAGCCCATGGTTCCCAATCGGCCGTATCGTCGCGACGGGCTGTGTGTCACCCCTCAGCGCCGAGGAGATCGCCGCCTACAACGCACCCTTCCCGACACGCCGTCACCGCGTCGCCGCGCGGATGTTTCCCCGCTTCGTCCCTGCCGAGCCAGATAACCCGGAGCGCGAAGCCAATGAAGCGGCGTGGCGAATCCTTGAGTCGTGGCAAAAACCCTTCCTGACGCTCTTCAGCACTCGAGACCCGATCACCCGCGGCGGAGAACGCCTCTTTCAAGCGCGGGTGCCGGGCGCAGCCCACCAACCCCACACGCGAATCCGTGGTGCGGGGCATTTCGTACAGGAAGATAAACCGCTCGAACTTGTCGAACACATCAATCGTTTCATGGCGCAGCGATGATCACCGCCTTACTGCTCCCCTTGCTCACCTACGCGCTTTTCCTGGTTTGGTATGGGGGTCGCGGTCGACCGCTCGTCGAAAAAGAGATCAATGATTTTCTCGCCCTGATCACCTCCCGCGGCATCGATCGCGAGGACCCCGAGCTTTTCGAGGCTTTGAAGCGATTACTCTCGCGCGACGACGGGCGCGAGTTCGTCATGGTCAACCTCATTAAATATCGTGAGAAGGCGGCTTACCCGCCCGGCTCTCCGTACGGCGATAACGCCATTGAGGCCGACAAGCGGTATGCACGCGCGTTTTTTCCCCATCTGCTGCGCTACGGCAATGTGCCGGTCTTCATCTCGCGCCGCAGCGGCTCGTTCATCGAGCCTCAACGGGCCGAGCCTTGGCAGGTGGTTGCGATGATCCGCTATCGGAGTCGTCGGGATTTCATCCGCAGCGTCCGCGCGGTCGTCGGCAAAGACGTGATGATCCACAAGTGGGCGGCCATCGATACGACGCACGTCTTCCCGGTGCGTCCGCTCTTTTCGTTCATCGCGGTGCGCTGGGCCGTCGCCGTACTGATTGCGGTCGTCGCGTCCTTCGCTTACTCGTTCGCAGTCGCCGGATAAACAAGCGGCGAGTCAGGCCCTATGGGTAATCCGAGGGTAAGCCAGATAGCGAAAACGATCGACCAACCGATGAGGAAGGTGAACGAATACGGAAGCATGACGGCGACGATCGTACCCAGTCCCGTCTTCGGCTCGTACTTCTGGAAGAACGCGATGATGAGCGCAAAGTAGCTCATCATGGGCGAGATGATGTTCGTGACGCTGTCTCCCACGCGATAAGCCGTCTGGGTCAGCTCAGGCGAGTAGCCGAGCAACATGAACATCGGCACGAAAACGGGCGCCATCAACGCCCACTTTGCAGAAGCCGATCCCATCAAAAGATTGATGGTCGCCGTCAGCAAAATAAACATACCGAAGAGCGGAATCGCCGGCAGACCGAGCGCTTTCAAACCCTCGGCGCCGTTCACGGCGAAAATCAGCCCGAGCTGAGTCCAGTTGAAGAAGGCCACGAACTGCGCTGCAAAGAATACGAGCACGAGATAACCACCGAGCGTCGCCATACTCGCGCTCATACCCTTGATCACGTCGTTGTCGTTCTTGATCGTCCGCGCGCCGATGCCATAAGCGATACCGCTCACCACGCCAAACAAAAAAATGATAGCGACCACCCCCGAGAGCAGAGGCGACTTGAGCAGGTCGCCATCTTCCGGATTACGCAGGAACCCTGCCCCTGGTAAAGAGCCCAGTGGGAGCATCGACCACACCAGCAAGATGATGAGCATCAGGCTGGCGTAGCCGGCGTAACGCAGACCGCGACGTTCCTCGTGGGAGAGCTCTCCGGCGAGACCGGAATCGCCCGTCGCGGCGACGGGTTGATCGTCGGGGAACCGAGGTGCGGTGAAACGCTCGGCGACAAACCAGCCGAGTGCGGTGATCACAGGCGTCGAGAATGCCATGAAGTACCAGTTGGCGACCGGGCTCACGGTGTAGTCAGGATCAACGATACGCGCAGCTTCTTGGGAGAGTCCCGACAGCAACGGATCGATGGTACCGATCAATAGATTGGCGGAGTATCCGCCCGAGACACCGGCGAACGCCGCAGCCATGCCGACGATGGGATGCCGCCCTGCCGACTTGAAGATGAGTCCCGCGAGCGGAATCAACAGCACGTAGCCGATTTCACTCGCCATGTTCGACATCACGCCCGCAAAGACCACAATCGGCGTCAGCAAGGAGCGCGGCGCGGCAAGTACCAACTTGCGTAGTGCGGCACCGATGAGCCCAGAGTGCTCCGCCACGCCGATACCGATCAAGGCGACAAGCACGGTGCCAAGGGGTGCGAAGCTCGTGAAGTTGGTCACGAGACTCGTCAGGATGCGATGTAAGCCCTCAAGGCTCAGAAGATTGACCGCCGTAACGGTGGCGCCGGTGGTGGGGTGTTGCACGGCAAGGCCTGCCAACGAGGCAAACCAAGATGCAATCACCACGAACAGTGCCAACAAGGCAAAAAGGGTCGCCGGGTGAGGAAGGGCGTTACCGCCCCGTTCGACGACATCGAGAAAACGATCGAGCGCAGATTGACGGGTCATAGATCCGATTTGAGCCGATCGAGCGACAGGTTTCAACGTTGATCGACGGCGATGGCAGCGCCGCGCAGGGCCGCCGAGTCATCATGAATCAGCTTGAGAGGAATCTTCGAGATCCAGGATGTCATCCGACCCTTGGCATCGAATCTTTCGATCAGCGGACTGTCTGCCACCATCGGCCAGAGTTTAGGGAGGACGCCACCCCCAAAATAAACACCCCCGCGCGCGGAGAAGAGCAAGGCACAGTCTCCTGCAAAGCTCCCGAGGATCGCTAAGAACCGCATGACGGCATCTTGGGCGATCGAATCGCCCTCTAGCGCGGACTTGGCAATCGCCGCCGCCGTCGGTGCCGACGATAGACTCTTTCCCGACAGCGTCATCAAGAAACCATGTAGCGCCACGAGCCCGTCGTCGCAGACGATGCGCTCGACCGAGACGCGAGCATGGCGAGAGCGAAGATGACGAAGCAGGTCGACTTCAAAATCATCGAGAGGAGCGAAGGCAACATGCCCGCCCTCGCCGGGAATCGGGCGCCAGCTCACGCCATTACCGGCTGCAATCGGCACGATGCCCGCCACGCCCAGTCCTGTGCCGGGACCTAATACCAACTTAGCACTGCTCTCGGATAACCCTCCCTCTCGAATCGTGAGCAGACTTGATGCCGCCATTCGAGGGACGCCGAGTGCCAGCGCCTCGAAATCATTGACAAGCGTCAAATGCCTCAGTCGCAGCGTTTGCTGCAAGATGCTTGGCGAAAATTGCCACGGGGAGTTGGTGAAACGGATGTCCTCTCCTCCGAGCGGACACGCCACGGCGAGGCTGGCGCCACACAGATTTTCGGCATCGACTCCAGCCCTCTGTAAAAAGACCGCGACTGCATCAGCAAATTTTTCGAACTCACTGGCCGCCAAGGTCTCTCGTCCAATGAGTCTCCCCTCACCAATCCTCCCATCAGTTCCGTCGTACAGAGCACAACGCGCA